>Ga0126373_10003854_pt1 | contig 11328 bp, 7 predicted proteins | sample PanSoiMetPlot_11_FD_92545 | JGI IMG/M metagenome (GOLD analysis project Ga0126373, IMG submission 92545) | Tropical forest soil microbial communities from Panama - MetaG Plot_11 | ecosystem: Environmental > Terrestrial > Soil > Tropical forest > Bulk soil | place: Panama | collected 2016-02-17
GATTAAGCCAGGAAGCAGCGCATGTTTATTGTTGAAGGTAAGCGGCGAATTGTCGGTCGTCCAAACCGCTCCGCCACCAGCAAGCAAAAGTGCGACGCCCGCCGCGACGTCCCATTCATGTTTGGGACAAAGCGTCCACGTGGCATCAGCCAGTCCGGCAGCGACGAGAGCAAGCTTGTAGGCGACGGAACCGCTCGGTCGAATTTCAAATGATTGGCCTCGAAATTTTTCCCACTCCCCTCGCTTGATCTCGCTACGGCTGGCAAGGACTGTGGCTTCCTGCAGTCTCTCTCGTTGACTCGCGCGGCAGCGTCGGCCATTGTAAGTAAGCCCCGAGCGAACTGACCCTAGGAAAATCTCGTGCGTCGCTGGATTGCAAATTCCTCCGGCGATAACTTTGCCATTTTCCGCCAGCCCTACGGACACGCACCACTCGGGGATGCCCGCTACGAATTCGCGGGTGCCATCCAGCGGATCTACAATCCAGACTCTTTCTTTCTCCAAACGGCTGAAATCATCGACCGTTTCTTCCGAGAACCAACCTTCGCCATCCCGCAAAAGCGATTTCTGCAGGGCAAGATTCATGGCGCGGTCGGCTTCCGTCACCGGGTCGTCGCCTTGCTTGTACTCTACTCTGACCGTTCCTGAAAGGTGAGGCGCAACTGCTGCAAGTGCAGCCTTCAGCGCCCCATCTATGCGAGCTTCCAATTCAAGATTTCCGCTCATGCTTTTCCCAAGCTCTATGGTCAGCAGCTTCGATCAGTCTGCCGTAGCGCCGTCACTTCCTCCGATGAATCCTTGCCGTTCGAGATACAAGAAGATTTCCTGTGCTGACTCTTCAGGACTCATCTCATTCGTGTCGATGACGACTTCCGCATCCGTCGGCGATTCGTAGGGATCAGAAATGCCGGTGAACTGCTTCACGATGCCCGCGCGCGCTTTGGCGTAGAGGCCCTTGCGGTCTCGCCCTTCGCAGGTGCCCAAAGCCGTCGAGAGATGCACCAAGATAAATCCGCCGAGCGGCTCGATCATGGATCGCACATTCTTCCGGACAGAGTCGTAGGGAGCGATCGGAGCGCATATCGCGATGCCTCCATTCTTCGTAATTTCCGAAGCGACATATCCGATGCGCTGAATATTCAAATCGCGATGTTCTTTCGAAAAGCCGAGTTCCGAGGACAGATTCTTGCGGACGATGTCTCCGTCCAGGAGAGTGACTGGCCGGTCACCAGACTCCAGAAACTTCACCAGCAGCGCATTGGCAATGGTTGATTTCCCCGAGCCGGATAAACCCGTAAAGAAGACCGTGAATCCCTGTTTCTGACGCGGCGGATACGTGCGGTGCAATTCTGTGACGACTTGAGGATATGTAAACCAACTCGGAATTTCTCGTCCTCCCGCGAGGCGATCGCGAAGCTCGGTTCCTGAAATATTCAGAACGCGGCTTCCCTGCGGCACTTCGTCCTCAGGGACATAGACGTCCTTGTCTTCCAGATAGACCATCATCTTGAAAGGCACCATGCTCGCGCCGATTTCCTTCTCATATTCCTGAAGAAGGTTTTGTGCCCCGTACGGATCGTAGAACGGCTTGCCTGCCGAGTCTTTTCCGGGGCCGGCGTGATCTCGACCGACGATAAAGTGAGTGCAGCCAAAGTTCTTTCGAATAATCGCATGCCACACCGCTTCGCGGGGCCCACCCATACGCATCGCGAGCGGAAGCAAAGAAAGCTTCACCGTATTCGCAGGATAATGCGGAAGAATCGCCTGGTAACAGCGTACCCGCGTGTAATGATCCACGTCGCCCGGCTTCGTCATTCCGACCGAAGGCTGAATCAGAAGATTTGCCGACGCTTCTTTGGCCGCTCGAAATGTCAGCTCGACGTGAGCGCGGTGCATGGGGTTCCGCGTTTGAAACGCGACCACACGGCGCCAGCCAAGCCGCGCAAACTCAGCGCGCGTTTCCGCTGGAGTCAGCCGCAAATTGCGGTAGTCATAGTGAACGGGAAGCTGCAATCCTTCGATTTTCCCCGAAACGTAGAATGGATGCGCTCTTTCGATCGCGAACGTAGCTCCCGGATGTTTCTTGTCCGTGGTTCCAAAAACCTGTTGCGCTTCTTGGGATCGGTCTGGCTGCCAAACTTCTTCCACGTGGAGAGCGGCGAGCATCACGCCTTCCGCGTCGCGTAGCGCGAGAGAAGCTCCAGGCTTCAGCTGCTTCGCGAGATCTTCGGGCACATCGAGCACAATGGGCATCGGCCAAACCAAGCCGTTTTTCAGCCGCATCGACTGGCAAACAGATTCGTAATCAGCGCGGTTCATGAACCCTTGCAGAGGCGAGAACCCGCCATTCATCAGCAGTTCCAGATCGCATGTTTGCCGAGGGGTCAAATCCCAAGAGGGCCAGCTCTTTGAAGCGGCTCGCAGCTCGTCTCGCCGCTTGGAATCGACAATGAGATTGATGAGCGTTCCGCCGTGTGCAGGATTAAGGTGTTCTGTGCTTTTGTTCATTATGAGAAAAAGCTGCCTCCTTCAAGTTTTGGAAATCAAACTCAGATTAACACACACTGTTGCTGTGACTACGAATCAGACGGTTTGCGCTCCGCGGGTTTGTAAACAACGATGACTGGGCTATTCGAAGAAGCCGCAAAATCCTTGCTAACCGTGCCCGGAATAAATAGCAATTGTCGCTCCGAATGCGAAGAGAAATGGCCCTCCTAAGTCGCTCTAGCAATAGAGCTTAGAAACCACAGTGCCGCGCCGAGCCGTCGCCGTCGGGAAGTTGCAGTTTTTTGCATGTTTCCGGCCACGCTCTGCCATGCCCCGCGATGGCCCGCGGCCGCTAAGATCGGTCCGATTGATATGCTAGAATCCCTCAGGGAGATTCCACACGATGAAATTCGGCGTAGTCGTGTTCCCGGGTTCAAATTGCGACCATGACGCATTCCACGCTATAAGCGGAGTGTTGCAGAAACCGGTGCAATTTTTGTGGCATGGCTCCGAGGATCTTGCAGGCTGCGATGCCATCATCCTTCCCGGCGGTTTTGCGTTCGGCGATTACTTGCGCACAGGTGCAATTGCGCGGTTCTCACCGATGATGCGTTCCGTCGAGCGTTTTGCGCGAAATGGCGGTTTGGTCATCGGCATCTGCAACGGATTTCAAATTCTGCTCGAGGCTGGCCTGCTGCCGGGCGCAATGCTGCGGAATCAGGGACTGCGCTTTCTCTGCCGATACGTTCACCTGCGCGTGGAAACGACAAACACTCCTTGCACGTGTGCCGCGCGAAGGGGACAGATATTGAAAATTCCCATTGCCCACATGGAAGGAAACTATTTCTGCGACGAACGAACACTCGCAGAGCTGGAGCGCAACGACCAAATTGCCCTGCGGTACACAACTCCCGAAGGCAAACTCGAAGAGTCAGGGAATCCCAATGGCTCTCTTAACGCAATCGCAGGAATCTGCAATCGCGAGCGCAACGTATTTGGGATGATGCCGCATCCGGAGCGAGCGGTCGAAGCGGCGCTCGGATCGACCGATGGTCTCGTCATTTTCCAATCCATGATCAAGAGCCTGACGCAATCCGCAGGCAGCGAAGCCGAGGTCAAGGTCTCGGCACCGGCCTAGCGCGGTGCGTTTTTTCTTCGGGAGGGTTTTCGTGCGAAGCTTCCCTCGGTGTGCGATCTTTCTCTCGATTTTCTTCCTTGGCATCGCTCTGCAAACCAAAGCACAATCGAGGACTGCATCGCCAGATTGGCGCTCGCTCGATGATGAAGCCGTTCAGAAACTGGCCGCGTATGTTCGCGTAGGTACGACAAATCCTCCGGGAAACGAGATTCGCGCAGCGCAGTGGTACGCAAAGATGTTTCAGACGGCGGGTATTCCCTATGAGATCGGGGAATCAGCGCCCGGCCGTGGAAACGTTGTCGCACGGCTGAAGGGAAATGGATCGCAGCCCGCTCTCATACTGCTCAACCACATGGACGTGGTTCCGGTAAGCCGTCCTTATTGGACGGTCGACCCATTCGCCGGGGTCATTCGGGACGGGTACCTCTGGGGGCGCGGTTCGCTCGACATGAAGTCGCTCGGAATCATTGAGTTGCTCACTTTTCTGGAATTGCATCGCCTGCATGTGCCGCTTAACCGCGACATCATCTTTGTGGGAACCGCTGATGAGGAAGCGGGCGGGAATTTCGGCGCGGGCTGGGTTGTCAAGAACAAGCCTGAATGGATTGTCGGCGCCGGTTTCATGCTGACCGAGGGGGCTGGATCGCTCTCTGACGATTCCGGCAAGCCCATCTATTTTGGCGTCGGCCCAACAGAGAAAACTCCAGCATGGTTGAGGCTGATTGCGACAGGGCGCTCAGGACATGGCTCAGTTCCAATTGTTGACTCTGCGCCGAATCATTTGGTCGCTGCGCTTGACCGTCTGCGCCAATATCGCCCACCGCTCGAATTAACCGCTCCGGTGGAAACGATGCTGCGCACTCATGCCGCATATGAAGCGGAGCCGTGGCGGACTCGGTTTGCCGATCCTAAGGCGTTTCTGGCGCAGGCCGACGCATACGATTTGCTTACGAAGCGGCCCGAGATTCTCGCTCGGCTGACAAACACAATTTCCATTACCGGCCTCAAAGGCTCAAACAAGACGAATATCATCCCCTCCGAAGCCAGCGCTGAGCTTGATTGCCGGCTTCTGCCGGGCTGGACCATTGACCGTTGGGTTGAGCGGGTTCGCGGCATTATCGACGATCCATCGATTCGGATCGAAGTGATTCTCAATTTCCCGCCAGCCACATCGTCGACAGACACGCCGCTATTCGCATCGATCCAGAAGGCTGTGCACGAACTTTATCCGGACGCGGGCGTGGTTCAGACGGTAGACGCCGGGTTCACGGACTCACATTTCTTTCGTGACAAAGGCATCGTGAGCTATGGTTTCGAGCCTTTTGCCGACACTGAGCAGGACGACGAGCGCGTTCACGGCGACAACGAACGCATACCCATCAAGAATTACGAGGACGGACTGCACCTTTTTTGGGACATCGTGTACGATTTCTCGCGTGCGAACTAGACTTTCACAATGATCGACACTGAAACCAAAATCACTGCTGAACTCGCCGCTGAGCACGGGCTCACAGAGGAAGAATTCGCGCGTGTCCAGAAGATTCTGGGACGCGACCCGTCCTTCACCGAACTGGGAATTTTCAGCGTGATGTGGAGTGAGCACTGCTCATATAAATCGAGCAAGGTACATTTGAAACGATTGCCCACTTCTGGCTCGCGGGTAATTCAGGGACCGGGCGAGAATGCCGGAGTGGTTGATATCGGCGATGGCTTGTGCGCGGTCTTCAAGATCGAATCGCATAATCATCCGAGCTTTGTTGAGCCGTTCCAAGGAGCGGCGACCGGTGTAGGCGGAATCTTGCGCGACATTTTCACCATGGGGGCGCGACCCGTCGCCGTGCTCGATTCGCTGCGCTTCGGGCCACTCCTAGCTAACGGCAAAGTGTCCGAAGCAGAGGCGGCGCGCAATCGCAGGATTCTTGACGGCGTCATCAGCGGCATCGCGTTCTATGGAAACTGCTTTGGCGTGCCCACGGTTGGCGGAGAAATCCAGTTTGAGCCGTGCTATTCGCACAATCCGCTTGTCAACGTGCTGGCGCTGGGCATTGCGCGCCGGGAAGAGCTTTTCTTCGCGCGCGCCAAGGGCGCGGGCAACCCGGTAATTTATGTGGGCGCAAAAACAGGGCGCGACGGAATTCATGGCGCGTCACTACTCGCGTCGGCGGAGTTTGACGAGAAGTCGCAGCAAAAGCGTCCCAATGTTCAAGTTGGCGATCCGTTCATGGAGAAGCTGTTACTGGAAGCGTGTCTCGAAGCAATGCATACCGGAGCCGTGGTGGCGATTCAGGATATGGGCGCAGCGGGACTGACGAGCTCGTCGTCTGAAATGGCCTCGCGTGGAGGAGTGGGAATCGAAATCGAGCTTGACCTGGTTCCCCAGCGCGAAACGGGCATGACTCCTTATGAAATTATGCTGAGCGAATCGCAGGAGCGCATGCTCCTCGTGGCTGAACGAGGGCGAGAGAAGCAAGTGCTCGAAGTTTTTAGCAAGTGGAGCTTGGATGCGGTGAAGATCGGCAAAGTCACTGAAGATGGCCGGCTGCGCGCGTTACAACATGGCCGTACGGTTGCGGATATTCCCGCGCACGCCATCGCCGAGGAAGGACCTGTTTATCGACGGCCCGTCGGGACTCGCAAGGGGAAAAGTGATTCAGAGCGGGCAATGGAGTTTGCCCCGGCAACCGCGGACCTGAACGAAAATTTCCGGAAGCTGTTAGCGTCTCCTGCCGTTGCGTCCAAGCAGTGGGTGTTTGGCCAGTATGACTACATGGTGCGTACAAATACGCGCCTTGGGCCGGGCGCGGCCGATGCCGCCGTGATTCGCATCAAGGAAACAAAGCGCGCGCTCGCGCTTTCTACGGACGGGAACGGACGCTGGTGTCAGCTTTCGCCGCGCGCCGGAGCGATGCACGCCGTCGCTGAAGCCGCACGCAACGTGGCGTGCACGGGCGCGCGCCCTGTCGCGGCAACCAATTGCCTAAATTTTGGCAATCCCGAAAAGCCCGAGGTGATGCGTCAATTCAGCGACGCCGTTGACGGTATTCTCGATGCGTGCCGCGGCTTAGGAACGCCAATCACTGGAGGGAACGTCAGCTTTTACAATGAGACGCTCGGGCGTGCAATCTTTCCAACGCCGGTCCTTGGGGTTTTGGGAATCCTGGAAGACGCAGAGTGTGCAGTTGGAATGGGCTTTCGGGCCGACGGCGATGCGATCGTTCTGCTTCAGGGGTTCATTGAACCACGCTTGATGAGCGAGGAACAGCAGCGGGAATTTTTGTCGTCCGAATACGCCAGGACAGTTCACGATGTCGTCGCGGGCTTGCCACCGGCAATTGACTTGCACGCGGAAAATGCGCTGATCGATTGTTTGGTCTCTCTGGCGAACGAGCGTACGCTGCAGTCCGCGCACGATGTTAGCGACGGCGGCCTCGCTGTGACGCTGGCGGAATGCTGCTTCGTGAGCAACGAATTATCCGCCGAAGCGAAACTCCAAACGGAAGACCCCGCGGAATTCGCTCTGTTTGAAGAATCGGGCGCACGTGCAGTGATTTCCGTGCGACCGGAGTCGCTTGCCCGCGTCGAGCAGATTGCGGCACAATATAAGATTGAAGCGCAGCGGATCGGAACGGTCACCCACGGGGAGTTTCGCATCCAAGTAAACGGCAAGCCTCGGCTTCGCGCTACTGTCGATTCGCTTCGGCAAGTTTGGACAACCAGCTTGGAACATTCCTTGCACAACGGATGAACGCGACGACTCAACTCGACGATCATTTCCACGACGAATGCGGCGTGTTTGGCATTTTTGGCGCCGAAGAAGCGGCGAAACTAGCTTATTTGGGTCTGTATGCGTTGCAGCACCGCGGGCAGGAATCGGCGGGAATCGCTTCGACGGATGGTGTGCAGTTCCAACTCGAAAGAGGCATGGGGCTCGTCCAGGATGTGTTCACGCCGGACGTAATCGAACGCCTGCCGGGCGCGGCAGCTATCGGCCACACGCGCTATTCCACTGCAGGCGATACCTCGCTCAATAACGCCCAGCCTCTGGCGAGCGATTGCAACAAGGGCAAACTCGCGCTGGCGCACAATGGCAATCTGACGAATGCGCTGGAACTGCGCCGGAACCTCGAACATAAAGGCTCGATTTTCCAAACGACAAGCGACACAGAAGTCATCGTTCACCTTGTAGCGCGCAGCAAAGTGGCGAGTTTGGGAGGGGCGATCGCCGACGCGTTGGGTCAAGTGGAAGGCGCTTATTCGCTGATCATTTTGACGCGCGACGAGATTTTCGCGATCCGTGATCCGCGTGGATTTCGGCCGCTGGCTCTTGGCCGTATGCGTGATGCTTGGGTGGTGGCTTCCGAAACGTGCGCCTTTGACCTAATCGGCGCCGAATATGTGCGCGACGTCGAACCGGGCGAAATGCTCCGGATTTCAAAAAGCGGCCTTGAATCCATTCGTTTCGCGCCGGAAAAGATTCACCAGCACTGCATCTTTGAGCATGTGTACTTCGCACGGCCGGACAGCCTCGTTTTTGGCCGGCCGGTGAACGCAACGCGGGAGAAGTTAGGGCAATTGCTCGCGCGCGAGTGCCCCGCAAGTGCTGACGTTGTCGTCCCGGTCCCCGATTCTGGAGTGCCGGCGGCGATCGGTTACGCGGCCGAGTCGGGCATTCCTTTCCGGATGGGGCTGATACGCAACCATTACATCGGACGGACGTTCATTGAGCCTGAGCAAGCCATTCGCGATTTCGGCGTACGCTTGAAGTTAAACCCAGTGCGCCGCTTGCTCGAAGGCAAGCGCGTGGTGCTGGTGGACGATTCGATCGTCCGGGGGACGACCAGCCGGAAAATCGTGCGCATGGTGCGCGACGCTGGCGCGGCGCAGGTGCATGTGCGCATCAGCTGCCCGCCGACGGTGTCGCCATGTCATTACGGCGTCGACACGCCCACCAAGATTGAATTGATTGCTTCACGGAACACTGTCGAACAAATATGCGAATTCATTGGTGCGGATTCGCTCGGCTATCTCTCACTGGAAAGTTTACGCGCCGCGGTCGAGGACACCGAAGGCAAATTCTGTACTTCTTGTTACACTGGAATTTATCCGACGGAGAATATTCAACTGGAAGTGGAGGCGCACCGTGGTTGAGCCGCAGAAATCAAGCCCCGAAAAGGAACTGCGCAAAAAGGCTGCGCGACAGAAAGTATTACGGGAAGTTTTTTCGTGGGTGTGGTTGCTCCTGGCTCTGTTCTTTGTGGAAGGAGCCATGGCGCAAAGCCGCCTGATTCCGAGCGGCTCTATGGAAAACACGATCCTTGTCGGGGACCACATGGTGGTCAGCCCGTTCGGCTACGCGCTTTGCGTTCCGTACACGGAGCTACACGTCCCCTTGTGGCGAAACCCGAAGCGGCAACAGATCATTATTTTAGTTTCTCCGATAAATGGCTCAGAGGATTTGATCAAGCGCGTCATCGGCATACCTGGTGACAAGATTCGCATCGAGCACGGAACCGTCTACGTCAACGGCCAGCGTTTGAACGAACCATACGTGCTCCGCGATCCTGCAGAGATGGCGAGCTCTCTCGAGAATTTCCCGCCGGCAGACAGTGGGATCTACGAAGGACTCACACAGGAGTGGGCCCAAGTTCTGCCGAGCTACGTTCACGACAGCAGCCTGGTGGTTCCGCCGAACGAGTATTTCGTAATGGGCGACAATCGTGGTGATTCTTATGACAGCCGCTATTGGGGATTCGTCCCGCGGAAAAACATTATCGCAACGCCGCTGTTCATCTTTATGTCGATCAAGGCGCCCGACGGGGAAACTGTCTGGCAGCCGGGACACATCGGCGAGCGCTTGGAGACGTACCTGAGTGTTTTTGTGCATCCCAGCGAAGTGCGCTGGAACCGATTATTTCATAGCTTCTGAGGACAGCCTCCTACCCGTACAAGCGAATGCCATCTGCTCAAAAAACGTCAAAGAGAAAAACGAAGGGCAAAGAGCAAAAACCGGAAGTCACGGCAGGCGACAAAGTCCGGCGAGAGCTCATTTCCTGGTTTTGGGTGATCCTGGCGTTTTTTTTGATTGAAGCAATGGTCATTCAGGCGCGCGTAATACCTAGCGCTTCGATGGAAGGCACGATTCTGATTGGCGATCACCTGATTATCTCTCTGCTCGGGTACGACGTCGGAATTCCGTTTACTGAACATCACATCGCGCTGTGGCGAAATCCGAAGCGGCAGCAAATCATCGTGTTTGAAGCGCCGCCGCAGGCCGCCCCGGATGAGGACTTCATCAAGCGCGTCATCGGACTGCCGGGCGATACCGTGGTCGTCAAGCGCGGCGTCGTCTTCGTCAATGGAGAGCAGTTGAATGAACCCTATTTGAACCCGCTGCCTGACCCTTCGGCGCAGCAGGAGAACACGGGTCCATTTCAAGTTCCGCCGGGCCAATACTTCGTGATGGGAGACAATCGCGACGATTCAAACGATAGCCGCTTCTGGGGCTGCGTCCCGCGCGCGAACATTATTGGCACGCCTTTGTTCATTTATATGTCCGTCAAGGCGCCGGACGACGTCTGGGAGCCGGGCCATTTTGGAGATCGACTGGCGACGTATTTAAGTATCCTGATTCACCCCAGCGAAATGCGGTGGCGTCGGCTGTTTCGAACGTTTTGAAGCGATCTTCAGCAGAAACTACAGTGGCGGTATAAATGCGTTACTCGGATGCAGGCGTCGATATCTCCCGCGCTGACGAAGCGAAACAGCGGATCCGTCATCTCGCTGGCCGCACGCTGAATAAATTTGTACTCGCGCCGATCGGGGGCTTTGGCGCGCTGTATCATCTCGATCGCAAGCGCTGGCGTGATCCTGTTCTCGTTTCGAGCGCCGACGGAGTCGGCACCAAGCTGAAGATTGCTTCCGTGGCGGGCGTACATTCCACCGTGGGCGCAGACATCGTCAATCATTGCGTCAACGACATCCTCACCCAGGGCGCGGAGCCGCTTTTCTTTCTCGACTACCTGGCCATGGGACGCATTGATCCGCGCATCGTTGAGCAGATTGTGGAAGGTATGAGCCGAGCGGCGCGGCAGGCTGGGTGCGCACTCATCGGCGGCGAAACCGCGGAAATGCCGGGAATGTACGCGGCCGGTGAATATGATCTCGCTGGATTCATCGTCGGGGTTGTTGAGCGCGGGCAGCAGGCAGACGCGCGTCGCGTTCACGCGGGCGACGTTTTAATCGGCTTGCCTTCGAGCGGCCTGCACACGAATGGTTATTCCCTCGCCCGCAAACTCGTCTTTGAAGTTGCCCAGCTGAAACCCGATACCTACGTCGCGGAGATCAGCAATAAGATTGCCGCGGAATTGCTCAAGCCGCATCGCTGCTATTGGCCCATGCTGAAAAATGTTGTTTCGAAAGGATGGCTTTCCGGCATGGCGCACATTACGGGCGGTGGCATTCCCGGAAATCTTCCGCGTGTACTGCCCCGAAACGTTCAGGCCGTCGTTGAGCTTGGCTCGTGGGCCGTACCACCGATCTTTCGCTATCTTGCGCGCCTTGGAAAGATCGACAGCGCCGAGCTCTTGAGGACGTTCAATCTCGGTGTGGGCATGATTCTGCTCGTTCCTTCAAAAAACGTAAAGAACGTCGAAGCGGAACTGAAGCGCCGCCGCGAACGCTTTTTCCGCATTGGCCGCATTGAA
>Ga0126373_10003855_pt1 | contig 11328 bp, 10 predicted proteins | sample PanSoiMetPlot_11_FD_92545 | JGI IMG/M metagenome (GOLD analysis project Ga0126373, IMG submission 92545) | Tropical forest soil microbial communities from Panama - MetaG Plot_11 | ecosystem: Environmental > Terrestrial > Soil > Tropical forest > Bulk soil | place: Panama | collected 2016-02-17
CCAGCCGATCCTGCGCCGCGATACGTTAGCTACATTCACGCAAAGACAAGGGGAACCCATCGGAACATCGCGCGCGCTCGGCTGGGATACACCTTCGACCCCATCGCAATCGGGCCGCTATTTCCGCAGTTCGGCCTTCGGCCACCTTGGCTACACCGGAACCTCGCTGTGGATCGATCCCGAACGCCAGCTTTCTATCACCCTGCTGACGAACCGCACCTGGCCTGACTGCAGCAACCAGGCCATTAAGCAGGTCCGCCCGCGTTTTCATGATGCTGTTATCGAATCTCTGGAGACCAGCCACTACGCCCGATGCGATCACTAAGAAAATCCGCTCTCGATGCGATTTTGCGGGACCTTGACCAGTTAGCCACCGAACAGGACAATCCCGATTCGGCGGACTTGGACATACAGCCCGCGCTCGCCATCGCACGCACCATCAATGCCGGAGATCAAACCGTGGCCGGCGCGGTGGGACGTGCGTTGCCGGAAATTGCGCGCGCCATCGATTGGGTGGCCGAAGCCCTTTCGCAGGGAGGCCGTCTGATCTATGTCGGCGCCGGCACCAGCGGGCGCATTGCCGCGCTCGATGCTCTCGAGTGTCCTCCCACCTTCGACGTCAGCCCCAAGCTGGTCCAATTCATCATGGCGGGCGGCACCACGGCGCTGTTCAAGGCTATCGAGGCCGATGAGGACTCGCGCACGCTCGGCGCAGGCGAGATGCGAAAGAAAAAACCCAACCCGAGGGACGTTGTCGTCGGCATCGCGGCCAGCGGGCGCACCCCGTTCACCGTGGCCGCCGTGGAATACGCGAAAGATCGGGGAGCGAGGACGGTCGCGGTGAGCTGCAACCGCAACACGCCGCTCGAAAGGGCCGCCGACCTCGCCATCGTGGTGGAAACCGGACCCGAGGTGGTTTCCGGCTCCACCCGCATGAAGGCGGGAACGGCGCAGAAAATGGTGCTCAATATGATTTCTACCGCCGCCATGGTCCGCATGGGCTACGTGTATGGCAACCTGATGGTCAATCTCGACCAAAAAAACTCGAAATTAAACGCACGTGCGCTTACCATCGTGCAGCGGGCGCTGAAGATTTCCCGGCTCCGGGCTGGCCGGGCGCTCCAGGCAGCCAACCATAGCGTGCCGGTGGCCATCGTGATGGCCCAAGCCGGCGTGTCGCGTCGCGAGGCCGAGAGCGTGCTGAAGATTTCGCGGGGCCATGTGCGCCAGGCAATTGCCCTGGCAGCCAAGATGCACTAACTTTTCTAGTCGGTTGATCCCCGCGTTTTCGGTCGTTTCGCGCGTGGGAATCTGAACACAGCGTCACTATCCGAACACGATTCGTCATGGATAAACTGGTCATTCGCGGCGGAAACCCTCTGCTCGGCACCGTCCGCATCAGCGGAGCCAAGAACGCTGCCCTGCCTGCCATGGCCGCTGCTCTGCTCACCGAAGATCCCGTCATCCTCGAAAATATTCAGCAGGTGCGCGACATCGAGACCACGCGCAAGCTGCTCTCTTCGATGGGCGCGGAAGTCGAACTGGGCTATGGACGGGCGCAGCATCGCACCACCATCTGCGCCAAGAATGTCACTTCGCCCGAAGCTTCCTACGAACTGGTAAAGACCATGCGCGCTTCCACGCTCGTGCTCGGCCCCTTGGTCGCGCGCTGCGGCAAAGCCCGCGTGTCCATGCCCGGTGGCTGCGCCATTGGTACGCGCCCGATCGATCTTCACATCAAAGGCCTGGAGCGCCTGGGAGCCAAGATCGTTCAAGAACACGGCTACGTGGAAGCTACCGCGGCCCGGCTCAAAGGCGCAGAGATCGTCTTCGATAAAGTCACCGTCACCGGCACCGAAGACCTGCTGATGGCCGCGACTCTTGCCGAAGGCGAAACCGTCATCGAGAACTGCGCTCGCGAACCCGAGGTCGCCGACTTGGCCGGGCTGCTCAACAAAATGGGGGCCAAGATCGAGGGCGCCGGCAGTGCAACGATCCGCATCCAGGGCGTGAGCAGCCTCCACGGCGCCAAGCACCGCATCATTCCCGACCGTATTGAGGCGGCAACCTTCATCATCGCGGGCGCGCTGACCGATGGGGACCTGAACGTCTCCGGCTGCGAGCCAAAGCACCTGGATGCTTTGCTGCAAAAGTTGGAACAAGTCGGGGTGAAGACCAAGAGCAAGGGGGATTCGGTTCGCGTCGAAGGCAGCAGCAGGTTGCAGGCGGCGGACGCAAATACGGAAGAATACCCCGGTTTTCCCACCGACGTGCAAGCCCAGTACATGGCTCTGGCCACCCAAGCCGAAGGCAGCTCGGTCATCACCGAAAACATCTTCGAGAACCGGTTCATGCACGCCCTCGAGATGGTGCGCATGGGAGCGAACATCAAGATCGAAGGCCGCCGCGCCATCGTTCGCGGCAAGTCTCCGCTGAGCGGCGCGGCCGTGCTGGCGTCGGATCTGCGCGCTTCGGCATCTCTGGTTCTGGCGGCTTTGGTTGCGGACGGCGAGACCATCATCGACCGCGTCTATCACATCGATCGCGGCTACGAGAACATTGAAGAAAAGCTGCGCGGCGTGGGGGCGCAGATCCGACGGATCGGCGAGATCCTGCCCAAGAAGCGATAAACCCCGGTCCGTGCCCCATCCTAAATTTCTCGCCATCGCGAAAATCTAGGATGGGATTTTCCCTTTGCGGCCCTATTTCGGCTGTTTGCCTAACCGCAAATACGGCTTCAGCGTCCGGATCCCGTCGGGGAACTTCCTCTTCACTTCCTCCTCAGGCATCGCGGCGGGGACCACTACGTCATCTCCGGGATTCCAATTCACCGGCGTCGAAACTCCCTGCTTCCCGGTGAGTTGCAGAGAATCGAGAATGCGCAGCACCTCGGCAAAATTGCGACCTGTGCTCATGGGGTAAATCAGCATGGTCTTGATCTTTTTGTCCGGACCGATGACAAAGACGGTTCTCACCGTCGCGTTATCCGCCGGGGTGCGGCCCTGAGAAGTGGTTCCGCTCTCGGCCGGGAGCATGCCATAAAGCTTCGCGATCTTGAGCTCGGGGTCGCCGATCATCGGATAGTTCACCTTGTGTCCCTGCGTCTCCTCGATGTCCTTCGCCCAGCGCGTGTGGTCGCTGACGGTATCGACGCTCAGGCCGAGGATCTTGGCGTTGCGCTTTTGGAACTCCGGCTCGAGCCCCGCCATATAGCCGAGTTCGGTGGTGCAGACGGGAGTGAAGTCTTTGGGATGGGAAAACAAAACGGCCCAGCCGTTACCGATCCACTCATGAAAGCGGATGGTGCCCTGGGTTGACTCGGCAGTGAAATCGGGAGCTACGTCATTAATGCGCAGCGCGGGAGCGGCTGGAGTCACGGTTGCAGTGCTCATACTTTTCTCCTCGTATACTTTGATTTTCAGGACTTCGCCGGACTGCTGGCACTCGGAGTCGGGCGCAAATGAAAAACCCACCCGAGAGCGCCGGGTGGGTCCGGAATTCGTTGCCTACCCACACGCCGGCGCGCGTCTACAAGGGCAACAACCCGGCGTGGAGAAAGCTCGCATAACGATAGAATACGCAGGCGATGGGGGAGCGTCAAACCCGGCCGTTATTGCCCAAGGCGCTTCGCGTCTTAAGAAAGCGGCGCATCCTGAGCGTCGCCGATCTTTGTCCGGAGCCAATGTAGCTCGCAGAAATTATCCACTTTCGCTCCGCCCGAGATGCCCCGCCGCCTGCGGCTTTGCCGTTCTTTCCGCCGTTTATTGCCGCCGACACGAGCCCAACCAAGAAAATTCTGCCGCTTTCGCTCGTCTCGAGAAATCCAATGTTCATGACAGAAGCCGCTCCCGGGAACCGCCGCCTTGGTTTTACCCAGCTCGATGTTTTCTCCTCGCGCCCGTTAGAGGGCAACCCGCTGGCGGTCTTTCCCGACGCCGAGGGCCTGAGTGACGACGAAATGCAAGGCATCGCCCGCGAGATGAATCTCTCGGAAACCACTTTCCTGGTTCGCCGCCATGATGAGATCGAGCGCCAACGGGGCGTTCGCGTGCGCATCTTCACAGTTCAGGAAGAGCTCCCATTCGCCGGACACCCCGCGCTCGGAACCGCCTTCGCGTTGCGGGGGGTTTCGAAAGTACCCGAAATTAAGCTCGATTTGAACGTGGGCACGATCCCTGTCCGTTTCGAAGACCCCCAGGGCCAACCTGCGTTCGGCGAGATGACGCAAAAAGACCCCGAATTCGGCGCGATTCACGACCGCAACACGATTGCAGAGGTCACCGGAATCCCGGCTGAGGACATCGATGCCGGACTGCCCATTCAAACGATTTCTACCGGAGTTCCCTTCACCATTCTTCCCCTGCGCAACCTCGAAGCCGCGCACCGGCTTCAGATCAACCAGTCGCGGTCGACCGAATATCTGGGCAGGTACAACGCGAAATTCTTCTTCTGCGTAACTCGCGAATGCGTCGACCCCAGGGCACGCCTGCATGCGCGCATGCTTTTCTACAATGGCGAGGACCCCGCGACCGGCTCGGCTTCGGGCTGCGCGGCAGCGTGGATGGTCGCGCACGGCGTGGCCAAGCCTGACGAACGCGTCATGCTCGAGCAAGGCGTCGAGATGAAACGTCCCAGCCAAATTTTCCTTCGTGCCTCGCGACACAATGACAGAGTGGTTAATGTACGCGTCGGTGGAAATGTTGTTGAAGTTTTGCGCGGAGAAATTTTCTTTTAGCCGCGAAGCATTTCATCTCCGCAAAAAATGCGGTTCGGCACATGCCCGACATTTCCGCAAGTAGAAAATTCTGCATTGGCTTTTCCGTCACTTTACACGCGCTCGCGTGGTCGATAGGATTCAGTTCGCTGCGGGCATTCAAACCTATACCTTCTTAAAAATTTTGGCGCCGCAACTTTGGCGCGTTTTGGAAAGGCTTATGAAACCGAAAAGAACTATCCTTTGCGTCGACGACAACGAACAATCTCTCTCCATCCGAAAAGTCATGCTCGAGACCCGCGGCTATCGGGTGCTAGCCTATTCGAATGCGCAGGAGGCGCTGGCGCGTTTTTCCGCAGGCGGCGTTGACTTGGTGCTTACGGACCTGGTCATGCCGGGTGTGGACGGCTCCAAGCTGATTCAGGAAGTAAAAGACAGATCCCCCGAAACTCCTGCCATTCTGCTCTCCGGTACGGTAAAGATTTACGAACGCGATACCGGCGCCGATGTATTTCTGGCCAAGGGCATGTACTTGCCCGCCGATCTGCTCGAGCGTATCCGGGTGCTGCTGGTCCGCAAACGTGGTCCGAAACGGAATCACGCGCGACCGCAAACCCAGCTCTCTTCCGCAGGCACGCCGGCAAGTTTCCGCGCTTCCGCCTGAAACAGCAGACGAGCTCAGTCCCCGTCCTGCGCCCGCAACCGGGACGGGAAGCCAGCCTTAACCGGGCGTTGTTGCTGACTGCGGTGTGCTTCTTCCCCCTCCAGCGCCGTCCTTGTTGTAAGATCAATGGCTTAGATGCCCGTAATCATCGAAGCCATTGATCTCCACAAGACCTATCACATCGGAAAAATCGACGTGCCCGCGTTGTGCGGTATTTCCTTCACCGTGGAAAGAGGAGAGTTCGTTAGCATCGTCGGCCCCTCGGGCAGCGGCAAGTCGACGCTGTTTTATTTGCTGGGAGGACTGACCCAAGCCGATTCCGGCAAAGTCGTCATCGATGGAGTGGATTTCACCAGCTTGTCCGATGCGGCCCGCACCCGCATGCGCAAGTCGAAGATCGGCTTTGTTTTTCAGAAGTTCAATCTTCTGCCGACCCTTGACGCTCGATCCAATATCGATGTCGCGGTCGACATCGCGGCCAACGGCGGCAAAGACGAAGCCTACTTTCAGAAGATCGTGGGCCTGCTCGGACTCACCCAGCGCCTGCATCATCGCCCGGCCGAGCTTTCCGGAGGCGAGCAGCAGCGGGTGGCGCTGGCGCGCGCCCTGATCAATCACCCGGCGATCGTCCTGGCCGACGAGCCCACCGGCAACCTGGATTCCAAGAATTCAGAAATTGTGCTGAAAATGCTGCGGCACTCGAATCAGGAACTGGGCCAGACCGTGCTCATGATCACACACAATCCCGAGGCCGCCGCTTATGGCGACCGCATCATCCACATGCGCGATGGTGAAATCGTCGACCCGGAAAAAGATCCCCAGTGGCACACCGGGCATTAGAAAGCTAGCGGCTAGTTGCCGGGCTTCGGTGCCAGAAAACCTCAGGCCCCAGGGGCTAACAACTAGCCAGTTCCCGTCCCCGACCTGATCTCACTACTTGAGGTGGTTGTTGATCGCCTTGGTCATCTGGAACATGTCCAGCTTGCGCGCGCCAAAAATTGGCTGCAGCTTGTCGTCGGCAATGATCTCCCGCTTGTTCTCCGGGTTCTGCAACTTGTTCTTCTTGATGTGATCCCAAACTTTCTTGGTCACCTCACTTCGGGGAAGCGGCTCCGCACCTACGACCTTGGCCAGCTGCTCGGATGGTTGCACCGGTTTACTCAACGCGCCATTTGCTCTTGTCTTTGCTGCTGCTCTCGCCATGAGATTTCTCCTCCTTAATCCGATGATTTCCGCCGGTTCGAGGTTGGGAGGCTTTATGCCAGTTTCCTTCGCCATTGAGATAATTAGGCATGCAAGCACTGCACGACAAAGTTGCTCTCGTGACCGGCGGGAGCCGGGGGATCGGCGCCGCCGCCGCCCTGGCTCTGGCCCAAGCAGGCTCGAATGTAGCTGTTAACTATCGTTGCCGCAAGGAGGAAGCGGAAAAGGTATGCTCTGCGATCCGGGCTTCCGGTCGGCACGCAATTTCCCTACCGGGGGATGTTTCAGACTCAGCCGCCGTCGCCACCATGATTACCCGAGTTCAGACTGAGCTCGGCCCCGTAGGTATTCTGATCAACAATGCCGGCATTGCCCGCCCGCAACCGATCGACCAGATCAGCGAAGACGACTGGGACGAGCTCATCGACGTGAATCTGAAGTCGGCGTTTCTGGTCACCCAGGCGGTTTTGCCGGAGATGCGCCGAGCGCGCTGGGGAAGGATCATTAACCTATCCTCCGTAGCCGCACAGTTCGGCGGAGTGGTTGGCCCGCACTATGCGGCGTCGAAGGCGGGCATGATCGGGCTTACTCATTCCTACGCAAACTTGCTGGCCAAAGAAGGGATCACGGTGAACGCCATTGCGCCGGCGCTCATCGAGACGGAGATGGTCACCGCAAACCTCCGAGCCAAGCCCGAACTGATTCCGCTGGGCCGTTTCGGAGAAGTCGGCGAAGTAGCCGACGTGATCGTGATGCTGGCTACCAACGGCTATATTACTGGCCAAACCATTAACGTGAATGGCGGCTGGTACATGAGCTAAGGCGCTTTCGATCTCGCTACATTCCTAACTACCCCGCCCTTCCTGGAGTGGGTGGAATCCACAATTCTTGCGAACTCCATGCCGCCGCTATCGCTACGGCAATGTGTTGACGTAACAGGGTCCGTTGGTAGGCTGCGACGGAGGCGTCGGAGGGGTCATATTCGGCGCTCCGCCAAAATCGAAAAAGAAGCTGATGTCGGGCTGCGCCGCGTCGCGTTTAGTAAGTGAAGGCAGTCCGAAGCGCTTTTCAATGAAGGCAAGGATCGCCGTATGATCGATCGGAGTGTGATCAACATAGTGCGCTTTAGAAAACGGCGACACAACTATATTCGGAACCCGGAAGCCGGTAAAGACAAAGTTACAGTTCGGCCCGGTACTGTGGGAGCAAACATCGTACGGAAGAAGAATCGGAGGTATCCCGTCCGGTGACACCGTGGCCACCGGCGGAACGTGGTCATAGAAACCGCCGGCCTCGTCATAGCTCAGGAAAAACACCGAATCCTTCCACGAACTGCTGCTCATCAGGGCATCAATAATGCTGGCGACGAATGCCGACCCTGCTTGCACGCTAACGCCAGGTCCAGGATGTTCGTCTAAGTCGTTTTTGGCATCGTCGTCGATGAAAGCGACCTGTGGCAGGTTTCCATTTTTCAAATCGGAGAAATAGTCCGACAGGGGAACGATGTTGCTCTGGAAATGCGAGTAGGTGGGGAACGGTACTAAGGAACTGCCCTGAGGATAATCCGGAACATAATCCTTCCAGGTCACGCCCGCCTTCTGCAGTTCGTCGAAAATTGTGGTCGCCGAGATTCCATTGGGAGCCGTGTTAGTCAGGCCAGTGACGCCTTGGGAAGTGGCCGCCATGGCGTACATCCGATTGGCTGGAGTATTCGTCATGACGGGAGAAAACCATCTGTCCGACATCGCAAACTGGGTTGCCAAGAAGTAGTAATAGGGAAAGTCCTGTTGATCGTAATAACCCATTACACGCTTACCGTTTTTGTCAGAAATCGCGCGGTTATAGGCGCTGATCGAGCCCGCCGAGTATGCAAAGCCATTCATCAATGGCGTACCTGAAATCGGAGCCTTGAGGTTCCAGTCGAAGTGACTGTGACTCCAGCCTGGGCTGACTATGTCGGTACACATCGAGAGCATGTGGAAGGGTGTAATGATGGTCGAGCCATCGTAACCCAACTGCGACGCATTCGACGGAGTAACGTCCACATCGGCTCCCAGCCCTAGGGATTGGCGGTATGCATTTAGTTGCCCGAAGTAACGATCGAAACTTTCATTCTCTTGCAACATGTAAATGATGTGATTGACAACGGTAATGTTGGCCGGCGGCGGCGGGTCAGGAGAGGGTGAAGAGGGTGTAGATTTTGACGCTGTACCGCCACAGGCCGTCAGCGAGATGCCGAGTCCCAACGCTATCGCGCTCCACTTGGTCATAGGTAATCCTTTTCATAGATTAGGCTTTGGCAGCCCGGCTTGGTGCTGTGAGTAGCACGCGGGTACAGGGTTCATTCAAAGAGACGAGTGGCACAGCTCTGAACAGCAATCATTTTGAGCAGAGACTGGCAACACGTCTACTGACAAGGTTGACAGGGCGCGAGGGAAGCGCGGCAAATGGAATCCCACACTTACGAGTGAACTCTGAAGAGTACTCCTGGATCAGCTCGGAAGTTCTGCGCCCAGCTCTGGAACGCTTGAGAGAAGGCTTGAGAGTTGCTGCATTAGCCGCGCGGCAAAGTCTCTGCTGGCTTGGTTCTTTTGAACGCAAGCATCATGATCGCGAATAGAATTGCCGGAAGCCAAATCCACAGCAGTTCGTTTTCGAGCACAGCGTATCCTCGCCCGCTGAAGAACCGATGCAAGGAAATTGGCGAGACAAGAATTGGTCTCCACGGCAAGAAATACCGCGTGTTGTCGAATGGCGAGAAGAACGCGACTCCCAGTCCGCCATTCGTCATTGCATCCAGTAGGCCGTGGCTGGCTGTGGCGAGAAATAAATAAGCGAGCAGAAGAAATCGTTTAATCCCTAAATCCTTCTTCGAACGCAGTATTCCAACGGCTACACCCGACAACAGTGCGGCAAACAGCAGCGAATGCGTGAACCCGCGATGTCCCCAGACGTCGCCGTAGGGGATGCCGAATCGGAAACCAATCACGTCGATATCCGGCAAAACCGAACCCAACGCACCAGCGACCCAGACTCGCTTCGAAATCTGCGGTCGATAGAAGCAGCTACCGATGCTCAAGGCTGCAAGCGCGTGTGAGAATCCCGATGCCATTGGCTCGACTCGCCTATCCGAGATTACAGGGCGGGGCTAGGGTGCAGACATTTCTCAAGCAGATTCCCTTCTTCTGTACTCGGCGACCAGGTTGGAGACTTCAGCGACGTGGCCAGGCGTAAGTTTCGGAGTTGCCATTCTGCTCCTCAGAGTCTCGGATCGACAGGTTCACTTTCCAACGCCAACACGCCGAACACGCACTCATGTACACGCCGCAGGGGTTCACGTTCGACAAACCGATTCAACGCCTCCATGCCCAAAGAGAATTCGCGCAAGGCGAGCGACCGTTTTCTCGCCACACTCCGCGAGCGAAGGCGTTCGAGATGCTCTGGCGCGGTATACTCCGGCCCGTAGATGATGCGCAGGTACTCCTTCCCCCTGCATTTAACCGCAGGTTGCACGAGACCACGTTGGTTCTTGGCCACAAACTGGAGGGGCTTCAAAACCGCACCCTCACCGCCAGCGGCAGTAAGTTCTTCCCACCATGTGATTCCTTCTTCCTCACTCGTGGCATGCGCCAAGTCGACAAGTTTGTACGGAGTTGCAAGAAGAAGCTGGGCATCGGCTTCCGAGAGGCGAGCCAGCGTAGTCATGTGCCAGGCGTGGTCTTTGTCCGCGTGAACCTTCCCCTCGCTCGCGAGGAGATGGAAGGGGGCGAGCTTCAAGTCGGCAAGAGAATGAACCGGCCAACAATACTGGCGGTAGGCGGTCACGTACTTGCCCGCCATCTCAAGGCGTTGCTGGTGCCGGGCAGCCAATTCCGATGCTTCTGGAACGTGGCTCTCGGCGAGCCGCAGAGCGATAATCGCCTCGGAGAGTCCCGCGCGTGCTGCCGAGCCGGTGGGCGCGTACTGTTGCCGTAACAGGTCTTGAGCTTTCGACGACCACGGCATCAATTCACAATCCAGACAAAGCCAGTCCGTCGCAAGCTCGTGCCAGAGATTCGACTTGGTCGCCGCAGCTTGGATTCGGGAGAGGAACTCGTTTTCGGGTGCGCTGTCATTAAAGAAACGGCGCCCGGTTCGGGTATAGCAGATTCCAATCTCGTCCTGCCTAACCCCGAATCGGCGCATGGCGGCATCACGATCCCGGCAGATAACCACCACAACGCGTGAGCCCATGTGCTTTTGCTCGCATACGACCTTCTCTATGTGCTGCTTGCGGTAGTAGTCGAATGCTTCGGCAGGATGCTCCAGCAGGCCCGGGCGCTTGCTGGTTTCGCTCGGAGACATTGTCGGTGGCAGGTAAATCAGCCACTTCGGGTTGATTGCGAAACGGCTCATCACTTCGAGAGCAGCGACTGCGTTCTCTTCGCGAATGGTGAGATTCCCGTGCAGCTTGGTTTCAATAATTCGTTTACCGATAACATCATCGATATCGAGTACATCGTCCTGCGCATGTTGCTGGGACAGAACGGCAGCGGGCTGCGGCTGCCGAAGCGGTTTCGCTGACTGGTAATAGGTGCGGTGCGCCGGGACCGATACCAATTCCCTTTCTGGGTACCGCAGCGCCGTCAATTTCCCGCCGAATACGCACCCGGTGTCGATGTTGATGGTTCGGTTCAGCCACTGCGGTTCGGCCACCGGAGTGTGGCCATACACGACCATTGCCTTGCCTCGATAGTCGGCGGCCCAG
>Ga0126373_10003857_pt1 | contig 11325 bp, 8 predicted proteins | sample PanSoiMetPlot_11_FD_92545 | JGI IMG/M metagenome (GOLD analysis project Ga0126373, IMG submission 92545) | Tropical forest soil microbial communities from Panama - MetaG Plot_11 | ecosystem: Environmental > Terrestrial > Soil > Tropical forest > Bulk soil | place: Panama | collected 2016-02-17
GTGCATGGCGGGAACCTGATTTTCGCCAACCCGCAAGACGCTCAGTCCATGGACGAGTCCAATATCTTTGACAACAACTCGATTTGGATCCTCGAGCAGATCATGCAGCCGCTCTATACCGTCACGCCGAACGGCAAGGGCGTCATGCCGTGGCTGGCCACCGGCTACACCGCGTCGTCTGATCACCTGACCTACACGTTCACTTTGCGACCTGGCGTCAAGTTCTCCAACGGCCAGCCGATGACATCTGCCGATGTGAAGTTCTCGCTCGAGCAGACCATGGCGGCTAAGGCAGGCTGGGGCTACATTGACGCGGCGATCAAGTCCGTCGATGATCCGACACCGTCGACCGTGGTTGTCCACCTCAAGTATCCGTGGGCTCCCCTGCTAGCCGACTTGTCATTCTTCGCAAACGGCATCGTGCCCAACAACTTCGGCGGCAAGACAGCGGCCCAGTTCTACCAGGCCCCTATCGGCACGGGTCCATTCAAGTGGGACTACTGGCACAAGGGCTCGGCGCTCAAGCTGGTGCGTAACCCGCTCTTTTGGAAGAAGGGCCTGCCTTACCTGAACAGCGTGACCTGGACCGACGTTCCCAGTGACAACACAAGGCAACTGCAGATCAAGAGCGGTGAGGCGCAGATCGATCAATTCCCCTCTTGGTCAACGGTCTCGACGCTCAAGGCAACGCCCGGCGTCGTTATGAGCCTGTTCAACTCCACTGAGACCAACTACCTGGCGTTTAACGAAAAGGTGAAGCCATTCCAGGACGTGCACGTCCGTAGGGCGATATCGCTGGCCATCAACCGGCAGTCGATCATCAAGGCTGTGCTCTTCGGCAACGGCAAGCCGGCTAACTCGCTCTTCCCGCCACAAGTTCCGTACTACGACGCGAGCACGCCTGGGTACCAGTTCAACCTGGCCCAAGCAAAGCAGCAGATGGCGCAGTCCAGCGTGCCGCACGGATTTAGCACAACGATCCTTATCGGGGCTGGGAACTCGGATTACGCGACCATCTCCACGATCTTGCAGTCCGAGCTCAAGCCGTTGGGCATCAACGTGCACATTCAGACCCTCGACCCGAACACGTCGAACGCCAACTTCCAAGCGCAGAAGTACGACATGAGCCTGACGCTCTGGACGATGGACATTCCAGACCCGGACGAGCTAGCCACCTTCGGCCTTGATCCCGCGTCGGGCGCGAAATCATTCTTCACCGGCTATGACAATGCCACCGTCGTGAAGGACATCCATTCAGCCGAGCGGATCTCAACGCCGTCGCAACGGCAATCGCTGTACAACGTCGTCCAGACCGATGCTGCTCAGGACGCGTTCATGGCGTTCCTCTACTACTCGCCCTACCCCTATGTCGAAACCTCCAATGTGCACGGCTTCTTCGTGACACCGCTCGGCAATTACCACATGGAGAACGTGTGGCTGAGCAAGTGACGCAGCGCAACTAGCAGGGGTTCGTGCCCCAGACCGCGAAGTGCCGGGCGCCTGATCCGGGCGCCCGGCACGTGCTGCCAACCCGAGCTGAAGCGAGGTTCTTATGGGCCGCATGACCTTCGTGATCCGGCGGCTGCTGTTGCTGATCCCGACGGCACTCGGCGTCACGATCATTGCCTTCTTCATGATTCACCTGATCCCCGGAGATCCGGCGGCAACGATCTTGGGCATCCACGCAACGCCGCGCGCGGTCGCGATCCTGCATCACCAGTGGGGCTTAGACCGGCCACTCGCGAGTCAGTACTGGCTGTTCATGGATCGTCTCGTGCACGGGAATCTCGGCCAGAGCCTGTATTACCGCGTGCCCGTGTCTGGGCTCATCACCAGCAGGATTCCGGCGACGCTTTGGTTGATCGCCTATGCCGCCGTGATCGCCGTTGTCATCAGCGTGCCGCTGGCCATGATCGCGGCAAGCCGCAAAGACGCAGTCCGCGACCACGTGGTTCGCGTGATTCCGTTGCTGGGTCTTGGAATGCCCGCCTTCTGGCTCGCCCTAATCCTCCAGAGCGAGCTGGCCGTGAAACTCCACTTGTTCCCGGTGACAGGCTACGGACAAGGGCCGATCGGGCACCTGCACTCGATGTTCCTGCCCGCGCTTACAGTCGCGGTCGCGCTCTGCCCTGTCGTTATCCGCAGCCTGCGAGCGAGCATGCTCAACGTCCTTGGCGCGGACTTCATCACCACCGCGAAGGCTAAAGGCGTACCGGGCAGCAGGCTGTTCATCCGGCACGTACTACGCAACGCCGTGATCCCCGCGGTCACCGTGCTGGGTATCAATATCGGCTTCCTCATCGGCGGGACGCTGATCGTTGAACAGGTCTTCTCGGTGCCCGGCATAGGCAGCCTGATGATCAACTCGATCTTCCAGCGCGACTTCCCGGTTGTGCAGGCTGTCGCTCTCGTTTTCGGGGTCATGGTCGTGCTTGTCAACCTCCTCACGGACATGGCGTACGCGTCACTCGACCCGAGAGTGAGGTTCGACAGGTGAGCGCAATCTCGATCGCTGGCACTGCCGAGACCGCAGAGCAAGCCAGGCCGCGACGAGCGCACTGGTATCGCCAGCCTGCGTTGATCGCCGGACTGGTGCTGCTCGCGATCATCTTGTTCATGGTGCTCGCCGCGCCGCTATTGACCTCGTATAACCCTGATACCCAGAACCTGAGCGCGACGCTTCAGGGGTTCAGCTCCCGCCACTTGCTCGGCACCGATCAGGAAGGGCGCGATACCTTTACCAGGCTGTTGTATGGCGGCCGCACTGATCTGCAAGTCGCGTTCCTCGCTGTACTGTTTCCGTTCATCCTGGGCACGGTTCTTGGCAGCGTGGCCGGCTACTTCGGCGGCTGGGTCGACATCCTGATCATGCGGCTGGTCGACATCGTCGTCGCGTTTCCGTTTTTCGTGCTGATCATCGCGCTGGTCTTCGTTCTCGGGCCAGGCCAGCGCAGCATTTATGTCGCCATCACGCTGGTGGGCTGGGTCTCCTACGCACGGATCATCCGCGGCGAGATCTTGGTCGCCAAGCGGCAGGAATACGTGCTGGCCGCGCGGTCTGGCGGCTTGTCGAGCCTGCGGATTATGGGCCGGCACCTGCTGCCGAATGTGATCACCCAGGCGATCGTCTACGCGATGTCCGACATCGTGCAGGACATCCTGGCCATCGTCACGCTCAGCTATCTGGGCCTTGGGATTCAGCCGCCGACACCAGACTGGGGAACCATGATCTCCGACGGGCAGAATTTCCTGACCACGCACTGGCAGCTGACCACAATCCCTGGGATTGCTGTCGTGATCACCGGGCTCGCCCTATCGCTCGTCGGCGACGGCCTGGCCGATCTGCTACGGCCGGGGCAGTCGTGAGCGAGTCAACGGCAGCCAGCTCCGGGCAGGGCTGGGTGGCCGCAGGCCAGCCACTGCTTCAGGTCAATGATCTGCGCGTGCAGATCGCCAGCAGGCGTGGCATCGTCCGGGCGGTAGACGGGGTGTCGCTGGAAGTGCCAGCCGGCGAAGCGGTGGGGCTGGTCGGCGAGTCCGGCTCTGGCAAGAGCATGACCCTGCGGGCAATCCTCGGAGTTCTGCCGCCTGAAGCATCGATCGTCGGCGGCCAGGTCGTGCTCGACGGCGTCGACCTGACTGAGCTGACTAATTCGCAGCTCAACAAGATCCGCGGGCCAAGGATCGCGATGATTTTCCAGGAACCCATGAGCGCACTGAATCCGGTCATGCGAGTCGGGAACCAGATAGCCGAGGGACCGCAGGTTCACCTCGGCATGAACCGAGCCCAAGCTGCCGAACGGGCAATCGAACTCATGCGACGCGTTGGCATTCCCGACCCCGAGCGACGGTACCGTTCGTTCCCGCACGAATTCTCCGGCGGGATGCGCCAGCGGGTGATGATCGCGATCGCGCTGTCGTGCAAGCCATCCATGATCCTGTGCGACGAACCCACTACTGCACTTGACGTGACAATCCAGGACCAGATCCTGCGACTACTCGCCCGCCTGTGCAAGGAATCGGGCACAAGCTTGGTCTTCGTGACCCACGACCTGCCGGTCGTCGCCCAGATCTGCCATCGGCTTGCGGTCATGTACGCGGGCCAGATCGTGGAGCGCGGGACCGTCGAGGAGATCCTGACCAAACCCTGTCATCCCTATACGCTCGGGCTGGTCAGGTCCGCGCCCGACGTGGACCATGTGCGTTCCTCGCTAGTGCCGATCCCAGGAAGCCCGCCGAGCCTGATCAATCCGCCGACGGGTTGCAGATTCCATCCGAGGTGCAAGTTCGCGGAGGAGGACTGCACGGTGACCGACCCGCCACTGCGGTCAATCGACGCTGGCCGGGCTACTGCCTGCCTGCACTTCGAGCGCTGCCTGGATGAGCTGCGGACGGAGGGAGCCGACCTATGACGACGCTGCCTGCGGTGACGGCCGAAGCCGCGCGCCTCGACCCGAACACGCCATTGCTAGAAGCGCGCGACGTGGCGGTGAATTTCTCGCTCGGCTCGGCGATTATCGCCCGGATGCGACACGAAGAGCATGTCCTGCACGCGGTCGACGGCGTCGACATGACGATCGAGCGAGGCGAAGCGCTAGCTCTCGTCGGCGAATCTGGATCTGGCAAGTCCACGCTTGCTCGCGCCCTCTCCGGCCTGCAGCCGTCTGACCGCGGCGAGATCCGCCTTGACGGGAAGCTCCTTCCCGCTCGCCGGTCCCGCACGGACCAGCGCAAGATCCAGATGGTCTTCCAGGATCCATATTCATCTCTGAATCCCCGCATGACGGTCGGCGGCATGCTGCACGAACTGCTGCGCGTACATCACGTGGTGCCGCGCGACGAGGTCGAGTCCTATACCAGGGAACTGCTCGGTCTGGTTGGCCTCGGCGAGGAAGCCGTGCATGCCTATCCGCGGCAGTTCTCTGGCGGCCAGCGTCAGCGAGTCGCGATAGCACGAGCTCTCGCCCTGCGGCCCGAGCTACTCGTGGCCGACGAGCCGGTCTCCGCACTGGATGTCAGCGTGCAGGCCACCATCTTGAACCTGCTGCAGGATCTGCGTGCCGAGCTTGGCCTGACGCTACTGCTGATCTCGCACAACCTCGCCGTCGTGCGGCATCTGTGCGCACGTGTCGCAGTCATGTACCTGGGGCGGATCATCGAGGTCGCGCCGACAGAGACACTTTTCGAGAACCCGCGACATCCGTATACCAGTGGGCTGCTGGCTGCTATCCCGCGGATGACATTCACCAAGGACGGCGACGCACCTGCGGTCCGTGGCGATCCGCCGAGCCCGCTGCGGATCCCGACCGGGTGCCGGTTCCGCACCAGGTGCCCGATTGCTCAGCCGATCTGCGAGCAGCAGGATCCCGCGCTCACGACCGGGCATGATCCGGCCCACGCAGCGGCTTGCCATTTCGCCTTTACCGCAGCGGTACCTCAGCCGCGCCAGCCGACCGACGCGGCAGACGCCGCCGACGCCGGCGCGACATCCTGAACATGCGCAAGACCCGGAGCAGTAACGGAATCCGCGGATGAGCCACGCCGACGAGGATCCGCCGCCTGCGCCGGAACCCGCCCCAGCGCGGCGGACACCCGTCGTGCCGGGTCCCCGGCGCGCAGTGCGGCTCGTCGACATCGCCAACGCCGTGGGAGTGCATGTATCGACGGTCTCGCGGGTGCTGAACGGAGATCCGGGACTGTCCATCAGGCCGGAGACGATCGAGCGAATACTGACGACGGCGCGCACTCAGGGCTACCGGCCCAATGCTCTGGCCAGAGCACTGAAGCAAGACAGGACGGGTGCCTTTGCGTTCGTGATCCCGTTGCTGCGGAACCCGATCTGGGTCCGGCTCCAGCGTGGTGCGCTGCAGCGTGCAGGTGAGCGTGGCTATGTCGTCATGGTTATGGAAGAACCGACAGAAGAACCGAAATTGCCGGGCGATTACCGGTACCTGGTCGAGGAGAGCCGGGCGGACGGGCTCTTGCTGGCCACGGCACTGCGCCGTACTGGAGCCGATGACGGAGTGCATAAAATCCCGCACGTCTATGTCAACCGGCGTGGACCAGACTCTGGCAACGACGTAGTGATGGACGAAGCCGGAGCAGTGCAGCTGTTCATCGACCATGTCGCCGACCTAGGCCACCGCGATGTGCTGCTGATTGACGGGCCCAGCGATGTGGACACTGTGCACCGGCGGGTCAAAGCAGCCAGGCACTTCGGCACAGCGCGCGGCGTCAAGGTCGCGATCCGGCACGCAATGGCCACGGAGGAGGGTGGCTGGGCGGCCATGGCGCGGCTCTTGCGCAGCCGCACGCTCCCAACCGCCGTCGGCGTCGGAAGTATCAACCAGTTGTTCGGCGTCCTAGCGGCGCTGCGCGAGGCCAAGGCCTCGGTACCCGGCGACATCTCAGTCGTGAGCTTCGACGAAGACGAGTGCCTGGCATTCCTTGACGTACCGGTAACAAGCGTCTGCATGCCACTGGCCGAGCTAGGCTCCGCGGCGGTCGACGCGCTGATCGCCAGGATCGAGGCAAAGCCGGCGGCCGACGTGCTGGTCAGGGAGCCGATGCACCTGGTATTGCGCTCCTCGGTAGCCCCGCCGCCCGATGCCGACGATCGGGCGCCAGCAGTTCGGGCATGATGAGAGGCCGACATGACGACAGGACTGGCCGGCAAGGTAGCCGTAGTCACCGGGACAGCGCACGGGATTGGCGCTGCCATCGCAGCGGCGCTCCACGGCGACGGTGCCAGCGTGCATCCTGTTGACAAGGACACCGCAGACCTGACCGACTCAGCTGCGGTACGCGAGTTCTTCAGCAGCGTGGGCAGCGTCGACATTCTCGTCAACAACGCCGGTGGGGTGTGCGGCCAGGTTGGCCATCCGCTGGAGGAAGTAGCGGACGAGGACTGGCACGCAGTAGTCCACGCCAACCTCACCACCGCCTTCCACTGCACGCGCGCGGTCGTGCCAGCCATGAAGGCACATGGCTGGGGTCGCGTCATCAACATCTCCTCAGCGGCCGGACTCACTGTTAGCAAGACCGGCATCCAGGCCTACGCCAGCGCCAAGGCCGCAATGATCGGCTTCACCCGGCAGATGGCGCACGAACTTGGCCCTCTCGGCATCACCGTCAACTGCATCGCCCCGGGCTTTATCCGGTCCAACCCGACGAGTGAACTGCAGTGGCAGAGTTATGGCCCGGACGGCCAGCAAGCGCTGGTCGAGGGAATCGCCATGCGCCGACTTGGTGATCCCGGCGATATAGCTAACGGCGTGCAGTTCTTCGCCTCCGAGCGCTCAGGCTGGGTGACCGGGCAGGTCATCGCGATCGATGGCGGGAGTGCATTCCAGTGACAGAGACCGACGCCGCTCAGGTACTCACGTTTGCTGCCGATGATTCCGGCTACCTGAGCGAGCTGACTGAGCTCATTGCCATGCCCACGGTCAGCCGCGACGCCGACACCGCCACGATGCTGACTGCCGCAAAGTGGCTCGCACGCCAGTTGTCCTGCGTTGACGGCCAGGTGGCGCCGACCGACGGCCATCCGGCCGTGCGTGGCCAGTGGCTTGGTGCCGTTGGTGCGCCGACGATCCTCGTCTACGGGCATTACGACGTCCAGCCAACCGGCGATCTGGCTGAGTGGAAGACGCCACCGTTCGAGCTGACAATCGACGGCGATGTCATGCGCGGCCGCGGTACGACTGACGACAAGGGACCGCTCTATCTCGTCATCAAGACCGCTCAGGCATTCCTGGCGCAAGAAGGCCGGCTGCCGCTGAACGTCAAATTCTTCTTCGAGGGCGAGGAAGAGGTTGGCAGCCCGCACCTGGCCGACTATCTGCGCGCCAATCGCGAGGAACTCGCCGCAGATCTGGTTATCTCAGCCGACGGCGGAATGTGGCGGCCAACCGAGCAGTCACTGTCGCTTGGATCAAAAGGGCTCGTCTCGCTCGACATCGTGGTCGAGGGCGCGAGGACTGACCTGCACTCCGGCCGATTTGGCGGCAGCATCGCCAATCCGCTGCATGCGCTCAGCGCGATCCTGGCCAGCTTGCACCACTGCGACGGAAAGGTGGCAGTCCCCGGCTTCTACGACGGGATTCCCGAACTCACCGTGCAGCGGCGGAGCGACATTGCCACTGTCCCGTTCGACGAAGCGGGATACCTCGCCGATCTGGGCGTTGCCGGTGCATACGGTGAGCCGGGATACACGACACTTGAGCGCCTGTGGGAACGACCGACGCTGGACGTCAACGGCGTCGCCGGGGGCGGCAAGTACACAGTGATACCGCACGCTGCGGTCGGCCACGTGTCGTGCCGCCTCGTGCCGGGTCAGGACCCGGACGCAGTCCTGGACCGGATCACCGAGCACGTCCTGCGGCAGAAGGTTCCGGGAGTAAATGTAACGGTGCGGCCGGACGCAGCGCGGGTTGCGGCCTACTCGATGCCGGCAGATCATCCGTCGATGAAGGCCGCCACCGCCGCGCTGCGGGTTGTTTACCCAGATCAGCCTGTGGTGCACGTCAAGATAGGCGGGACGCTGCCGGCGACCGCCTTGTTCGAGCGGGAGCTTGGGGCTAAGACGCTGTTCTTATCGTTCTCCACTGGAGACGAAATGCAGCATGCACCGAACGAATTCATGCGCATACGCAGGCTTCGCGAGGGGATGCGGGCATGGGAAGCGCTGTGGCGGATGCTGGCAGCCGGACTGACCAATGAGTGACGTCGACCGGCCGTATCGCGCTTATTCCTACCTCCCCGGCGAGAGCTTCCCCAGCTTCGACCTCGCGCCCGAATTCGGCCGCGTTCCCCCGTATCGTGGCGCCGAACTGACCGCGGAGCAGGCCTCGCAATCCCGTCAGATACTGCGCGACAGCCTCGTGATCAGCCTGCATGATCATCCTGTCCGGTTCCCCAGGGACATGCAGCAGACACCTGACTACAACCGCACCGGGCGCCAGCATGCGGCTTACGCAGGCCTGAGGGCATCCGGCATGACGGTGGTCTTCGACAACATGATGGACGGGACAGCGTGCGTGACCGGCAACGCGCCGTGGCGCTGGAACGACATCATCACCGACCTTGGCATGCGGCTGGCGGACCTGGCGCATGCTGGGCCCCAGTTCATGATGATTAAAACGGTGGCCGATATCGACGAGGCCCATCGTTCAGGCAGGGTCGGGCTGGTGTTCGGGCTCGAGTCCGCAACGCCGATTGAGAACGAGATTGACCGGCTTGACGTCCTCTATGGCCTTGGCATACGGCAGATCGGCATCGCGTATTCGGACGCAAACACGCTCGGCAGCGGCCTGAGCGAGCCCAGCGACGGTGGCCTCACGAGCTTCGGCCGCCGCGCGGTGACCCGGATGAACCAGCTCGGCCTGGCGATTGATTTGTCGCACTCATCGGACCGGACGTCACTGGACACCTGCGAGCAGAGCGCGAAACCAGTGCTCATTACCCACGCGGGCGCACGGGCGGTCTGGGAGACCGCGCGGATGAAGCCGGATGAGGTACTGCGCGCTGTCGCAGCAACCGGCGGCGTCATCGGCATGTCGGCGGCGCCGCACACAACGCTGTCGCATGCGCACCCGCGGCACAGCATCGAATCGGTGATGGACCATTTCCGTTACTGCGCCGACTTGGTCGGGATCGACCACGTCGCGTTTGGCCCTGACACGCTGTATGGCGACCACGTCGCGCTGCACCGGATCTTCGCCCGTTTCCTGAGTCTTGCGGCAATGCGCGGGCCAAGCTTTGGTCCAGTCAGCTATGTTGACGGCCTCGAGAACCCGACGGAGAACTTCGCCAACATCTGCGACTGGCTTGTCCAGCACGGGCTCAGTGACGAGGAGATCCGCGGCGTGCTCGGCGGCAACATCTACCGGGCGTTGCAGGAAATATGGATCGCCTAGCGATCGCAGATCTACTCGGGCGGCGGACGGAGTGATGTGTGCAGGAGAACTTCGCGACCATCCTCGAGACCGTGGCGGACGTGCGGGCTGATCGGATCGCAGCCACGCACGGCGGCCGGACCAGGACTTGGCAGCAACTTGACGAACGGGCTGCGCGGCTCGCGGCGTTCCTGGCAGACGCTGGCATCGGGGCAGAAGACCGCGTTGCCATCGCCTTGTACAACAGCCTTGAATACCTGGAGAGCGTCTTCGCAGTTCTGAAGCTGCGCGCGATACCGGTCAACGTCAACTACCGCTATCAGGCCGAGGAAATGCGCTACCTGTTCGATGACGCGCAGGTAGCCGCGGTCATCTTCGACGCTGCCCTGCGGCCGCGGGTCCTAGCCGCCCAGGATCTTGCCGGAACGCCGCTGACATTGGTTCAAGTCGGTGCTGACGACGGCCCGGTTGCCGGGATGCCCGTCGCCTCCTACGAAACCGCCATCGCAGCCGCCGATCCGCTGCCTCGCGTAGATCGCGGCGTCGACCACTGGCTCATGTATACAGGTGGTACGACCGGACAGCCCAAGGGCGTCCTGGTCAGTCATGCGTGGCTCTACCCCGTCGTCAGCGCCAACGGATTCCGCCTGATTGGCGAACCCGTTCCTGACTCACTCGAGGAACTTCAGACGGCAACGCGCCGGCTCAGCGATCAAGGCGATGCGATCGTCTGCCTGCCTGCTCCCCCGCTCATGCACGCGACTGGCATGTACACCACGTTCGGCGCGCTGCTAGCCAGCGGTCGCGTTGTGTTCCTATCCAATCGGTCATATGACGCCGATGAGCTAGCCCGCACGATCGCCGAGCAGCGGGTGGACACGGTCTCGATCGTGGGCGACGTCTTCGCGCTGCCGCTGGCAGACGCGCTGGACGGGGCGGCTCACGAGGGCAAACCGTATGACCTGTCGAGCCTGCGCCGCATGCTGAGCGTAGGAGTGACATGGAGCGCCGAGGTGAAACGGCGGCTGCTGGCCCACGGCGACTTCGTCTGCCGTGACCTCATTGCCGCGTCCGAAGGTGGCCCGTTTGCCATCAGCGAAACCAGGCGAGGCGATGTGACCATCACGTCCCGTTTCATGCTGATGCCTGGCGCTCGAATCATCGATCAAGATGGGAACGAGGTAGTTCCCGGCTCAGGCCAGGTTGGCATGCTCGCGGCGCCAGCAGACGACGAGATCGGATACCTGGGTGACGCTGCGAAGACTGCGCAAACGTTCCAGACTTTCGGCGGCACTCGCTGGGTGGTCACGGGCGATCTGGCATCGCTGGAGGCCGACGGCTCGATCCGCTTCCGCGGCCGGGGAAGCCGCGTCATCAACACCGGCGGCGAGAAAGTGTTCGCCGAGGAGGTCGAACAGGTGCTCGTTGA
>Ga0126373_10003859_pt1 | contig 11323 bp, 9 predicted proteins | sample PanSoiMetPlot_11_FD_92545 | JGI IMG/M metagenome (GOLD analysis project Ga0126373, IMG submission 92545) | Tropical forest soil microbial communities from Panama - MetaG Plot_11 | ecosystem: Environmental > Terrestrial > Soil > Tropical forest > Bulk soil | place: Panama | collected 2016-02-17
ATCCTCCGCATGCCCGGCCAGGTACTCGAAGAATGGGGCGCCGTATAGGCGTTCGAACGCCGGCTGTCCGGTCCGAACCGTCTGTTCTAGCTCGCCGGACGGCTCCCAGACAAAATGTGCGCCCAGCATCATGGCCGAAGGACGGATCGACTCTGGATGATCGCTTCGAAGCGTGTCGCTCAACGCGGTTTGTCGAAACCGGCCCGTTGTGTCCTCGGCAAAGATCCCAAGGCTCGTGAGCGCTCGCAAGAACCGGGCCATTGACGGTCCATGAGAATGCGTTGCCTCGGCCAGTTCCTCGATGCTCTTGGGGCCGCCGGCGACAAGATCGGCAAGGGCGAATTTGGCGGCAACACGCATCGCCTGCACCGCCACTGCTCCTGGCCACAGGATCTGCATCATCTGCATCGCTGGGGAGACAGGTTCTGCTGCTTGCGCTTCTTGGTTGCTCATTTGTCCCTCTTAGGTATGTAGCCTTGGATATACGACTACTCTTTTTTGGATACGGAACGCCTTCTCTCAACGAGAGCCAGACCGCGCAAACGCTCAACGACGCTGAGGCGGCCAGTCTGCGATTTTGGCCAAGGCACAAGAGGCTTTCTGGCCAGACAAGGCTCGTTGTACCGTCCCGTTGGTTCAGCCCGTTTCCGTGTCGACTTCGTTCCATGTTCGGTGGACGAATGCGGCGGCGAATGCGAACACCTTTCTTCACTGCGCCTTTTAGGGCTAGGTAACGGAGAACCTGTCGATAACCCATAGCCACGTACGGTCGCTCTGCTGGCGGGCGATCTCAGTGGTCACGCTGCCGTCGGGAAGGCGGGTTGAAGTGAGCGCCAAGTCCCCACTGATTAGGGCGGCACGTTGATCGCCGGAGGCAAATTTTCGACCGGTTGCCACCAGTCCCGTGTAGAACGCTCGGATGGCTTCCCTGCCCTGCAGCAACCGCCCGTCACCGCAGTCAAGTACCGCGTGGGCCTCATAGAGCGCCGCCATTCCGTCGACGTCACCTGCTCTTTCTCGAGAAACCAACAGCCGCTCCAAATCCTGAGGATCGCGCGCCGGCTCACGTCCTGCCTCATCGGTCATACGACACTCCTCTGACAGCAATCCTATCAAGGTGAGAGACTTGCGTCCCGAGACTTTCAGTCAGACTTGAAACGGTGCTTCGGAATACCCAGCTTCCTGATTTTTGTTTCGAGCGTGGACCGCGGTATCCCGAGTTTTGCCGCCGCCCCGGAAGGCCCTGCAATTCGGCCGCGGCTTTCTGCCAAAGCCGCTTCGATCAGCTTCCTCTCCTGCTCTGGTCCCAACCTAGCCAATTGGTTACCACCATCAATGCGCGGCGTTGACTCCGATTGAAGCCATGATTCATCCACCGACAGCGTTTCCCCGTCACAGAGGATCACGGCTCGCTCGATGATGTTTTGCAGTTCCCGAACATTTCCAGGCCAATCGTAGGACTGAAATAACTCCAGAGTCCTTTTGTGGATCTTCCGGATCTTCTTGCCGGACTTGCTTGCGTAACGGTCGGTAAGATACTCCACGAGAAGTGGTAAATCGTCCTTTCGTTCGCGCAACGGTGGCATGACGATAGGAAACACGTTCAGCCGATAGAAGAGGTCACTACGGAAAGCACCCGAACTAACAGCAGCTTTCAAATCGCGGTTGGTGGCTGCAATAATCCGCACGTCAACGACGATGGATTGCGCCCCGCCTACGCGTTCCACCTGCCGGTCTTGCAACACACGCAGCAAAGCAACCTGCATGTCCGTTGAAAGATCGCCCACTTCATCGAGAAATAGAGTGCCTCCGTCGGCGAGCTCAAAACGGCCGAGGCGCCGATGAGTTGCCCCGGTGAACGCCCCCTTCTCGTGACCAAACAGTTCGGACGCTATCAGTCCCGGTGGTATGGCAGCACAGTTCACACTGACAAAGCTCTTGGACGCTCGTCGCGACCGCCTGTGAATGGCGCGAGCGACGAGCTCTTTTCCCGTGCCGGTCTCCCCGGATAGGAGAACCGTAGAATCGCTGGGTGCGACCCTGGCTACTTGGCCAAGCGCTCGCCGTAAAGCTGCTGACGTGCCAACGATCTCCTCAAACATTGAAGTTTGGTCGATCTCTTCCTTCAGGGCGAGGTTCTCCCGGTACAGTTCCTCCTTTAATTGCCTGATTTCCTTGAAGGCTTTCTCGAGAGCAGTTCTCGCCTGGTGTTGCTCGGTGACATCCATGATCGTGCCGACTAGCTCCGCGAGCTGACCCCTGGCATTGACCACTGGGCGCGTAACGCAATGGGCGTACTTGATAGCGCCATCGGGAAGAAGCAGGCGGAAGTCCTGCTCCAATTCGACTCGTTCTGTCGCGACTCGTTCCTTGATTCTTTCGAAACCTTCAAGGTCGTCAGGGTGTATGCGGCTTCGCGCCGCCTCCCACGAAACCGGTCCGCGGGATGGATCGAATCCGAAGACTCGGTAAGCCTCCGATGACCAGTGGATGATTTCTCTTTGCGTGACATCCCACCCCCAACTTCCCGTGTGACTAAGACGCTGCGCTTCAGCGAGGTAGGCCTCGCTGCGCAGCAAGTCGTTCTCTGCCTTTTTCCGATTCTCAATGTCGGTCGCGGTGACATACCACCGGACTACCTGACCTTCTGCATCTCGCAACGGGTTATATAAGAATAACAACCAGCGATACTGGCCGTCTCTTGCACGTACGCGTACTTCGTTTCTGAATGGAAAACCGCCTGAGATTCCACGCTTTCGTGCTTCGAAGAATCTGGTCAGATCGTCGGGATGGACTCTCTCACCAATCGCATTCTCATTCAGAAACTCTTCCAGGGTACTGCCGTGGTACTCCAGCAAGACCTTGTTGGCGTATAGGCGGCGCCCATCCGCTGCAAGCACGCTCATGTGCTGAGGAACGGCATCGACAAGCTGCTGGAGTTCCAGCTGTTCCTGCTTGCAATCGTCGATGTCGGTGCCGGATGAGAACCAACGAAGGACGCCACCGTCTTCGCTTCGTAGGGGGCGGCCATAGATCAGAAACCAACGGTACTTGCCATCTTTCCTCAATATTCGTGCTTCGACTTCCCAGCCTTCACCGCGACTCATTGCCTCCCTGCGCAGGACTCGAACCCTTTGCAAATCGTCAGGGTGAAATGCCTTCGTTTGGAAGTCGTCTGCCCGAAAGTCTTCCAATGTGAAGCCCAAATAGTCGAGCAGCCTGTCGCTCGCATATAGCGGGCTCCCGTCCGCTGTGTAAGCACACATGTAGTGAGGAAGGACATCTGCGAGTTTGCGAAACTCCTCTTCAGCCCGTCTCTGATCGTCATCACTGGTCATACTTACCGCATTGCGGTACCTGCTTTTGGAGCCACGCCCTCTGCAGCGAGCGGTCGGTTGATAAACCCTCAATCGTTTTAACCTGTTTTTCTCTCGAGGCTCGGATCGACTTTACGCAGGAGCGCCCGGCGTTGCCATTCACATGAACCGAGCAAGCACGGCAGAGTGCCATACCGCAACCAAACTTCGTGCCGGTCAAACGCAGTCGCTCTCGCAACGCCCACAGCAGGGGCTTTGGGGGAGCGATCCGAAGTTCCGACTGACTTACCGTTGACTTTTGAATCGAACGGTCTCCATCTGAGTTTCCTCGAGGGGCGACTTCCTAGAGCCGCGAAGACGTTGACGCCGTGGCGGACTTCTCACCTACGCGTATTACCGAGTAGTGGCGCATTTCTTCGATGTCTTTGGTGTAGGGCTGAACCAAAGCAAAAAATGTTTTGAACTCCGGGCTGTTGCGAAAGCCCTTCAGATGTCCGTCTTCGGAGTCCCATTCGATTCTCAAAGTGTAGTAGTTCGGATCTTCCGTGCAGCGAGAAAGTTCGTATCGCTGGCAGTGGCTTGAGGATCGAAGGGCCTCTCCTGCTTTCCCGTAAGCCTCCTCAAAAAGCGAGCGACGTTTTTCATCGATTTTGTAGCGCGTGTATTCGACTATCATTTCCCCCCCAAGAAGGTACTCGCAGCCCAGGCCCACCCGACCATCACAAAACGAATCTCGATCTCTGTCAATGACCTGTTGCTTTGGCTCTGCGAGCCTTATCGGGTCGAAGGATGCAAATGGCGGACCAACCTTTAATCCCTTGGATTCACAGAACTTCGAGGTAAGTTTCTTGTGGCGGTTTACGACAATTGGCGGAATTCGACAGGTACTCCGCAAACGTTGGGCTCGATGAAATGACCGAGCATCAAATCTTTTGGTTCATTGAGACCCCACGCTGCAGGTTGATTTTGCCGAGCCGAGGTCAGGTCTTCCAGGTGCGTTGCAATTGCCCAGGCGAAGCCGAACGGATCCTCGACTTCGCCATAACGGTCGCCCCGGAACTGGCCCGGATAGGACAAACCACCTTGCAACCGGCTCCGAAGCCTTGGGCGTAGGCCAGCTGGACAAGCAGCATAGCGGCAGGTTCGGCACAACGTGCGAGGCTAAGTGGGCCAATGGCGGCGCCGTCTCGAGCGTCCTACCAGCTGCCATTTCTCAAGAGTTGTCCGCGGCTAATCCCCTTACGGCGAACTGCACTGGAAACGACAGCTCCGGTGTTGCTCATCGAGACGCTCCTTGGTGAATTCGTGCTCCTGCCTCCGAAGGGGGCAGCGTAACCGTGATGCTTTCGAGCATGGACCAGCAGTTGTCTCGCAGATACGTTTGAGAATCAGCGAGCCGGGTTTGCCAGCGGGGGAGCAGTTCGTTGTAGCAGCGATCCGCGACGGCTCTCTCGTACTCGTTATGCAGATCCCACTTGTCTTTGGCCTTCGAGGCATTCGTCTTTGCGAAGTCAGGAAGAGTCAGTAAACTCAGGGCCTCTCGAGCGGATTCTTGAAGGTCAGTCACGAATTCGAGCGAGAGCTGGACGTCGCGGCGATCTCCGAAACGAGTAACGTGGCCTCCCACGAATGTAGAGAAGTCGTACACGAGGGCCTTCCTCTGAACCTCGAGGTAGCCTGGAACATCTTCCGCAATTCCAAGGTTCTTATAAGGCATGTATCCGGGATAGATCACATCCACGAGCATCAGCGTCTTTTGTCTTGGTGAGTAAATGAAAATATTGCCACGCTCGTGATGGATGCCCGGGTAGTTCAAGGTGAGAGACTGATCGCCGAGACGCAATTCGTACGAGTCGACAAAAGTTATGGTCGGGATCGGTCTGCGCGGGTCCTTGCGCTGGGCGAGAATCTCGGCAGTTTCCTTCTGCGCGACAATTCCCACATCCTTGGGGAACAAATACGCGGCACCGATGTGATCGGTATGCTCGTGGCTATAGATGAGATATTTAATCGGCTGAGCAGTGACTTCAGCAATCGCCTTAAGGTAGTTCGCGCCCAGCGTCGGCGGCGCGTCGACCGCAATAACCCCCAGCGGACGTCACCAGGAACATCGTGTTGTACGCGCCGTCGCTTACCCACTACAAACCATCGCCAATTGGCTGGACCACGTAGCCCTTCTCTTGTGACACTCTTGGGCCGCCGCCGACTTCAGGCCGACCATTGCTGGTCTGTGCGTGGAGTGTGGATTGCGCGAAGAAGCCCGTAAGACAGATGATCCAACCCAAGAAACGAAGGAAGGCCAGGTTCCAAGCGCTAAACTCGCATGTCCTGAGCATGCGGCCAAGCAATTGCAAGTCGCTGGCCACACACTAAACGGCAGAATTCACGACGCTTTTCTTTGACGGCGCGTGGCGGAATCCGCCATTTGGTGGATTCCAGCAAGGAGCGGTCGCTTCGGCAGAATGCCATATCGTAACCTTGGTCAACCGAAAGCCGCTCAGCAACAGCCACCGGCCTGACCGAGCGAGCGTCGGTTACGATATCCTTCAGAACAAGGCCATGACGTCGAATGTTTACCAAGCGGGATGCCGGGTCAAAAGCGTCGGGCAGGGTACAAGGAACCGATCACTCCCCCGTAAACGAGTATTTTCACTGGTCCTCAGCCTCAGACATCGTTATCCGTGGTGCCGTAAAACCTCGCCCTTCATGGTGGGTATAAGGCACCGCCGACCTCCTCAAAAACTTAAAGCGGGGTTTCTGCTGCTCGATGTACTTCTTCCTATGCGGATGCGGGCACCGGCACAACTCGCAGCGAATGGCGATAGCGACCAGAGAACATCATTACCCCCACCACTTTGCGATCTCACGTCCGTGCCGAATTTCGAACTAACGGTGTTTATCCGTGACCATGAGCTTGGTCATACATGTGAACGCGGGCTGCCGATCAAGTACGTAATCGGCGCTTGGCCAGGCGATTCGGAATACTCGCCCACTTCCCAATGGTATTCCGTCCCGGACAGTGTTTCGATGATCTCACGTAGCTCCTGCGGCCCATAGGTGCGGAGACAAGACACTACTCCGTCGAACAGCAAAACCAAGGGAATTATCGGAACCACATACGTGCAGACCACGCGTAACAAACGGAACGGACGGATCAACGGGGTGAGTAGGAATGGCAGGAGAGCCCATGGGAACATCAGCGCGATAGTGAAAGGAGCGCGCCCCGTTATTTCGAATATGCCGATGCTTTGCCGGGCGTCGACAGCGTGTTGCAGTATGGCACGAGCCTCTTCCGGCGGAAAATGATGAAACGCCGAAAACATGGTTCGGAGCCCGTGCAATTCTCCCGGGATTTTCATCGCATCGACCGACCCTGGAAAAAAGCTGATGCAATTCTCAGAGGCCAACGCGGCCTTTTGAAATGCTTTGAAGTTGGGGTATTTGTCCGTGAGCAAAATGTGAAAGGCCTGTCCGTCGGGTTGAAGCTTTCGAGAAAGACTCAACCAGGGTCCGCCGGCACCTGAACACATGTCGACAATCGTTCTGCTCCGTGTCGAGTGAAGCATCCTTTGAAGCAGGGGCACGATGGGCGCATAAGCTTTTAGGAAATTTAGCCCGAACTGAAGCGCATCCGTAATCTCATCTCGAAGGGATGAAGGGAACCAGGACTGTTCATGCAGTTCGATGAACTGTATGCGACGCATGGAAAGCTGGCCTCGTAATAGGACATTCTGCGTGACGTCAACGCTGATAGGTAGTTGAAAAAATGTCGCTATGTCAAGCGATCCGAATCTCTCTGTCCGAATCGCTCCCTAATTGTCGTGCTACTCTTCCCCAATCCCACTAAGGAAGGCCAGCTTGTAATCCGCTGGTGATCTTCGAACGCTGTCGAGCCATTGCACTCAAGACCCCGTGCAGGGTTCTGTCGGACGGTAGCCAAGAGTCGCTTCACCGAACCGCGTGATTCAAACTTCTCCCGCCGCTGCGCTTCAGGAGCCATGACCGAACAGAACCGCTCCGTGAGACACATGCTTTCCCAAAGTGGATTGGCGAAAGATCCCTATTACACTCAGAATCCCAGCGTCCCAGGTCGGGTTGTTACGATTGACAGGAGGAGAAGAACCGAATGAGCCGGGCAAAGGAACCCCACAAGAACGACAGGGCGCAGGCACGCGCGCTCGTGAACCGTCAAGTGCAAGCGTGGGAAAAGCGCGATTTTGCCATCGCTGCCGACGATTGGCTACCGAACGGAGAGCTGTTTTCTCCCGGAGGTCACGTGGTCAAGAAGGACATGCAGAGCGCGATCTTTGAATATTTCAAGAATTTCACTGATCTGAAAGTCACGGTAAACGAGATGTTTCTCTCCGAGGACGGAAGCAGGCTGGCTATCCAGTGGGATTGGACCGTCACTCGCAAGAGAGACCGCAAAAGAGCGACGACCCATGACGCTATCCTTGTGCATTTGGTTGGAGGAAAAATCGCCACCTGGAACGAATACTTCGGGTGACTGGTCGGAACGCTTTTCAGCTCAAACCGTGGTATCCCACATATCGCAGGTTCATGGAAGTATGGGCTTGAATATTTGCTCTTTTCTTCGCTAGCCTCGCTTTTCCTCTTTTCGACACTCCGTCGACATTGACACCTGCCAGTCGGCTGTCATCATTTTGCGTACAATTGCCATTTCACTTACAAAGCAGCACTCCGCAGTTGTCGTTGAAGCGTCGTACAATCCGAAGCAATCGCTCGACAATGAACCCTCTAGACAGATGCTTCTGGCCAGAATACCCGGTGCGCATCAGCGCCAAAAGCGACTCGACATTATTACTCGCGCCGGGATACGATCTGAGCACTATGCGCATCGTAACAGACAAAGGAATTACCATCCGAGGCAGCACTTAGATCTGATCAGAGATGGCGCCCTATCGTGGGCGCGTTCACATCGACTTGGGGAGTGGTGACGGCCGGGGTCCATACCATTGGGCATCCCGCGAGCCTTCGCGTCTGTTCATTGCATCTGACACCAATCCCGCCGGCCTCACGGAGATAGCCTGGAAGGCCGGACGAAAAGCCTCGCGCGGAGGAGTTCCGAATCTTGTCTGTATTGCAGAGCCGCTCGATGCGCTAGCTGCGGAGCTTGCACCGGTGGCCGATCGCATCACCGTCATTTTGCCATGGGGTAGTTTGCTGCGGGCCGTTGGTGCCCCGGAGCTGCTATCACTCCGAAACATTGCTCATCTTTGTCTTCCTGACGCTAGCCTTGACATTGTCCTCTCCTATGACGCCCAACGTGATGCGCACCAGGCGATTCCGCTCACAGCCGGCGCATTCGATGAAGAGCACATCGCAACCCTGCCGCGCCTTTATCAACAAGCGGGGCTCCGGATTGTAGCCGCCGATCGATTTTCGCAGACGGAGTTGGCCGGCTACCATACCACATGGGCCACGCGGCTTGCGTTTGGACGGCCGCGCAAGATTTGGCGCCTTCGAGCGAGGTGCGCTGGACCCTGAGGTGATTGGCAGGAAACTGCATGCGAAAGGAGAATCATTAGCAATAAATATTGTTGAGAAGGGCGGCTGTTCGCCGCCCTTCTGCCAGGTTTCTCTTTGTCCGACGCTATTGCGAATTCCCGTCTTGACTGGGGAAATTGAATAGGTCAAACAAGTCGCCGATAGCTGGGCCGTTCACAGGGGCGTAAGGATCCGCCGGAACGGTCTGTGGGTTGGGCAGATTGTCGCGGCTGCGATTGCTGATGGTTGGCAGGTCCCAGTTTCGTTCAATGAACTTCAGCACCGAAACGTGGTCTGCGTATTGGTGTGAAATGTGGCCCGGCCTGGTGTAGGGCGAAACCACGATCATCGGAATGCGCGTCCCATCCCCGAAGAAATCAAGGGCTTGCGTGAATCCGGAATCGTAATAACCACCGCCTTCATCCGCGGTAACGAAAATGGCCGTACTCGCCCAGAGCTTCGGATTCGCCTGCACCGCGTCCACTATCTTCTTGACGAAGCCTTCATAAAGGTTCCACTTCGAGGAAGCCGGATGACCGTCCACCCAGCCGCTCGGCTTCACGAAGGACACCGCCGGCAGTCTTCCATCGGCGATATCGTCGTAAAGATCCGTGGTGTCCTTAAGGTGAGAGTTACGAATCTGCTCGTTGGTCATGATTTGAGTTTGATACTGGAAACCGTTGCAAATGTTGCAGTATTGATCGCTGGTGGGGCCAACGGCGCCGTAGTTGAGCTGGTACTTGTCGCCGAGATATTGGTTCCATTGGTCGCTATAGGATTTCCAGGACACGCCATTTTCCAACAGAACGTCGCCGATGCTGCGCTGCCTGGTTGGAGGGATTGTGAACGGAGTGTTGTGGGGATTACTATCGGTGTAGGCGTTGCTGCCGTCGCCAAAATAGCCTGGATTGTAGTTGTTGAGAAGATAGTAGTGCCCGGGATCGCAATTTGGCTTGACCGGCCGAGGCAGCGACTTGAGGTAGTTCAAGATCGGCGCAACTCCCGGTTGTGTCGCATCGGAGCAGTTGGTGTAAGATCCGCCACCGTATACGTTCACCGAGTTGCCGAGGTTGCCGAATCCTCCGTAGCCGTCCTGAATCCAGAAATTGTTCGTCAACTGATTGGTCCCGGGGATAGTCTGCAGGTTAGGGTTCTCGATTTCGTCCACCGGACCGCCAGCCCAGGTCATCTCATTGTGCGGAGGAACGGCCGGATGGCCGTGTCCATCGCTGAACCAGATCGCGTCACCGAAAAACAACATGATTTCGTCGAGCCCGGTGCCCCCCATCGCCGGCTGATGGTAGTTGTCGCTCATCGCATAGTGGTCCGCAAGATACTTGCTATAGGCCGCGTCTCCTTGCTGGACGTTGTAAAAACCCATTGCGGTCGCGCCTTCATGCGTTGTGGGAGCGCCGGGAACATAGTCAGTGCTGAAGCCAGCGGGTTGCGGGTTTCCGTTGTTGTTCGAGCCGACCGTCACTTCCGTCCAGGTAAATAGGTCCGCCAAGCAACCGCCCGGATGCTGCGCAGAAATGTTTGATGCGTCGCAGTCAAACTGCTGCCACATCTGATAGAACCGATGCACAGGACTGTTTGCATAGGAGTTGTCCGTAAAGGAGGATCCGTTTGTGAGTTGAAACGGTCCGGGAGGAAGTGTGGAGTAGGGCGCCGTATTCAGCACGCCAGCAATCCGAGTGTCGGGGACGTGGCCGCTCAGGCCGGTGCCGCCGGTAATCATATACTCATAGTACTGATCACTGGGCAGGCCGTTCTCCGAAGACTTGGCTTGCTCGATGGTACAAGTTCCTGAGGGCACAAAAAAGTTGTCGACGCAGACATCGGTCGGGCCGCCGTTCAGCGGCGCCGGCAGATGATCGTACAAGGTCTTGTTTTTCGGGGCTAACTGGAACAGCGGGCTGTCGGTTGCATCCGCGGAATACTGCTGAGCGAACGAATAGTTCGGCCCCGGGGTGCCATCGGCATTGACAATGCCCTTCGATAGCAGATTATCAACCGAGTCTCTAGAGACCGGCTCGTAGGTGGCAAAAATGTGGTCAAATGTGCGGTTCTCCCCGACAATCACGATCACGTGTTTGATCGGCGTGACCGTTTGGCCTTGTCCGTTTTGGCCTTGTCCGTTTTGGTTTTGCGCCTGCACCACTGGAGCGCCCAGGCTGAACTGGGCGACCGCCAGCGCAATCGCAGAATTACGAATAGCAAGCACGGACTTTCGTGCAACTTGTCTCAAGGACATGTCTTCTCCTCTCTGCGGTAAGTACGCTGAGACCGCAGCAGTGAAGGAGAATCCCACGCGACCGCTGGTACCATGTTTTACGTGGATGAAATATGCGGTAAATTTCTGTTAACAGATCACCAAACGCGGTTCTAGCAATACCGGTCAGCGATTCATCGATCGCGTGGCAATTTCTCTCTGCGCGTCCTGGGAACTCCAGACTGTTTCGAAACTCCAGGCTTAGCGTGTTCGAGATCGAGCAATC
>Ga0126373_10003860_pt1 | contig 11323 bp, 12 predicted proteins | sample PanSoiMetPlot_11_FD_92545 | JGI IMG/M metagenome (GOLD analysis project Ga0126373, IMG submission 92545) | Tropical forest soil microbial communities from Panama - MetaG Plot_11 | ecosystem: Environmental > Terrestrial > Soil > Tropical forest > Bulk soil | place: Panama | collected 2016-02-17
GATTCATCCACGGTATCGACACGCGCGGCGCGCGGGCCCTGCTGCAGGCGGCCACGCAGGGCGGCGAGCTGCTCGGAAGTTCCTTGCGCGAACACCTCGACAGCGCCATCCGCGTTGTTGCGCACCCATCCGGCCACGCCCAGCATCTGCGCTTCGCGCTCTACGAACCAGCGGAATCCGACGCCTTGTACGCGTCCGCGCACCAGGAAGCGGCGAGCATGAGTTGGACTGGTCATGCGAGGCGAACTAACAACATACCAAATTGCGCTTGCGGAGGTCAGTTGGGCTTTCGTTCCAAATCGTTCCTTACTACGGTGCCGCCCTTCATTACGAATCTCACGCGTTCGAGTTCAATAATGTCGGTGACGGGATCGCCAGAGACAGCGATCATGTCGGCGAACTTGCCCTTCTCGATCGAACCTACGTCCTCGGACTTCCCGAGAAGTTCCGCAGCATTGACCGTAGCAGCGCGGATTGCTTCGGTGGAGGGCAGTCCCAGCTTGGTCATGGCAGTCAGTTCACGAGCGTTCTTGCCCTGATCCTCGGCGCTGTCAGCATCAAAGCCGGCGGCAATCTTGACGCCTAATTCCTGTGCGGTAGCAAAGCTCTGACGTGCGCGCGTGAGAACGTCCGTCATGTATTTGCGGGCTGCAGGTGACCTGGTTCGATCAACCGCGTAAAGGTAAGCCCCCATGGTCGGGACCAGAACACATTTTTTTGCTTGATGAGTTCGAACGACGCGCGGTCGGCTTCGTGGCCATGCTCGATCGAATCGACTCCGGCCACTAGAGCATTCCTTATCCCCTCCGGAGAGTTCGCGTGGGCGGCGACTTTGATCTTCACCTTGTGTGCTTCTTCGACCACGGCGCGGATCTCGTCGACAGTAAGGGTAGGTGCGTCCCAGTCGGCATAAACCTTGAGCAGGTCGGCGCCGTGTCCAATCTGTTCTCGCGCGGCGCGGCAAGCCTCGTCCACGCCGCTCACGAGCTGTGCCCCGGTGGGGAAATCCGGAATGTCGGGCGACACTCCGAAGGGGAAATAGCGTCCAACCATGGCGACTCCGCGCGTTGCCACCATCATGCGCGGCCCCTCCACCAAGCCACGGTTAATTGCGTCCCTCAGGGCCACGTCGGCATAACCGGAGCCTTCGCTTTCCACGTCCCGGACGGAAGTAAAGCCTGCACGCAGCGTGACCCGGGCATCGGCCGCGCCTTCCAGGGCTCGATAGGCTTGCGACTTGGTAAGCAGGCTGACCGCGTAATCATTCGGGTCCTCGGGCCGGGTGCTGCGGGCCAGCAGGTGGGTATGGCAGTCAATGAGACCAGGAAGGAGCGTGGCATCGCCAAGGTCGATGACTTGCGCGCCAGCGGGCACAACGATTCCTGAGCCTACGCCAGTGATCCTTTCCCCCTCGACAACCACAGTGACAGGGCTTTCCATTTTTCCAGACTTCACGTTGAGTATTCGGGAAGCGCGAACCACAACGATTTTTGGCGAAGGGCTCTCCTGGGCGCACATGCAGAGAGCAAACAGGGCAAGGATAAGGACCCGCAGAGTGACCACGGCGCAGCGCATGGCAATCTCCGGAGCTTGATTTTCCGAACGGCGGAATTGTGCGCGCCGGAGTATCTCACACTCGTGAGATTCCGATGCGGCCGCCGCGTCTGCGCCAGGAACTTCGTCAGTTCAGGCGCGCGAGAGGTACGTGCCTTCGGCCGTATCGACCTTGATCTTCTCGCCTTCGTTGATGAACGGCGGCACCTGCACGATAAGGCCGGTTTCTGTCTTGGCCGGCTTGGTGACGCTGGAGGCGGTGGCGCTCTTCAGGCCGGGCTCGACTTCCGTCACGGTCAGAATTACGGTTTGCGGCAACTCGATGCCGACGGCTTTGCCATCGAAAAACTCGACCTTGATCTGGAGATTGGGCGTGAGGTACTCGACCGCGTCTCCGAGAATGTCGCGGGTCAGGTGAGTTTGCTCGTAGTTCTCCGTGTTCATGAAGTAGTAGTCGTCGCCGTCGTTGTAGAGGTACTCCATGTTTTCCTCGTCCACGTTAACCTTCTCGATCGGGTCGGGCGAGCGGAAGCGGTGCTCGAACATGGCGCCGGTGCGCAGGTTGCGGAGCTTGGCCTGAATAAAGGCGCGCAGGTTGCCGGGCGTGCGGTGTTCGACGCTGAACACGGAGTGCAGATCATTGTTGTGCTTGATGATCATGCCGGGGCGAAGTTGGGTGGCAGGAATCGACATGCGACAGACAATCTCCTCAATAAATGCGATCGATGGGGCCGGCGAATCGGGGGCAAGCCACTTGCCGCCGGACACGGGGATCAAACACCTTAGTTTACACGGAGTTGGCGATACGTCCAAGCGTGCGGCGCGGCTCAGGCGAAATCCCGAGAGAAGCCTCGGCGTGAAGGAATAAAATAGAACGATTGCGTTGATGCACTTCTATTGATAAGGAAAGGTGGCTTTATGAGGGTTGGAAAATACGAGACGTCGGAAAAGAGCACGGCAGGTACAGCCGTCACGTTCTTGATGATTGGCATTGGAGCGGGAGCGCTGATAGCCCTGTTGCTCGCGCCGAAAAGCGGCAAGCAGATGCGGAAAGAGCTTCGCCGCAAGTACGACGACGCGCGCGATACCCTGCAGGATTGGTCCGAAGACGCACGGGACCGCATGAGCGACGCGGTCGATAAGAGCGCGGAGTGGGCGGAAGAGCTTCGCGAAGCGGCGCGGGAGAAGACGGCGCCGATCGCCAAAGCGATTGAAAAGAGGTTTTAACAGGCTCTAACTTGAGGCTTGGTGAGGTAACTGGTTTTTTGAGAGCTTAGCCTTATTCCAGCAAGTAGGGATGCGGGGTTCACGAAAAGTCGGCGGGCGGAAACGCCCGCCTCTCCATGTCGGAAGCAGCTAGAGCCTGCTTTAGTGAAACACTGCTGAGAAGAACCCCTTCACTTTTCCAAAGAAGCCGCGATGCTCTTTCGGGTTGGGCTCTTCTTGGGCCGCTGGTTTCGGTGCAGGAGCAGGCTGCGGAACGGGCGCGGCCGGATCGTTTCTAGGCTGCGCTCTGGGCGGAACCGGTGGCGGCATGTTGGATGCTGTCTGCGTTGTCGCCTTGGGTCGATCCCCTCCGCGGAAGACCAGCGGAGCTTCGATCTGAACATGAATGTCGGCTGGTTTGGATGGCGGCAAAGGAGCAGTTTCCGGCCTTGCTAACGCCATGCCCGTTTGCGATCCAGCTGGGCCAGCGATTGCGGGCCGAGAAGCATTGGCCAAAGGCGGCAGCATCGGGTCGAGCGCCGCACGAGTGGCGGTGTTTGCAGAAGGCAGGTGAAGGTTAGGAGGCAGGTTCGCTTCTGCCACCGTCGTGGTGGTGGTTGCCGGAACTGAGGCGCGCATCACGGGTGGAGGCGGCGAGGCGCAACCGCAATCGAACGGAACATCGTTGCTGAGCCGGTCAATCCTGCCTTCATGAAAGACCACCTGCTCGGTGGGCTTCACCTGGTACGAGCGATCTCCCATCAACTCCGAGACGGTCAACGGGGCCGTGTTGCCCAGCAATGCGCGGATGCAGGTGTCGCCGTGCGAGTTGGCGCTGATGGCGTAGTCGAAGTCTCCTGGTCCGGAGAGCAAAATCCGGAAATCGGGGGTGAGCACGGCGTCGGAAGCCGTGCCGAGATGATAGTGCGTCTCGAGGGTACCGGTGCTCATGCCGAACATCAGATCCTGGTTGCTCTTGGAGGCGGTCACCGAGACGGTACTGCCGGGGCAGACATGCAGTTCGCCGCCTCGAGCAATATGCAGCACGGCGGTCTCGGTGCTGGCTGTGATGGAAGAGCCATTGCCAATGCGGCTTCCCGCAATCACGGCAGATCCTGTCGGGCGTGAAGCCACCGGCACGACCGCGGGTTGCGCGGCGGATCCAAACGTCGAGACGGTGTCCGGTTGAGCCGGGGGCGGAGGCGTCGCTTTGGCCTTGGGATCGTCAGGCGGCTTCAAGCGGATCGTCAAGCGATTGCCCGCGCCATCCCAGGTGTATTGGAGGGCTTCGACGAGGGCCACGGTCACGCGCGTCACCGGCGGCGAGATCTGGAGCTGTTCTATGCGTATGTCGGTGAACTGGCCACCTTTGGCTGGAAGTTCGTTCTTCTTAACCGCCACATTCGCATCGGGCAGGTCAATGACAAGGCGCGGCGGATTCCCAAGCGTCTGGAGCGCCGGAGGAACCGGGTGGCTGGTCACGATCTCAATCGCGGATCCCGCCACTTTGTCGTGCACAACTTTCACGCTCTTGACCGCGGCGGGTGGTTGCGCCGAAGACACGGCGGGAGGAGCGGCAGGGGTCGTTGGGAGCGCTGCCGGCTGTGCTGGGACCGGAACAGCGGCGGGAACCGCAGCGGGCTGTGCAGGCTGTGGAGCGGTCGACTGCGCTGGAACGGGTGAGGCGGAGACCGCCTGGGTCGGAACTGGAGCAGCGGGCGCCGGAACTGGAACCGCAGGCGTTTGACCCTGCGCCGCGGCGTTGGCGGCGGCGCGCCGTGCAGCTTCCGCCTGAACCATCTGGCGAATGGTCTGCGCGCGCGATCCAGCCGGTGGTTGCGCTGGCTGCGCTGTCGTGGTTTGTGAGCTTGCGGGTTGGGATGCGGGCGGCTGCGAGGATTGAGGGTCAGCGGTCTGGGCGCAGAGCGAAATCCCCAGCATTGCGCAGCTGGCACCCACCCAGAAGGATGAAATCGAGTTGAAACAATATCGCGGCAAGCACTTCACCCGGCCCCAGATTGCTGGGGCAACAATATCAAAGGTAGCCAGTTCGAGAAAGCACGAGGGGGACGAGCTTCCGCGGAATCAGGACTCAGACAGGAATTCGTACTCATCGATGACGGCGGCGACGGCCATCTTGCCGTTTGGTGCGCCGTCATCCAGACGGACCACAGTTCCCTTACATCGGACCCGGATGCTTTCGGTCAGCGTAATCTCGGCTGGAAGAGTCAACGTAAACTCAATGGGAGAGCCGGTCGCAATGGGCGAATCCACATAGAAGGAAATGCCTCTGGCGCTGACATCGCGGGTTTGCGCCGCTTTCTCCTGGGCTCCGTTATCGGCATAGGTCACGGCGACGGGCAGACGCAACGCAAAACGTCGGGTCGCCCGCTTCTCCTGCTGGGCCTCAGCCATGAAAATGCCTCCGAAAGCTTGTTTAGCATGGCTTGGAGGCCCTTTGCTGTCAAGACCACCGTTAGGGGATAGGGGTAGGGGGCGCCAAACAGAACCCATCTGGATTCAATGAGCTTGAACTCGGCGCTCTAAATCGGGCGCAGGACGCCCACTTGGACGATTTCAGGGCAGACGGTCTACACTGGAATAAACCCCGGTTAGAGGCTTGGTTCCATGGTCTTCGTTCTCGACAATTACGACTCGTTTACCTACAACCTGGTGCAGTATCTGGGCGAGTTGGGGGCGAAGGTCGAGGTGCGCCGCAACGACCAGGTCAGCATTGCGGAAATAGAGGCGCTCCGCCCGGAGCGCATCGTGATTTCACCGGGCCCGTGCACGCCTGCCGACGCCGGGATTAGCGTCGAGCTGATCCGCCACTTCGCCGGGAAGGTGCCCGTGCTGGGCGTTTGCCTGGGACATCAGGCGATTGGCGAAGCTTTTGGAGGAAAGGTCGTTCGGGCAAAGAACATCATGCACGGCAAGACCAGCCGGGTGGAGCATGACGGGAAAACCATTTTCACGGGCCTGGAATCGCCGATGACGGCAACGCGCTATCACTCGCTGATCGTCGCCGACGACCACTTGCCCTCGGAACTGGAAGTGAGCGCGCATACGGTCGAGCGTGATGGCACGCAGGTGATCATGGGCTTGCGGCACCGGAAGTTCCCGGTGGAAGGAGTGCAGTTTCATCCCGAAAGCGTACTGACCGATGAGGGCAAGAAGCTGGTGGAGAATTTCTTGAACGGCAGCTGTTAGCTTTTGGCTCTTAGCCAGTAGCTCTTATCTCGCTGTCCCCACACACCGTCGGCAGAGTCCCCAGCCGGAGATCCTCCCCTTAACACGTAGGCACAGGCGCCCTCGCCTGTGCGGGCGAGCGCAGCTCGCTTTGTTTTTCACAGTGCCGGCAGAGGAAATGGAGAGGCGGCAGTTTGTCTCGATTTTGGTACCATGGTACATTTGTACCATGATAAACGAAACCGACGGCCGGCTGCTGATCGAGCGGGTGCAGACCGGGGTGCGGATCGAGAAACGCCTGCTCAAAGTATTGAAGGGCTTTGCCGAATATCACGACCTGACTCTGGGCGATTTGCTGGAGGGCATTGTTCTGCATGCCTTCGACGGCAAGTGCCCATTCAGCGAGGATTCTCTCCGGAAGATCCGCGATTTGAAGAAGTTTTATGGCCTTGATCTGGATTCGAGCGCGAGTCACCGCTTGCAGGAAGCTGGACCGCGGGCGTCGAACCGCAAGAAGGGAAAAAGCAAATGATCGGGCGGCGGACCAGTGTAGCCATCCGGATTCTGTGGTGGACGGTGGGCTTGGTGATCTTGCTGGAAGGCTCGCGCACATTTTCCGGGGGCCTGACCAGAGTGCATGATCCCGGACACGCCGGCGTTCTGGCCTGGGCACGCTTGATCCTGTCGGGCGCTGAGATCCTCGCTGCGCCGCTGTTTCTGCTGCCCGTTACTGCCGCAGTGGGTGGTTATGCGCTGCTCGGGATTATCGGACTGGCGATCGCAATTCACGCGCTGCACGCCGACTTTCGGGGGCTTGAGATACTGGTGCTCTATGCAGTGGCCGTGTACGCGAGTCTGGCGTGGCGGAAGGATTGCGCGGGAGCTGCCTCGAATCCAACGAACTGATGTCCGGCGTGAAGAGTTGCAGTGCCGTAATAAGTTGGAGCCACAGCCCAGCCTACATAATGGCTGCGAATATCGGGGAAAACTCCGGATCAGGTCGTAATCACAGCCCGCGGCGCGCGATTTCTACGGCCCTCAGCACCGCCTGCGCCTTGTTCATCGTTTCCTGAAATTCTTTGGCCGGATCGGAATCGGCGACGATGCCGGCTCCGGCCTGCAAATACGCGTGCTTGCCCTTCATGAACATGGTGCGAATGGTGATGCAGGAATCCAGGTTGCCGGCAAAGTCCGCATAGAGCACTGCTCCACCATAGACGCCCCGGCGTGTGGGTTCGAGTTCTTCGATGATCTGCATAGCGCGAACCTTAGGCGCGCCGCTTAGCGTGCCGGCGGGGAAGCAGGCGGCGAAGGCGTCGATCGCGTCGAGTTCGGGACGGAGCCTGCCCTCCAGCGCGGATACCAGGTGCATCACGTGCGAATAACGTTCCACATACATCAGGTCGCGCACTTTCACCGAACCATATTCGCTTACGCGGCCGAGATCGTTGCGGCCGAGGTCCACGAGCATCACGTGCTCGGCGCGTTCCTTTTCGTCAGTGCGCATCTGTTCTTCCAGGAGATGGTCGGCGGCCTCGTCTTTGCCGCGGGGATGAGTGCCCGCGATGGGCCGGTACTCCAGCTTTCTGCCCGTGACCCGCACCAGCATTTCTGGCGAGGAGCCAAGCACGTGCGCATCGCCCATACGCAGAAAATACATGTAGGGCGAAGGGTTTACGGTGCGCAGAGCGCGGTACAGGTTGAACGGGGATTGATCGGGTCGAAAGTCGAGCCGCTGGGACAGGACGACCTGAAAGATGTCTCCCGCGGCAATGTAGTCCTTGGCGCGCTCGACGCTGCGCATATAGCGCTCGCGGGTGATGCCTGGATGGACTTTGAAGGTTCCGTTCTTCGGCTTCGTCTTCTGCCACACCGCTGGGCGCAGGCCGGTGGAGAGGCGCTTCTCGATCGCGGAGATGTCTTTCAAAGCCCGATCGTAGGCAGCTTTCGGGCTCGCGGCGGAAACGTCGGCCGTGGCGATGATGTGGATCTGGTGCCGCAGGTGATCAAAAGCCAGCAGGCGATCAAAGAACATCAGGACGCAGTCGGGCACCGAGACGTCATCCTTGGCGCGGTCGCCGATTTTCTCAAGCCGGCGAACCGCATCGTAGGCAATGTAGCCGACCGCGCCTGCAGTGAATGGAGGGAGCCCGGGAATGGTCGCGGAGTGATGCGCGCGCAGCAGCTGCTTCAGAGTGGCGAAGATGTCGCCGGTCTTTCGTTCCCGGCGTTTGCCTCGTTCGATCGTGATTTCGTCGCCGTGGCTCCAGACGCGCATGTAAGGGCGTGCGCCCAGAAAAGTGTAGCGGCCTATCTGCTCGCCACGCTCAATGGATTCGAGCAGGAAGGCGTGTGGTTCGTCCTCGGCGACCGCCAGGAAAGCGGAGACCGGCGTAAGCAGGTCGGCAGTCACCGACTTCACCACGGGCACCAGGCTGGCCTCGCGGGCCAGGCGACTGAATTCCTTGTACTCCGGCTGCAGCATGCGGGTCTTTCGTTCCGAGCCAATGGAGAAAGGCTCGTTTCGACAGCGAGCTTCGATTATAGGGGACGAGCGTGTGGCTTGCGGCGGGCAGAACCAGGGCCGGGCTTCGTCACCCAGCGCTTGGCGAATCTTTCCGATGGCGGTGTTCAAACCCACATCGAAGTCGGCCAAGGTGTCGGCGGGCCATAGAAGCACCCCTGCGCCATCGAACACAGGGGTGCAGCCGTTCTAGGACGCGGCGGGTGTGTAGGTTCCCATGCAGTCGAAGGACGTAGACTGGTCTGGATTGCCGGTTGCTTTGCAAGTGCCGCTCGCCTTGCCGCCCTTCATCTTTCCGCCACCTTCGATGAGTGACCATTTGTTGGTCCCGGCCTGGAAAGCTCCGTTCTTGGTGGTGCCGGAAAATTCGTATTTGTAGACGTTCTTGTCGCCGTTCTCCATGCTTTCAACGAATTCACCGCGGCCGGTCACGTTATCGCCCGTGATGTAGAGAAACTCGGTGCCGGTGCCGGATTTCATCTTGTTTCCGGCGATCTCGCCTTTGAGGGCAGTACAGTTGATCTGGTCGATCGCATAGGCGTGGCCCGGCTTGTCGCCAACTGGAATGCTATGCTGAACGGAAGGTTTGTCGCACTTCCACTGAACGTTGGTTTTCCCCTGCGCCAGCGCGATACTCGACACCAGGCACACAAGGCATAGAAGTAAGAAGATCTTCTTCATTGGTTGCTCCTCTGTGGGAAAAGTAGACAACACGGCCTCGGGAACTGTACTCACAGTTGGGTACTGGATGATTGGAATCGCGCGCGAATACTACTCCCCAAATTCCCCACGCGCAAGATCTGCAGCACATTGACTTGCATCGTGCCGCAGCCTAGAATCGCGGACCACTGCCCTCCTCCATGGCCGAAACACATTTTATCCAGCACGGGAGCCAACACGGCACACTCTACGGCAATCACCATCCTTAAGCCGATCCGCACCAAGGGACATTTGTTGCGCATTGTGGGCGTAGGTTTCGGTATTGCTGTGGGTGTTGGAGGTACGATCGGCTCGGGCATCCTGCGCACACCGGGCGAAGTCGCAGCCCAACTGCGAAGTTCGTGGCTCGTCGTCGCGGTTTGGGTGTTGGGTGGAGTTTACGCGTTTTTCTGCACCGCTTCCGTCACTGAGCTTGCCACCATGCTTCCGCAAGAGGGCGGATGGTACGTTTATTCCCGCAAGGCCTTTGGTGAGTATGCCGGCTTCGTCGTGGGCTGCTGCGATTGGATGATGCAAACGGTAGCCATCGCGTATCTAGCGGTGGCATTCGGTGAATTCGCTGCCGGAATTCACCCGGGCTTGGCAACCCATCTCAAGCTTGTTGCAGCCGTGAGTGTGGGCGTTCTCACGCTTCTGAATTGGCTCGGCCTACGCGCCGGCAGCCGGGCGCAGGAATTTACCAGCCTGGTCAAGGCTCTCGCCCTGATCGGATTTGTCGTGGCATGCTTCGTGGTCTCACCGAAGGCTGAGGCCGCCAATTTGTTTTCGTTCAGCAGGCTGGTTCCCAAAGGAAGCATTCTGCTGGCTCTGGTCGTTGCGTTGCAGGCAGTCGTCGTGACTTACGATGGCTGGTACTCACCGATCTATTTCATGGAGGAGGACCGGGATCCGGCGAGAAACCTGCCGCGTTCGGCGATCGGCGGGGTGCTGGCTTGTATCGGGGTCTTTGTGCTGGTGAACGCCGCCTTGCTCCACGTCCTGCCGATGGCTCAATTGGCTGCTTCCCAAATGCCGGCTGCGGACGCCGCTCTGCTCGTTTTCGGCAGCCACGGCAAACAAATTATCCTGGTCATTTCCTTGATCACGGTGGTTAGCACGATCAATGCTCTGCTCTTGATTACGCCACGAATTCTTTTTGCCATGGGCCGGGATGGATTACTTCCCCGGGGGATGGCGTCGGTCAATTCGGGAGGCACTCCGTCGGTAGCCCTTCTGATCGGCGCCCTCGCAAGTATCGCGCTAGTTCTCAGCGGCAGCTTTGAGACCCTCATTGCGATTGCTTCATTCTTGTTTGTTGCCGTTTACATATCCGGGCTTGTCGCTTTGTTCGTTCTGAGGGTACAGCGGCCGGATCTGGCACGACCTTTCAAAGTGTGGGGCTATCCCTGGACGACTTTGGGAGTTCTACTGGCCTCGGCCGGATTTCTCATTGCATCCGTGATCAGCGACCTCCAGCACAGCTTGTTTACCCTGGTCTTGATCGCGATCAGCTACCCGGTCTATTTCTTCGCAGTTAGGAACAGGGCTGTCCTCAATTCCGCGCCCGACATCGGTATCCTGAAAGAAGCCAAAGTCGAGTACACGAAGCTGCCATAGTGAAGCAATTCATCTGGGACAAAAACGTCTTGCCGGAAATTAGGCCACTGCGTATCTGGGAGGGTGAGCTTCCGTCTCCATCCCCGCGTCAGTGGGTCTCCGTCTACGAGCATCTTTGAATCCGCCAAGGCGAGCTTGAAACGCGGTCCAGCAAGCGCAGCAGGGATTCCAGTACCACACCACGGTCACCATTGGAACCAGCGAAACAATTGACCGGGGGGCAGAGCGCGTCGGAAGATTAACGTTCAGCCGAAATTAAGGGAAACGGGGGAGTATGCGGGTCAAGTTCTGGGGGGTGCGCGGGTCGACGCCCACCCCTCAAGCCGGGAACTTGCGCTACGGAGGAAACACCTCCTGTGTCGAGGTTCGCTTCGCCGACAACCTCTATATCTTTGATTGCGGGACCGGCTTCCGCACCCTGGGCCAGCAACTGGAAAGCGAGGCGCACGGCAAGCCGATCTCCGCCCACATCTTCGTTTCCCATTTTCATTGGGATCACATCCAGGGCATTCCGTTCTTTCGTCCCCTGTACGA
>Ga0126373_10003862_pt1 | contig 11322 bp, 6 predicted proteins | sample PanSoiMetPlot_11_FD_92545 | JGI IMG/M metagenome (GOLD analysis project Ga0126373, IMG submission 92545) | Tropical forest soil microbial communities from Panama - MetaG Plot_11 | ecosystem: Environmental > Terrestrial > Soil > Tropical forest > Bulk soil | place: Panama | collected 2016-02-17
ATGGCGCTCGGCCTGGGTGATGGCGGTGAGCAGAATGCTCCTCTTGGGCGTGCTGTGATCGGAGGACTTCTGTGCGCCACAGTTGCTACGCTTGTCTTCGTACCCTGTGTATTTGCGCTCATACATGGGCGAGAGAAGGCTGAGCGTGCACGTCAACAGAAGCGGCTGATGGAGGAGCACGCATGAGCGCCAGCAGCGAAATTCGTGATCCGGAGAAAGTCATGACGACACAGGAGCAAGTTGCATCTACACAGCCCGATGTAGTGCCGGCGCATGAAGATGCGGGCCACGTGAAGGGGCCTATCGAGAGTCCAGGAGGCGGACGAACTGTGGGCATTTTGTTCGCTTCGGTGCTTCTTGTTGCTATTGTCTACGGGTTGCATGTGCGTTCGTCGCATGAAAAGCAGCTTGTTCGTGCAACGGCGGATGCTGCGATTCTTCCGGTCAACGTCGTACATCCCACACTGGGTTCTACGTCGCAGGACCTTGTGTTGCCGGGCAACGTGCAGGCTTTTATTGAGACACCAATCTACTCGCGTACCAACGGCTACCTGAAGAAGTGGTACTTCGATATTGGAGCGCACGTTCGCAAGGGGCAGCTTCTGGCGGAGATCGAGACTCCGGAGGTCGACCAGCAACTTCTGCAGTCGCGGGCCGAGCTTGAACGTACGCACGCCAACATGGAGCTTGCGGGGGTCACCAGCAATCGCTGGCAAACGTTGGTGGCGAAGCATGCGGTTTCGCAGCAAGAGGCGGATCAGGCTCGCAGTAACTACATTGCGGCACAGGCCGCTGTTGCTGCGAGCGAGGCCAACGTTCGTCGGCTGGAACAAATGCAGAGCTACGAGCGCATCGTCGCTCCTTTCGATGGGGTGATTACGGCCCGCAATACTGACATTGGCGACCTGATCGACGCCGGGTCGCAAGCGACGAATCCTCGAGAACTCTTTCATCTTGCATCTACAGGGAGGCTGCGCGTTTATGTTGCTGTGCCTGAGGTGTATTCCGATTTCATTCACGATGGTGACAAGGCGGCGGTGACTCAGGATTCGAATCCCGGGGTACAGTATTCCGGCACGATCGTGCGCAATGCGAACGCCATCGATCGCGCAAGCCGCACCTTGAATGTCGAGGTCGATATCGACAACTCGAAGGGGACGCTGCTTCCGGGAGCTTATGTCTTCGTGCATTTTCATCTTCCTGCGGGCAGCCATACGGTTACGATTCCATCGAATACGCTCCTGTTCCGGGCGGAGGGGCTTCGCGTGGGGGTCGTACGCGGGGGCCGGGTTCAGCTCACTCCGATCACGATCGGCCATGATTACGGCGGTTCGGTCGAGGTGACTTCGGGCCTTTCCCAGGCCGATCAGGTCATTCTCGATCCTCCTGACTCTTTGACTAGCGGCTTGCCGGTCCGCATCGAGCGCGGTTCTCAGGGGCAGCCATGAGGATGGGAACGCGCCGCGTTGTAACTGCATCCTGGGCTGCCGCACTTTCGATTGCACTAGCGGGCTGCCACGTCGGGCCTAATTATGTTCGGCCTTCGGCTCCACTTGCTCCTGAGTTCAAGGAGGCTTTGCCGCAGAACTTCCAGTCGGTGAACGGGTGGAAGGCGGTGCAGCCGAGCGATGCGAAGCTCAAGGGCGATTGGTGGATGCTGTTCAACGACCCGCAACTGAACGAACTCGAGACGCAGATCGAACCGGCAAACGAGACATTGAAGCAGGCGGAGGCCAACTATCAGGCGGCTCGCGCCGCTGTTCGTTTTTTTCGAGCTTCGCTGGCGCCAACGGTCGGAGTTGCTCCCAGCCTTGGGGCGGTTCGCGAGTCCGAGAACCAGCCTTACTTCAACAAGGCCAACGCCAACAACGGAGAGGGTAATTTCACGCTTCCGTTCGATCTTAACTACGAGATCGACGTGTGGGGGCGCATCCGCAGGTCAGTGACGCAGGCGCGCGAGCAGGCTCAAGCTTCGGATGCTGACCTTGAGACGGCTCGTCTCTCGCTGCACGCGGAGTTGGCGATGGATTATTTCGACATGCGCGCAGCCGATGCGCAGCGCAAGCTTTTGGATGAGACAGTGAGCGCATTCCAGAACGCGCTGCAGCTCACCGAGGACCGCTACAATGGCGGCGTCTCTCCGCTCTCAGATGTGACGCAGGCGCGGACGCAGTTGGAGACTGCGCAGGTGCAAGCCACCGACGTTGACATCCAGCGCGCTCAATTTGAGCACGCGATTGCAGTACTTATCGGCAAGCCGCCGGCTGCGGTCACATTACCGCGCACTCCCGTCACCGTTTCTCCGCCTGCCATCCCTGCAGTTCCCGGCGCGCTGCCTTCGCAGTTGCTGGAGCGCAGGCCTGATATTGCCAGCGACGAGCGCCGCATGGCTGCTGCCAACGAGCAGATCGGAATCGCGGAGACTGCGTTCTATCCCACGGTTTCGCTTTCGGCGGTTGCGGGCTTCACCGGAACCTCGATGCTCAACTGGTTTACTTGGCCGAGCCGTTTCTTTGCTGTTGGCACTACTGTCTCGCAGACGCTCTATGACAACGGGCGTCGCCGGGCTACGTCTGACATTGCGCTGGCCCAGTATGACGGAACTGTTGCGGCTTACAGGCAGACCACTCTCACAGCATTTCAGCAGGTTGAGGACAACCTGAATGCGTTGCATGGGCTGGAGATTGAGGCTGATCAGCAGCGCGCTGCGACGGCTTCGTCACAGCAATCGCTTGACCTCTTTACCATTCGGTATGAGGGCGGAGTCGATACATACCTGCAAGTGATTGTTTCGCAGACGGCTTTGCTGCTGAATGAGCGGAACGATATCGACATTACGCGTCGCCGTCTTGAGGCGAGTGTCCTGCTGGTCAAGGCGCTGGGTGGTGGCTGGAATGCATCGCAACTTCCGCAGAATCCGTAAGGTGTGATTGCTCGAACATTTTTCTTTCCCACCCTTCGCGCCAAATGCGTGCGCGAAGGATGGGGCACCCGAGCGTTTGTGATGGGTGAGAGAAGATGGAGCACCCAGTTTGGGGGCGGGTTCGGCGGTGGCCTGGAGGTTGGGGAGGATGGCTGGGGTGATGGATTCTGCAGCTTTCTTTTCTTCTAAGCGGCGTTGGGTGGCTTCGGATTCGTATTGTTTTATGCGGGCTTCGAGGTCTTTGATGCGTTGCTGGGCGTCGTCCCACTGGTGTTTCTGGATGACGCGTACGCCTCGTTGGCGGAGTACTTCTTGAGTTGGGGCGAGCGGGCCTAGTTCGGGATCGATGGCGAGTTCTTCGATGGTGGGTTCGGGTTCTTCGTCGGGGCGTGGTTTGGGGAGGTTGAGGGTGGCGATCTGAAGGGCGTAGAGGAGGAGTCCGGCGCGGCGCGGGTCGAGGCCGTTGGAGGCGATGCGCTGGATGATCTGGCCGATGGAGGCCTGGATGGCGGAGCGGTCCTCGGGGAGTGGGAGGTCGAAGTCGCTGAGGCGGCCTTTGCGGGCTCTGGGATTCTGCGCGGGCTTGCGGGTGGTGTGGTGGCAGTAGCAGAAGTGCTCGTTGCGGAGGCTGGTGGAGCCGCAGCGGTGTCCGTCGGCGAAGATGTGGCGGCATTGGAAGCGTTTGGGTTCGTAGCTGGTGCCTAGTGCGATCTCGTGGTTCATGTGGGTGTATCCCCTCCCGTCAGAAAGTATGCAAAGTCTTCGAAAGATTCGAGTTGAGTCTGGACTTTGAAAAGTAGCGAGTCCGCGCGAGTCAGCGAGTCAGCGTGTTAGCGATCAACTTTGTTTGCCGGAGAGTTAAATGCGAAAGCCCGGCTTGGCGCCGGGCTTTGCTACTTTCTCCTGATTTAACGCTATCAGGGGTGTCAAGAGCCGGGTGTGGAAAACCGGCTTGTGTGGCGCGAAGGGTGGGGCACCCGAATACACAGCTCAACGTTGGACGATTAGATTTCTGACCAACTGAAAGCTTCCACTCCTGATCATGATGCTGAACCCGAGAACTATGAATATAAACGGGACAAATTTAGCTCCATAGCGCCGAATCGGTATCCCAAGAGTTCGGTGGCGGACCAGCCAGTGCGCACTGAAGATCCACACACCTGTCATGATTCCGAATACAACTCCAATGGTTGCCACTTCTTGTACAGTGTGGGTCGCGAAAAGAGGAATGCAGACAGCGACGTTATCACCACCGTTCGCGAAGGTTACGGCAGCCACCTCAAGTGTTTTCGCATTTGTTCGCGAGTTCTCTGCGTGGTTCTCAATTTCTGTCTCGCCCTTAATGAGTTCGTAAAGTTTTCTTGTCCCGATCAGAATTGGAACCAGTCCGAGGAATCCTACATATTTGGCAGGGACCACAAGTGAGATCAGCGACGCGATCAGACTGAAGCCATACAAAGCAGCGATACCCAAATACTGACCGATTATCAACTGCCGCACCTTCAATTTTGGATCGATAAAGAAGCTGACGAGAACGAATAGGTCATCCACATTTGTGGAGGCAAATGCGATGACGGCTAAACTCAGAACGTTAGCTTGATGTTGCACGCGGTGGCTATAACAATAGTTTGGACGATTTAATTCTCGCATCTCTGGCGCTTGCCGCGGTAGAGGGAGGGCAGGCGCCGCCCACGGGGACGGGGACTCGTGGAAGTTCCATCGTTCTATTTATATGCTCACTTAGACGTTGCTAACGGCGGCCGCGATAGTGTTGGGGATTCCGTATTTAACTTGTCACTTGTTTGCCCGATGACGGACAATTTCGCGGTGGTTGTTGGACCAATTTTGCTGTTCTGAACAGGACTTGTTGATTGGTCAGTCCTCTTCAGTATTTGAGAGGCAGGGTTATGAAGGGCGCGTATCTTTCGCTTCTATTGTGTGTGCTGGCGGGGTCGATGTTTGCAGCCCCGGGATCAAACCCCGATGGACGAGGCACACCTTCGAACGAACCTGGATTGTTGTTCTACCTCTCGGGGGATCACGGATTTAATGCGGATTATGCTGCGGGGGGTAATCCGGCGCCAAACTTTCTGAAGGATGTCAAGATTTTGCCGGGTGGTGCTAAGGGGTCGTACCTGCAGTGCGGCAATGATCAGCTACTTTCGTACTGGGCGCCGGGAAATATCTATTCGCAGCGGGGGACGCTTTCGTTCTTCTGGCGCTCGCGGGATCCTGTGGATGCTACGGAGTTTCCGGTGTTTCGGGTGGGGTATGGGGACCACTCGAGCTGGGACATGGTGTGGTTGCGCATTGACTACAACGGTCATGGGTTCGATGCGTTTGTTACGGACATCAATCTTGGCCGCACGCGTGTGTCGTACGCGATGCCAAACTTCCCGAAGCCGAATGAGTGGGTGCACCTGGCGCTGGCCTGGGATGAGACGCGCGGGATTCGGTTTTATGTGAACGGGAGGCTTGCGGGAGAGAAGGCGGCGACGGGGATGTTCGATGCGGCGCTGGATCAGTTTGGGCCGCACTCGCGCATCATTGCGCCTACGGGCGTTGAGAGCACGTACAACTACGATCGCGGTGGTGACATCGATGAGTTGCGAATCTATGACCGCATGCTCTCGGATGACAACATTGCTTCGCTGGCGAAGAATGAGATTCCGCAGTCGATTCCGCCGATTGAGAGATCATTCGCTGAGAAGGACTGGAAGGACGAGTGGTGGTTTCACTATGGATGGAACCGCGAAGGCGATATTCCTGCTCCGCTGCCTGCGGCGGCGACCACGGTGCGCAAGGTTGAGATTCATGATGCTTACGATCTGAAGCGCTGGTGGTGGAAGGGAACGGATGGGATTCGCGAGACGACGTGGCCGGGTGTTTACAATCGCTCGCGGCTTGTGGGGAGGTTCGATTATTTTCAGCTTCCTGACTGGGATTGTTATTCGCTCTCGGGAAAGTCCGTGACGTTCTACATGCCGGATGAGCCTTGGAACCACCTTGAGATTCAAGGTGGAGCGTGGGGCAATGTTTCGCTGCTGACACCGGGGGAGGGGAAGCCCGGTGCGGTTGCTGATCCGGATCAGCATGACACTTCTGCGATGCTGGCGAAGACGCTGTTTGAGAGGCCGAAGGGGCAGGAGCGCACGACGCATGATTTTGCTACGCCTGTTGTTGGAGAGAAGGTCAGGTTCACGAACGTTGAGCAGGAGTGGCCGATAGGGGAGTTTTCTGCGTACTACGTGCATCCGGGCAAGGAGCCTGACGGTGTAGCTGTGCTGCGGTACAACCTGAATGGGAGGATTGCTCCGGACAATCCTTCGCTGGCTACGCTGGTGGATTTCATTCATGGGCGCTTTCCTGCAGATGAGCGCGCGACGATGGTTGCGATGCCGGGAGTTGCACTGGGCGGAGGACGGACTGCGATCGGGCAGAGCAGGGCGATTGAGGGGTCTAAGGACGTTCGCTCGTTGCCGATTGTGCACATTCTTGTGCCGGCGGATTTTCGGGGTGTTCAGGCTGATGTGGGGCATGGGACTTCCTATGGGTGGGAGAACATGCATGCGGGACTTGATGGCATTGCGATTGATCTGCCTGCGCTGCATGTGAAGCCGACGCATGGCGAGTATGTGCCGATGAATATCCAGATCAAGGATCCGATCTGGCCGATGCGCGACATGCTGGATTTCAGCTTTTCGGTAAAGCCGGACGAGCCGCACACGCTCTGGCTCGATACGCGCGATCGCATTCTGCCGAATGGGAAGAGTCTTTACATCACGATTGCCTCGGCGAGTCCGGAGTTTGGGCCGGCTGCCCTTGAGGGCGCGCGTCTGCGGTTGATTTTCAAGCCGTGGAAGGCCGCGCTGCCGGAGCATGTGAGCGATCGGCTGACGCAGGTGAGGGACAACTACGCGAATCTGGTTGAGGAGTCGGTGAATTCGCGGAAGCTGAATATCTTTAATCGGTTCGACGCGGATATTACGGATTTGCTGCGGGTCGATCCGGAGAACGATCTTGGGCGTAAGTACTGGAATGAGGTGAACCATGAGCAACTGAAGCCGCCGTTTGCGGCTCGGGTTGCGCCGGCGGGCGTGCCGGAGTGGGCTTTTCTGCAGACGGAGGATCTCGGAGAGTTGAAGCGGCTGATCAACTGGTATGTCGACAATCGGCAGATTTCGAATGGGGAGTTTGGCGGTGGGCTTTCGGATGACAGCGACTTTTTGAACTGGTGGCCGGGGCTTGCGTTTATGGGGGCGACTCCGGACAAGTTGAAAGCTTCGCTGCTGAAGACGCTGGATGTGATGTACGACCAGCACATGTTTGCGAATGGGTTGGCAAGTGCTCAGTATGACGAGCTGCACAGCTATGAAGACGGGATCAATGTGCTGGGGCAGGCGTTGATGATTGACTACGGCAGCCCGAAGCAGCTTGAGCGTGCGATGGAGACAGCGAAGCGGCTGGAGTGGCTTACGGGCGTGAACTCGGCGGGACAGCGGCAGATTCGGTCTGCGTATTTCAGCGGGACGAAGATGGCTGAGAACGGAGTGTGGGGCTGGGCGAAGTCGCGGTCGTATATGGTGTTTCATCCTGCGCTGCTGCTGGTGATGTACAACGGCACTCCGGAGACGCGGAAGATGGTGCTGGATGTGGCGGATGGATTTCTTGCTCACCGGCATAGGGATGCGAATGGCAAGTACAGCATGCACTACACGGTGAACTTTCATACGAACGAAGATCTTCCGGGTGGCCAAGAGCCGTGGTTTGTTCTTTGGGCGGCTTATCGGTGGACAGGGGATAAGAAGTATCTGGTGCCGTTTGGTGATGATCCTGCTGGGTCGCTGCGGATGATCAATGCAGACGTGCTTGATTATCTGAATGTGCGCGATACGTGGGGGAAGGAGTTGCTTGAGCAGACGCCGCCGGACCGGCGGAGCGACTCAGGGAATGCGAATGAGACCACGCTTCATCTGCAATGGCAGCTTACGGGTAACACGAGCTATCTCGACAAGCTTTATCTCTCGCAGATCGAGACGGCGTTTGATCGAGAGTTCATCAACAGGGAAGGTAGTTTGTGGATTGATCGCGTGTACTTCAACAATGGGGAGCTTCAGCGGGCGAGGTTGGGCGGCGTTGCGCTGATGCGGAATTATGACTATCCGGGGAATGCGGTGAGCTGGCATTTCGATGCGCCCGCGAATGATCAGAGTGTTGCGGTTCTGGTTCCGGAGGCTACGCCGGATCATGTGAAGATCATTGCGTACAATCTCGATTCTTCGCCCGTGACTGCGCACATGACTGGGTGGGAGGTTGACCCGGGGCAGTGGGAGATCAGGCAGGGAGTTCAGGGGGCTTCGGCGGGCGAGCCTTTGCGGGATGTGAGCACGCGGACGGAGACTTTTGAACGGAGTCGGGATTTGGCGATTACGTTTGCTCCGCGCACTACTACGGTGCTCGAACTGAAGCTGGTGACGAAGGGTGTGCCTTATTGGGAGCGACCTGACCTTGGGATCGATCCGGGAGATGTGATGGTGACGGGGCGGAAGGTGCAGGTTACGGTGCATAGCCTGGGTGCGGTTGATGCTCCGGCATCGAAGGTGGTGATGCGCGATCGGGGTGGTAAGGTGCTTGCGACTACTGCGGTGCCAGCGCTGAAGGCGCCGGTGGACCTTGTTCCGAAGACTGCGTCGGTTGCGTTGACTTTGCCTGCGTCTGCGGACTTGAAGGGGGGCAGCGTGACGGTTGAGTCCGGCGGGAGCGTACCTGAGATTACGCAGAAGAATAATCGGGTGGAGTTTTGAGTCGTTGGGGCTTGCTTTTGCTATATCAGGCTACTTGATTTTCGAGCGTTCCGATGCCGTCGATTGTGATGCGGATGCGGTCGCGGGAGGCGAGTGTGAAGTTGTCCTCGGGGACGATGCCGGTTCCGGTCATGAGGAGGACTCCGTCGGGGAAGCTGTTGTCGCGGAAGAGATACTCGGCCAGTTCTTCGGGGCGGCGCTTTAGTTCGGCTAGGGTTGTGGCGCCTTTGAATGCGGAGTCTCCGCCGCGTTCGATTTCGAGCGAGATGGTGGTGCTTTTTGGTAACGGGTTCTCCGCGATGAGAATGCAGGGGCCGAGTGCGCAGCTTCCGTCGTAGACCTTGGCTTGCGGGAGGTAGAGAGGGTTTTCGCCTTCGATATCGCGGGAACTCATGTCGTTGCCGATGGTGTAGCCGACGATGGCACCGGCTGGATTGAGAACGAGGGTGAGTTCGGGCTCGGGGACTGACCACTTTGCGTCGGAGCGGATGCGCACCTGGCCCGCGGGGCCGATGACGCGTCGACCGGTGGCCTTGAAGAACAGCTCGGGCCTGGTGGCGGTGTAGACGCGGTCGTAGAAGTTGCCTCCGCCGGCGTCTTTTGATTCTTCGATTCGCGCGCTGCGGCTTCTGAAGTAGGTCACGCCTGCGGCCCATACTTCCTGGCTTACAACCGGGGGGAACAGGGTTGTGGGATCCGGTTCAGGAACGGTGTTGGGTCTCATGCTGGAGCGCACACTGGAGAGCAGATCGCTACTGCGCAGGAGCCCGTCCCAGTCTTCGGCGTGGAGTGAGTAGTAGCTGCCTTTTTCTTCGACATAGATTCCGTTGGAAGTGCGAAAGAGCCTCACGTCCTTTTCTCCTGTGCGTATTGAGCGGGTGTTGTTTTTTGATCTGGAGCGCCGTGCGTGAGTTGGGCGACGATGGCGTCTGTGTCGTAGACGCATCCTCCCCAGACTCCACCGCTGGCCTGAACGAGTGCGGCCCATAGCTTCGTGTCGGGGGGCAGCGCTGGGTGCGGGGCGAGGTCATTGCGCGGTGTTCTAGATGCAAGACGTCGTGTTCCTTCTTCGGGAGAGAAGCGTTCTTCGCCCTCGCCGACGAGGTGCACGGTGCCGTGAAGAGCGGTGCGATCGATCACGATCTCGATCCAGTCGCCGTCGCGTACTTTGCCGATCGGGCCGCCTGCGAGTGCTTCGGGAGAGATGTGTCCTACGCATGCGCCTGTGGAGACTCCGCTGAAGCGGGCGTCGGTCAAGACGGCAACGTGCTTGCAGAATGGCAGATACTTCAGGGCGGAGGTCACTTGGTAGATCTCCTGCATTCCGGCGCCTCTTGGTCCTCCGCAGATCAGGACGATGACGTCGCCGTGCGATACTTCGCCTTTTTTGATTGCCGCGATTGCTGCTGCTTCCGTCACGAATACTTTGGCGGGTCCGGCGTGCCGATAGACGTTTTTGTCGTCGATGAGCGAGGGATCGATTGCGGTGCTTTTGATTACGCTGCCTTCCGGAGCTAGGTTGCCGACGGGGAAGCATGCGGTTGAGGCGAGTCCACGTTCTCGGGCGCGATCTGGTGACAGGATGACTTCGCCTGCATCCACACCATCTAACTCCTGCAATCTGCGATGCAGCAGTGCGCGGCGTTGGCTTGTCTCCCACCAGTCGAGGTTGGCATCCAATGTTTCGCCGGTCACGGTGAGGACTCTGGTTTCGAGCAGTCCCAACCGCCGTAGATGCAGCATCACTTCGGGAACTCCGCCGGCGAGAAAGACTTGTACTGTTGCGAAGTTTTTGGGGCCGTTGGGCAGCGCGTCGACCAGGCGCGGGACTTCGCGATTGATCGCGGTCCAGTCCTCTCTTGAGGGGCGACGGAGGCCGGCTGCGTGTGCGATTGCTGGGATGTGCAGTAGAAGGTTTGTCGAGCCTCCGAACGCAGCGTGGAGGATCATTGCGTTGCGGATTGCTGCGTCTGTGAGCACGTCTCTGGTTCCGATTTTCAGTTGCATCATGCGCATCACTGCGCGCCCGGAGCGAGTTGCAGCGTCGAGCCATATGGGCTGGCCTGAGGGCGCTAAGGCCGAGTGGGGCAGGGCGAGGCCGAGTGCTTCTGCGACTACCTGTGATGTCGCGGCGGTGCCGAGAAACTGGCAGCCTCCACCGGGGCTTGCGCATGCCCGGCAGCCTACATCTGCGGCGTATTCGCGCGTGATTTCGCCTTGGGCGAAGCGCGCTCCGATGGTCTGTACTTTGCCGGCGTCTTCGCCGTCTTCGGGTAGAAGCGTTACTCCGCCGGGAACGAGGACGGTGGGGATTGGTCCTGATGAGGCAAGAGCCATCATCATTGCGGGGAGTCCCTTGTCGCATGTGGCGACGCCGATGACCCCGCTGCGCGTGGGCAGCGAGCGCATGAGGCGTCGCAGCACCATTGCTGCATCGTTGCGGTAGGGCAGGGAATCGAGCATGCCTTCTGTTCCCTGCGTGCGGCCGTCGCAGGGATCGGTGCAGGCTCCGGCAAAGGGGACCGCGCGAAGGGTTTTGAGTTCGCGGGCGGCCTCGGCTACCAGTGCACCGACCTCCCAGTGACCTGTGTGGAA
>Ga0126373_10003863_pt1 | contig 11318 bp, 9 predicted proteins | sample PanSoiMetPlot_11_FD_92545 | JGI IMG/M metagenome (GOLD analysis project Ga0126373, IMG submission 92545) | Tropical forest soil microbial communities from Panama - MetaG Plot_11 | ecosystem: Environmental > Terrestrial > Soil > Tropical forest > Bulk soil | place: Panama | collected 2016-02-17
CGTCGGCTGCCTTGTCCGTGGTCTTGGTGTAGACGTTGAACACATTCTGCCCACCCCAAGCCTGCGCATCTACATCGTCGCGATCGCTCCGCAAACCCCAATCGTAGGAATTCGTCATGGGATCTTTCGGAATGCGCCGCAAGTACCTGACCTTTTTGTCAACCGCCCCGGTCGCCTTCACGCCGTCCACCAACTGCTGCAACGTCTCCGGATAGTTGTCGCTATCGAGCTTGGCGGGGCCGATCTTCCCCGTGTCCATATCGTCTTTGAATTTGTCGATCGCCGCGCGAATCTGGTCGAGCGCTCGGACCAGGTCGCGCTCTTTCTCGCGCTGCACGCGGTAGCGCATCAACGGCACAGCCATCGTTGTTAGCAGCAGCATGATGGTAAACGAAACCACCAGCTCCACCAAGGTCATCCCGCGCTGGCGCCTGCGTCGCATGCGAAAGTGCTCCTACTGCACGGTGACGGGAAGCGAGGGCGCGGTCACAGTGATCGGCTTCTTTTGTGAATCGCGCAAATTGAGCTCTGTGACGCTGAGCGTACTAGTGCCCTTGCCGACCGCGGTGAAGGCAAACTGCATCAAGAGCCCGGACCCGTTTACTCCCGCTGTCCGGCTGATCTCCACGGTCGCCTCACCGGCGTCGTTACGTATATCAAGGCTTATCGGATTGCTACCGGGCTGCGCCATCAGCCCAGCGGGCGTGGCTTGATTCAATCGCAGAATCTTGGGGTCCCAATGAACTTTGATCGGCACCACCGCTAGATCGGTCGCATTGTCAGCTTGCAGCCCGACGATTACTTGCGACGACAATTGCGCTTGCACAGCAGGTGGTACGAATGACAATCGGATGGGGCCACCCGGAACAGCGGGCGTCGTCGAAGCGGGAGCCTGAGGCGCAGCAGGCGTTGCAGCCGGCGCCACCGCTTCCTCGGGCCGCTGACCGTACGAAAGTTTCACAGTCTGATCCGTACCCGCAGCGATGCCGCGTAGATCAACTTCCTGAACATCCTGCGCGCGAACAATATGCGGAATCAGCGCAATCAGCAGTTCACTACGCGATTTGTCCTTCGCCGTGGTGCCGAACAGATATTTGCCCAGCACCGGCATATTTACCAGTCCCGGAATCCCGTTGATGTTCTGCGTCTCCTGTGATTGCATCAACCCGCCGAGCAGGCTCACCGCGCCATCCACCAGGCGAATCTCTGCCTCGTTCTTGCGCTGTGAAATCACTGGCTGACTCAAACCGCCAAGGTTCACGGTAGAGCTCACCTGTGAAATATCCACGCTGACGTGCAGCGTCACTTCGCTGGTTCCGTGCACGTGCGGTGTAATCTCCACATTCACGCCCGTGTCGACAAACTGAAACTGCGTGCTAACCAGAGGACTTACTCCCACCGTGCCAACTCCCGGCTGGAAGCTGCCCGTCGCATACGGCACGCGATCGCCGATCTTTAGCGAAACCTTCTGCCCGTCCGAGGCGCGAACCTCGGGTGACTGCATCACTCGCGTCGCACTATCCGACATGAACGCTTCCAGCGTCGCGCCTGGCAGCGTGGTCGCAAAATCCGCGCTGCTGATGTGTCCCAAATTGTTGAGCGTGACCGCGGTGGTGCCGGAACTGGTGGAGCTAGTGGTAGTGGAGCTGGTCGACGATGTCCCTGTTGTAGACGTGCCCGTGGTGCTGTTCACGGTAACCGAATTGCGCGGCGTGAACGCAAATGGAACCGAAAGCCCCGTGACGCCTCCGGACGATGCTAACGCCGCGCCGATTGTACGCGCGCGGTCGCTACTCACCTCCATCACCATCAAGTCGATCACTACTTCCGCCTTCGGCTTATCCATGTCGTGCAGCAGCTTCTCCACCAGCGCGACTTTGTCTACCGTGTCGCGAACCACCACCGCGTTCTGCGCGTTGAACGTAAACATGCGCCGCACATCCGAAACCGACCGGATGGTAGTCACGATCTCCTGGAACTCCTGCACCGATGTCGGATTCTTCAGGTAGAACACCTTCACTACTTCGTCTTCGTAGTCGCGCCGCTTGGTTACGTTGTCTTCCGTAACGAAGATGGCGTTGGAGCTCACGGGTTTCCAAAAAGTTTTTGTGAGCAGCGCAATGTAATCCAGCGCCTGCTCGAGCGTAACGTTGCTAAGATCCAGATTGGAATTACGCCCCGGCTGCATCTGCGGATCGAACAGCACGTTGATCCCGGCCAGCTTTCCCACCGTCTCGTACAACACGCGCAACGGCTGATTATTCATCTTTAACTGCGGAATCGAATTCGTGATGGGCTTCAGCTCCGGCACCGGCTGGAGCGACTCGATCATCTCGAGGCTTTCCTTGCGCGCCTTGTCGACGGGACTTTCGGCGGCTAACCCCTTCTTTTTCTGCTCCAGAGCCTTATTCACCTGATCCAATTGCTGGAGCGCTACCATCGACCCGGGGTCTAGGTTGAACGCCCTCTGAAACTCGACGGCTGCTATCTCCAGTTGGCCGGCGTTCTTGGCCTTCATCCCCGCTTCGACATGCGACTGGCTGGCTGTGAACCGCATCCGGCGCACGTTCAATTGATACCCAGGGTCCTGCGGATCGAGCTTGAGGGCCTGCTCATATAAGTCTAGGGCCTTCTCGTAGTCCTTCAGCGCCTCGGCCTGCTGACCTAACCTCACCAGCTTGTCGCCCTTTTTGTTACGGGCCTCTAACTGGTCGGCGGGCAGGACGACCAACACGGCCGTGAGCACCGCTAAACCACGTAACTGATTGCAACTCATCATCTTAGCTCTTCATGGCACCCTGTGATAAAATGACTTCGCCGACTGAAACAGCGCTATAAACGGTTGACGTTACGGAGTTTCCTGGCGTTTAGGATAAAAAACGCCAGCTGCGAACGCAACCCGGTCTTCCTCCCTGGGCCTAGACATGGAGCAGCCAATCAAAATCCTGAGCGACAACCGCCACGCTGGCCATAACTATCACCTGCTCGAACGCTTCGAAGCAGGAATCGCCCTCACCGGTACGGAAGTCAAAGCGGCCAAGAGTGGCAAGATCCAGCTCAAGGACTCGTTTGCCGAAGTCCAGGGGAACGAAGCCTGGCTGCTAAACGCACACATCAGTCAATACTCGCATGGCAACCGCGAGAATCACGAACCCACGCGGCGGCGCAAGCTGCTTCTGCACCGCGAGGAAATCGACAAGTTAATCGGAAAGGTGCGCGAAAAGGGTCTGACGCTAATTCCCACCAAGATGTATCTGAAAAATGGCCGGGTCAAAGTAGAATTCGCCATCGCCAAGGGCAAAAAGCTGCACGACAAACGCGAGACCGAGCGGAAGCGCGAGATGGAAGCCGAGGCGCGCGCTGCCATCGGACGCCGGCGTTAGCCGCAAACTATAGAAAGCGTTTTACTAAAATGAAACGGAATGAATATTCAACTGGAAACCCGACCGCTTGCCGGCATCGAGGCCGACGCAATCGCCGTTGTAGGATTTGAAGGCGAAGGCCCCTCCGAACCCAGCGGCGAGCAAATCAAGGAACTCTACGACAGCGGCGAGTTCACAGGAAAAGCGCTCGAAATCACCGTCCTGCATCGCCCGCCGGGACTAAAAGCCAAGCGGCTCGTCCTGGCTGGGGGCGGTAAGCGGGACAAATTCGACTCCGCCGAGTTGCGCAAGCTCTCCGGCGCTCTGGTCCGCGCGCTGAAAAGCAAAGGCGTTCGCAGCGTTGTTCTCTCGCTCGACGACGCCTTTCACTCCGATGATTTCACTTCAGCTGCAGTCGAAGGCGCACTGCTCGCAGACTTCGAAGTGGACCGCTACAAAACCGATCCCAAGAAAAACGAAAAGCAGGTAGAAACTTTCGCGATCCGAGGCGCGACGCAATCCGCCATCGATTACGGCCGTCTGATCGCCGAATGCCAGAATTTCACGCGCACGCTCGCCAATGAGCCTGCGAATCTCCTGACACCAACTTTGCTTGCTGAGCGAGCGCAAGCCATGGCTGCTGAGCAAGGCCTGGAATGCGAGGTCCTCAAGCAGGACCGCATGCACCAGCTCGGCATGGGCGCGCTGTTGGGGGTCGCGCAGGGCAGCGCCGAACCGCCCGCGCTCATCATCGTTCGGTACAAGCCTGCCGCAGAGCCATCCACGAAGGATCACCTCGGCCTGATCGGCAAAGGCGTGACGTTCGATACGGGCGGCGTCTCGATCAAACCTGCCGAAGGCATGGAAAAGATGCGCTACGACATGGCGGGTGGCGCGGCAGTGCTCGGCGCTATGCGGGCCATCGCCAAGCTCAAGCCATCGATCCCGGTGACGGCGTTTGTCCCGGCCGTAGAAAATATGGTCGGAAGCCGCGCGCAACGCCCCGGCGATATCGTTACCACGCTCGCAGGAAAAACGGTCGAAGTTCTGAACACCGACGCCGAGGGCCGCCTCATCCTCATCGACACGCTGACCTACGCCCAGCGCCTCGGCTGCACGCATCTCGTGGACGCGGCCACTCTAACCGGAGCCGTGGTGATTGCGCTCGGCTCAGTCAACGTCGGCGCGTTTACGAACAACGACCAGTTCCTCAACAAGCTCATGTCGGCCGCCAAGCAAGAAGGCGAGAAAATCTGGCAGCTCCCGCTCGACGACGAATATAAAGAGCAGCTCAAGAGCTCCTTCGCCGATCTGCCCAACATCGGCGGCCGCCCCGCTGGATCGATCACCGCCGCAATGTTCCTGCGCGATTTCGTCGGCGACACACCGTGGATTCATCTCGACATCGCCGGCACCGCCTGGCTCGACGACGCCAAGCCCTATCTCGCGAAAGGCGCATCCGGTGTCGGCGTGCGCACGTTCGTCAAATTAGCCAAAAGCTGGTGATTTCGAGCTGCGCCAGTTTAGCTGGTCAGTTTGGCCGACGGCGGTGGCAAGTTGGCGACGATAGGCCAAAGAGCATGATTCTAGCTGTTCGATAACGGCAGTTTACTCGCAGTTTGCCACAATGGATCCGTGGTTAGTGAACTGTTGGCTCGCGCATTCGCGGCAGCACAACAGGGCCGGACGTGCGGATAGCGGCTCTGTTGCGGATTGCTCGCGTCCAGACTGCGCTTGACCACGGGCAGGCGCGCACTACTTTCGAGCAGGCCTTGAACGAGATACGGGGGATTTCCGGGCGTGATGGCGCTTTTCTTTTGGAGCATACCCGGCTCTTTTGCAGCGGCCGTCGCCGCAGATCTGTTGGCGTCTGTTTCGTTTGAGCGCCACACGCACGATTTCGAAGCGGAGAGTCTCGGAAGGATCATGATCGAACACGGAAATTTGAAGGCCGCTTTGGAATTCGTCATGGGCTATAACGACGCTTCCTCATTTCCGTTTCCAGTAACGAACATGCTGATCGACCTGGTGGACCTGCGAGATGGTCTCGGCCTCGTTCGGCTTGCGGTTGCGTCACGGTGTGAAGCCCACGGCGATCGGTTTGTCTGGCTATTCCAGCACCGATCGAAGGTCCTGCCGGATCAAGAGGCGCGAGAAATAGTGGGAGAAGTTGTTCGCGTAGCACTCGATGAGCCGGATAAACCGATGCAAGCCACGTACGATCAGGAGGGGACGATCAAGATCACGTCCTTCCGCGAGCACAGCCTATTTCAGGTCCTCCATATTCTCCGGCATTTTGGATCAGCCCTCGCTGGAATTGCTGCTAAGTTCGCACGCGCAGTTCGCGACAGCGGCCCGACGCTTTCCATACGGCGTGGAATCGATCATGCAGGAGGCTGAAGAGCGCAAGAAAGCCAACCCACAGAGTTGCGGTGGCTTTCTTCATGATGGGCAGCTCGCGCGATTTCCCGTATCGCGAGGCGCTGATGCAAGGTTCGCGGGATGGTGATTTCGAGTCGGTGATAGAGCACGCGCAGCCACAGTATCGAACCGACACCGCGCCTGAGGATCGCAATCTAGCGCCGGCAGAGTTCTGGCCTTCTGCGAGCCGATTTCGCAGCCTTCTCCACGCAGCCGGGAAACGGCTGGGCGCGAATGCGAGAGCCGATACCTCACGCGAATTGATGATCCCGACCTCCGCTTGTTTGCACAGATCGAGTTAGCGGCCGCGCTGGCCTGCCTTCCGGAATTTCGTGGAGTCCAACATGAGTATCGTCCAGGTCAGTCCAGGCACGACGCCAAGCGCCTATGTCGGCGGAAGGCCCCCGGTTCTTAGTGACAGAGGAGAGACTATTCGCTGCCCGAAGTGTAATTGGGTCCCGCGGCAGAAAGACCAATGGCGACGTAAGTGCGGTCACGCTTGGAACACCTTGAAACTGCTGGAGCATGTCCTGCGTGCCGCTACCAGTGGGACCTGACCGTGTGCCTCTTTTGCGGAGAAACCTCTGCCCACGCGGCCTGGTACATTCGGCGATAAAGCGCTCAGTGTACTTCACACTTGGCCCGTGTAACGCACTCATCCGTCGAATTACCAACCGCCTCGCAGTCCCCGAACTTCAACTCACCCACTACGCGCCACTTGATACAATCCTCAAATATGACATCTCTCGCTCGAGTCTCCCTGACGGGAGCGCTTTTGGTGTTTGCCATGGTCCGCTTTGAAGCAGCGGATGCGCAGCCGCACGCCAAAATGGCGGCTGACGCCGGCGCCATCGAGCGAGGCAAGTACATCGTGGAGTCCGTTGCCATGTGCGCGCGCTGCCATACGCCGAATAACCAAGCGGGCGAAGGCGACCGCAGCAATTGGCTGAAAGGCGGACCGCTTCAAATCCGCCCCACTTATCCAGTAGCCAACTGGGCGGTAATTACGCCACGGCTGGCCGGCGGCCCTCCCAACACCGAAGACGAGTTCATCCGATTGATGACCACCGGCATCGCACGGACCGGTGCGCCCCCGCGTCCGCCCATGCCGACTTTCCACATGACCCGCGCCGATGCCGAAGCCGTCCTGGCTTACTTGAAGTCGCTCAAGAACTAACAGCGCTATTTTACTTTTTTCTGGCATGAGAGCTGGACTTGGCGCGGGTTGGCACCCAACACGCGCTGGCGGCGGTTGCTTCGATTCAATACTTCCAGTGGATTGCTGTTCCTGATCGGAAACACCTTGATCACGTCGTGTTTCAAACAATATCTTGGCCTTCCGCTCCTGGCGGCCAAAATCTTCGGAAGCGCACTCACGGGCCTGCTGAACTTTGCGATCGCAAGCTGCTGGGTCTTCGCTTTGCACAACACAGACAAAAAGGGTTCCGACTCCACCTGGACTGTTATAGTTCCTTAAGTGGAATTTGCCCTTACCGACGAGCATCGGATGCTCAAGGACCTGGTTGCACGCTTCGTCCGCGAAGAGCTGATGCCGCTCGAAAAATCTGTCCTCGAACGCGAAGCCGCCGGCCAGGGCGTGTTTCTGACCGCCGAGGAACGCGCTCCGCTCGACAAGCAATCCCGTGAACTTGGCCTCTGGGGTCTCGACGCTCCCGAAGACATCGGCGGCTCCGACTTGCCCGAGGTCGCACTAGTTGCTGTCAACGAAGAGCTTGGAAAAACCGTCACGCCTTATGTCCTCCCGCCCGATTCGCCGAACCCCCGCATGCTCATGGTCACAGCCAACACCGAACAGCGAGAGCAGTATCTTGCTCCCTACGTGCGCGGCGAAACAACCTCCGCCATCGGAATCTCTGAACCAGGCGCGGGCGGCGATCCCGCTGCCATGACCACCAGCGCTCGCCGCGACGGCTCCCATTGGGTCATCAACGGCCGAAAAATCTGGATCAGCCGCGCCGCCGAAGCCGACTTCACCATCCTCATGGCCGTCACCGACAAATCCAAAGGCGCGCACGGCGGCATCTCGGCGTTTCTCATCGATAAGGACACGCCCGGATTCAACATCCTTCGTAAAATCCCGATGATCGGCGGCCACTTCACGTATGAAATCGCGCTCGAAGACTGCCGCGTGCCCGCGTCGAAGCTGCTGGGCAAGGAAGGCGAGGGCTTTGCGCCCATGCAAATCCGCCTTTCCACGCGCCGTCTCGAAATGTCTTGCGTGTGTATCGGCATGGCGCAGCGCGCGCTCGACATGATGTGCGACTACGCCCCGCAGCGCAGCACCTTCGGCGCACCGCTCTCCGAGCGCCAGACCATTCAGTGGTGGGTCGCCAACGCTGCAACGAAAATCCACGCCGCGCGTTTGATGGCCTACGACGCCGCCTGGAAAATCGATCAGCGGCGCGATCCCCGAACCGAAATCTCAATGCTCAAAGTCTTTGCCACCGAGCTTGCCTGGGATACTCTCGACAAAGCCATGCAAACCTTCGGCGCCATGGGCATGACCAAGGAAGTCCCGCTGCAATTGATGGCCGCCACCGTCCGCAACATGCGCATCTACGAAGGACCGTCGGAGGTGCATCGCTGGGTGGTCGCTCGAAAACTCCTGAGGTTGCGCCCATGATCGATTCCCGCCACGGTGACGTCTCCGTCGATCTCGACCAGCACGTTGCGACAGTCGAGATCCACCGCCCGCCGCACAATTTCTTCGACGCGCAGCTCATCGCGAACATCGCCGACGTCTTCGACGCCCTCGATCGCGAAGATCAATGCCGCGCCATCGTGCTCGCCTCGGAAGGCAAATCGTTTTGCGCCGGCGCAGATTTTATGAAATCCGCCGAATTCGAGCGTGACGAGGCGGAATCCAGCCGCGCCGCGCGTCTCTACGTTCAGGCCATCCGCCTGTTCAATACTAACAAGCCCGTGATCGCCGCTATCCAAGGCGCCGCTGTCGGTGGAGGACTCGGCGTCGCTCTCACCGCCGACTTCCGCATCGCAACCCCCGCAGCGCGCTTCGCCGCCAATTTCGCCAAGCTCGGCCTGCATCCCGGATTCGGCCTGTCGCAGACTCTGCCGCGATTAATCGGCCATCAACGCGCCAGCCTCATGTTCGCAACCGGCCGACGGATCACCGGCGAGCAAGCCGTGGCCTGGGGTCTCGCCGACCTTCTCGTTCCGCAGGATCACCTTCGGGACGAAGCCAGCAACCTCGCGCGCGAAATCGCTGAAGGCGCGCCGCTCGCCGTGGAATCCATCCGCGCCACTCTGCGCCGCGGCCTCGCCGACGCAGTAAAATCAGCGCTCGAGCACGAACTCGCCGAGCAAACCCGCCTCGCCGCCACAGAAGATCATCAGGAAGGTGTCCGCGCTGTAAACGAGCGCCGCCCCGGCCGCTTCCAACGGCGTTAACATCGCTCGCCGCCCAGCGGCGTTAACATCAATGATCGGGAGGCTCCATGAAGCGGATCCTGGTCATCATCGGCGTGGTAGTCGCGGTGCTCATCATCGCCGCCGTCGCCCTGCCGCTCTTTATCGACGCCAACTCTTTCCGCCCGCGCCTGGAATCCAACCTGACCACCTCTCTTGGCCGTGCGGTCAAGCTCGGCGAGCTGAAACTCGCTCTCCTCGCTGGCGGCATTTCCGCCAATGATCTCTCCATCGACGATGACCCAGCCTTCAGCAAATCGCCATTCCTCCGGGCAAAAGAGCTCAAGGTCGGCGTCGAGCTGGCCACGCTGATCTTTTCGCGCAAGCTGAACGTCACCGGCTTGACCATCGACCAGCCGGAAATCGCTTTAGTCGAATCCGCGCCGGGCGTCTGGAATTTTTCAACCATCGGCGCGGCCGCCCACACCTCCGCAACCCCTGCCTCCGCCACCGCTCCGCTCGACCTCTCCGTCAAGCTGGTCAAAGTAACCAACGGACGCCTGAGTCTCACTCGCGCCGCCAGCCACGGCAAACCCATCGCGCTCGAGCAAGTCGAAATCGAGATGCAAGACTTTTCTAGTACCACTGCCTTTCCGTTTTCGCTAACCGGCAAAATCGCCGGCGGCGGAGCGATCAAGCTGAATGGCACCGCAGGCCCCATCGACTCTACCGACGCCTCGAAAACGCCACTGAACGCGAACCTGAGCGTCACCCAGCTCGACCTGGCTCTCTCGCGCATCAACGATTGGGCTCCCTCCATTGCCGGACTCATCTCGCTCGACGGCAGCGGCTCTTCAGACGGCAAAACCATCCATGTCATCGGCAAACTCAAGGGCGACAAATTGAAACTGGCTCGCAACGGCACGCCAGCCCGCCGCAGCGTCGAACTCGACTTCGCCATCGATCACAACGTCCAGTCCCGTTCCGGCGTCGTCACGCGCAGCGACATCCACGTCGGTAGCGCGCTTGCGCATCTCACCGGCACCTACGCCGAGCAAGGCGAGTCGCTTCAGCTCAAGATGAAACTCGACGGCTCGAACATGCCTGCGACGGAACTGGAAGGACTGCTCCCGGCCTTGGGCATCAAGCTGCCCGCCGGTTCTTCTCTCCAAAGCGGCACAGCCGGCGCCCACCTTGCGGCCGAAGGCCCGGCCGATCGTCTGGTCACCACCGGCACCATCGCTCTGAATAACGCCAAACTGGCCGGCTTCGACATGGGAAGAAAAATGTCCACCATCGAAAAACTCGCTGGCATCAAGTCGGGGCCCGAAACCGATATCCAAACTCTCAGCGCGAACGTTCGCTATGCGCCCGAAGGCGCAAATGTCCAGGACTTGAAATTGATCGCCAACGGCATCGGCGAAATCAACGGGAATGGAACCATCAGCCCGCAGGAAGCACTGAATTTCAAAATGACGGCCGTTGTCCGTGCCTCGGGACTCGCCGCGGTCGTCAGCAACGCCCCGATTCCCTTTACCATCGAAGGTTCCGCTTCCGATCCGCAATTCCGGCCCGACGTCAAAGGCATCGCCGCAGGAGCGCTCAAGATGGTGCCGGGCGACGCAGGCAAAGCAGCCACCGGCATTCTCAAAGGCCTTCTCGGCGGCAAAAAGCCCTGACGGCCGGGAATAAATCCAGCGCGTCTTGACATTGTTTACACGGTTTTTACCGACAAATTACGTACGTTCACACAACTCGGCCAGTCTTAATTGGTGAGCGGCGCGGGAACTCCGCGGCGCACCCGAGAAGGAGGGACATTAATGACAAATGCAAACATCGCTTCGGAAGCTCCCGCGCGCGGAATACCGCACTGGCTCGTCTCTTTGTCGATCATGTTGGCGATTCTGGTGGCCAACACCGTCCTGATCATCGGCCTGCTCCAAGTGCTGACCTGGCCCGAATGCGTCTTCCTGGTCCTCGCAGGTGTCGCACTTTCGAGCGGCGTTCTGTTTACCTTCTTCAAGATGGGCAGCCTTGCGAACGAAGAGTAACGGCGTGCCGCCGCGGATCAGTCCGAACCCTCGACTTTGGCTTCCCCGTTGCGGGCCGCGCGCAGACGGCCCAGCACCGAAATGAGCCACAGCAGCC
>Ga0126373_10003865_pt1 | contig 11317 bp, 8 predicted proteins | sample PanSoiMetPlot_11_FD_92545 | JGI IMG/M metagenome (GOLD analysis project Ga0126373, IMG submission 92545) | Tropical forest soil microbial communities from Panama - MetaG Plot_11 | ecosystem: Environmental > Terrestrial > Soil > Tropical forest > Bulk soil | place: Panama | collected 2016-02-17
GGCGTGGTGCACGATCTCATTGAGCTGCAGGGACAAGAGATGGTCGATTTGCGCGATGCGCGCATTAATCATCATCTCAGCGTCCTTGGCGACGGTCATCGAACCGTCGAGGACTTGAGCGACAAACTCTTTCACAAGATTCTTGCCGCGCTCACGAGCCGACGTATCGGTGCCGAAGCGGCCCGAGTCTACGATCTGATCGAGCAACCCTTTTTCCTGGGTCTCAACCGCAGTCGCGCCAGCCTGCTGAACTTCTGCCTGGTTAGCCATTCGATCCTCCGTCCTTGGTCCCCATTTCACTCTTCAGCTTGTCAAGGTTTTCGGTGTTGCCCACCGCATCGAGAAGAATCTCTTCGAGTTTGTCGTTTCCTTGCAGCGTGCCGCGAAGATCGGCGAGACGAGTGCGCAGATCGAGCAGTTCCTTCAGCGGTTTCACTTGCTTCGCGACATTGGCCGGCTCAAAATCCTCCATCTTCTTGAACTTCAAGTCGACTTTCAGTTGCGGCGCGTTGGCGTCTTCGCTGAGCTTGTTTTCTACGGCAAACGACAGGTGTGGTTTCATGCCTTCGAGGACGGAGTCGAAGTTATCGGGGTTGACTTCAACAAACTTCCGTTCCTTGAGCTTGGGTAGGGGCTGCTCCGGATTTCCAGTGAAGTCTCCGAGGACGCCGACGACAAAGGGCAATTCCTTAATCTCGATCGCTCCGCCGATTTCGACGTCGTAGGTAATCTGCACGCGCGGAGGACGCACGCGATCAAGCTTGTGCTGCGCGCTTTGTCTTGCCATGTGATTCTCCCTTTCCTTGGTTAGGACGTAACAGACTTATGACGAGCCTCTCACCACCGGACATTCAAATGCCCGCAGATCAGCGCTCGCATACACCAAACCCACATCCTTACGGGGGCTGTCTGAGAAGGGGGGAAAGTTAATCCTGCTCAGAGTGCTCGGGGGTGTGGCACTCCCCCTGACCTCACGCCAGTGGTCGTCCGGTTTATCACACAGGCAAATCACTGTCAAGACAAAGCGTTCGCGAATTGTGAGCAGCGACGTCCTATGGCGGCACGCAACCAAAAAATTCCGATCGAACCGAAAACTTTTGTGAAGAAAAAACGGAAAATCGCATCGAGCAATGGATGTTGGCGATGATGTAGTATCGTCCTCCAGTCGAATGTGCCTAACCGGGTGTGCTTGACTGATGCCAGACGTTACAAAAACGCGACCGCTAAGATGAACACTGTATGTTGCGAGCAGTCACTTACGATGAGGGCGCCCGTCTACGAAAGTTTCTTCTGGAGCAAGGGTACACCGAAGCCAACCTCGCCGACCGTGGCATTCGCGAACTTCCGTCGGCCAAAATCCGCAACATACCGCGACTTCGTAATCTAACCGACGAACCATGCTGTTTGAACGTCTTGCTTCGCTGGTTCTGGCTGGGACAGGCCCAGGCTCGCTCAGTGGCGGAGAAATGGATTCCGCAGTGGTTCACGGACCTTGGCGTAGGTTGCGGACTTTTGCGGCCCGAGGGCGAAAGCCTGATTCCCCAATATCTGCTTGTCCACCTCGAGGACTTGTTTATCGCGTCCGATCATCCTTCGAAAATCGATCAACGCGATGCGGGCCTTGTACTTTGGCCGAATCCCACCAGCAAGCTTCTGTCTCGCTTTGCGATCCGTCGTCACTGTAAGGCGACTCTCGATTTGGGATCCGGTAACGGGATCCTGGCTTTGGCAGCCGCTCGATTTAGCGAAATCGTCGTGGCAACCGACTTGAACAACCGGGCCACCGAGTGCGCGATCTTCAACACCCGGTTGAACGGTGTCCGAAATGTGGAATGTTTCACGGGAGATGGGTATAGCCCCGTCAAGGGAAGGAACTTCGATCTCATCCTGTGCAATCCGCCGTTTTTCATCACGCCATCCAACGGCTACATGTTCTGCGACAACCCGCTCGAACTGGATTCCCTGTGCCGTAGCCTGGCGAAGGAAGCACCGTCTCACTTGAACGAAGGAGGCTACTTGCAGATGCTCTGTGAATGGGCGCAAGTTGGAGATCAGACCTGGCAAGAACGCGTTGCCGAATGGGTCGAGGGGACGGGATGCGACGGCTGGGTACTGAAGGGACAGACTCACGATCTCGCCGACTATACGCAGATGCGGATTGCCGAAAGCACCGCCACGGCCCAACGGGATGGCGAACTTTACGATCAGTACATGGCGTATTACCGGGAGCGCAATGTAAAGGCAATCCATGGTGGACTGATCGCTTTGCGTCGCTCGGACGGGCAAACCCGGCTCACCATCGAAGAATGTCCTGAAACCCCAAGTACGCCCTTTGGAGACACGGTATTGGAAATCTTCGCCCGGCAGGATTTCTTGCGAAGTCACGCTTCCGACGATGCGCTGGGAAGGTCGAAACCGCGAATCTCCCCTCACGTTCGGTTGGAGAGCTTTCACCAGCCGGTAGACGGCAAATGGCAGCCCGCAGGTCTCACCCTGCGATTAACCACGGGATTTCCGTTTTTCGTTGAGCTGCAGCCGATACTGGCCGACTTTCTGGGACGATGCGACGGAAAACGAACCGTAAACGAGCTCTGCTCAGATCTGGCGGCACGGCTGAAAAGACCTGTTGACGTAGTTGCGCCTGAGTGCCTGAAGATTGTCCGCACGATGATCGCGAAGGGCCTGCTGCTTCCCGGCGAAGACTAGGCTGCCGTTAAAGCTTGACACCAACGACCGCCTCTCCTATGTTTCTGCCCGCAGTCTGTTTCAGTCTTTACTCCGGACTTAACCACATGGATAATCGGTCAGCAGCTCAAACACACGGGCCAGACTGCTAGCTGCCATGGAAGTCCCTAGAACCCCTCGCAGATGACGAAGCTAATGGGCACAATCCGGATCACCCCCAGCGCGGGATCCGACTCCAAGCCGCACTTTGAGATCGTGTTCGTTCCCTACCATGGACGCTTTAACACCCCTACCGTGAAGATCTCGACTCATGATGAACTCGTGCAATTTCTGATGGATATCAAGATCAGCGAAGACGAGGCGGCTCGTTGGGCGGGAAAAGCGCGATCACAGGGAGTCGTACTGATTTCCGGTATCGAGCGAACTGAGGCGCAGTTTAGGGAAAACGGGCTGATTGCGTAGGTTCCGCGTCCGACAGATCCTCTCACATCCTGATTCAACAACGAACAGTTCTATACCCATGGGCACGCGCTTTAATCGCTGCGAGAAAGTACGGTTCACGCCGTGCGACTGCATTTGACCTCGTCACCAAATGCTTTTTTGCTCTTTGCTTGCCAGCAGAGGAGTTGCTATTGTTAGGCTCCCTGCTGGGGTCTACCTATGAAACAACTACAGCCTGTCATCTGGAGCAAGGGGACGTTCCTCACACCGCAGCATCTGCAGGTACAGGACAGGTTTATCGAGGACAGTTTAAACTTCCGCTTGCAAGCGCTGCGATTCTGCGCCTGGGGTTTCAGCGAACTGACGATCGATCAAGAAAAACTGGCCTCCGGTCACTTGGTGGTGTCGCGAGCCGCCGGCGTTTTCCCCGATGGCCTGCTGTTCGACATTCCTGACTCCGACAATGTTCCACCCTCGCGCCCTGTCGCGGATTGCTTCGATCCCGGCGTCGACAGCCTGCCCATTTATCTGACCGTGCCCGATCTCCGGCCGCGCGGGGTGAATGTCTCTACTAGCGCAAGTGGCGGCAATGCAAGGTTTCTGACAGAGATTTCGCGGTTTCGTGACGAAAACACGGGAACCTCCGAGAAGTCCATCCAAATCGCGCGCAAGAACTTCCGTCTGCTGGTCGAGGGTGAAAATCGCCAAGGAACCACAGCGCTGCGCATGGCCAACATCGAGCGGCGGGAGGGTGGAGTATTTCGGCTTGATCCCCATTTCGTGCCACCCTTGCTGAACATTCGCGCCAACGAATATCTGCAGGGGATTGTTCGAGGATTGGTTGAGTCGTTGTCGACCAGAAGCGCGCAACTGGCAGGGGCACGCCGGCAGAAAAATCAAAGCCTTGCGGACTTTTCCGCGACGGACATTGCCAATTTCTGGCTGTTGTACACGGTCAACTCGTATTTCCCGATTTTCAATTCACTGTTCGAGAGTAAGCAAGCACATCCCGAGGAGTTGCACGCAGCCATGACGGAACTTGCAGGGGCGCTGACCACGTTCTCGTCAACGATCCGTCCGCGGGACCTGCCTTTGTACGATCACGATGATCTGGGAAATCGGATCTCGCTGCTGGATGCGAAGCTTCGGAGCCTCCTCGAAACAGTCGTCCCCACGAACGTGGTGTCGCTGCCTCTGAAGCTGGTCCAATCGTCAATCTATGGGACGGCTCTCGACGATGAGAGGTACCTGAAGGACACTCGCATGTACCTGGCGATTGCAGCCGGAAACAGCGAAGAGGAATTGATCCACAAGGCGCCGCAGTTACTGAAGCTGTGCTCGGCCACACACATCGACCATCTGGTAAAACAGTCTCTTCCGGGTATACAGATCACACACGTGACGAATCCGCCCAGCGCTATCCCGGTGAAGCTCAAGTATCAGTACTTCAGCCTGAACCAGTCCGGACCTGCGTGGGAAGCGGTACGCCGCGCGCGCAATTTTGCGGCCTTCGTCCCGGGCGACTTCCCGAATCCTGAGATGGAGTTGCTGATTCTGCTCCCAAACCAAAGCGCGTCGTAACGTTAGTGGACGAAGATGAAGTAAAGCACCAAACCCACCGCCGCCAGCAGCAGTAAATTCAAAATCACAATTAAAGGCACGTAGGAGGTCCACTTCGCCTTCTTTTTCTCTGCGCCCTTTGCCGGCGGAGGAACTTCCATCTCAAGGACCGGAACTTTCGGGCCGGAAGGCAAATGGATCGGCGCGGGCGCCGGCGGCATCGCCAAATGGGGTCCAGACGCTTGAAGAGAGGGCATCGGCGGTGCACTGATGGGCACAGAGATCTTAATCGCGGGGCCTCCTGCGGCGGCAGGTTTCGGCGATTTGTCGGTGGCGGCAGCCTGCGGTTTCGCCGAGATGATGCGAGTATATTCGCTTTCCGCGGAAGGAGCGGACTCCGGGGCTAGTGGGGGTTCCTCCTGAACCGGCATTCGGAACAGTCGAGTCGCATTATCGTCGCGTGATTGCCCGGGTAGGGGCGACATTCCGAAAGAAGGGCCGGTGATGACGGGCTCTGGCGACAGTTGCGGCGGAGGCGGCGTAGGCGCCGGAGGTGCCGGAGGGAAATTCGTATTCTGCGAGACGACGTAACCGGGAGCCGGTTCGAGCAGAGCCGGTGATTCGGGGGCGGATTTCGGAGGAGCCGGTGCGTGGGGCGGTGAGACCGTCGCTTTACCGAAGACATCCGTGAATCGGTCGCCTTGGGCTACGGGCTCTAACAACGGCTCCGAAGGCAAAGGGCTGCTCGCAGAGGGAGTCGCAGCGCCAAACATCCGCGTGAACTCGCCGGCAGATGGCCTCGCTGGCGCTGCATTATAGGGCTCCTCTGTAGGGTATTGTTCCGGTGTAGGGTATCGTTCCGGGGCGGACGACGGAGCCAGCGGGCCGTTGAGGAACATCGTGAATTCGCCGGGACGCGAGTGATCGGATGACAACGGCTCGGGTGATTGCGTAACGCCGGGCTCTGTCCAATGATTTGGCGAGTCCAAGCGAAAGGGAGCTGTGCTTCCGAAGGGGTCCGATTTCATCGGCGTCGACCGTTCCGGAGTTCCGCCCAAGCGACTTCCGTGCCCTAACCCTGACATGAACGGGTCGGTGAGAGACGCCGGTGCAGGAGAAGGGACGGGTTGAGGCACGAAGAATTCGCCAGTTGGCAACGATTCGGGTCCGACTACAGGTTCCGGCCGCGCAACCGGGGGCGGCAGAGGCTTATCAGGTAATCTCGGCGCGCTAAGGCTCTGAAAAGCGCGCGTGAATTCGCCGGGCGGGTTTTCGGGCTTAACCGGAACAGAAATTTCCTGAGTCTCGTCGCGGCGGCCTTCCTGCCACAATTCTGCAGGCACAACTTCGGCGGTGGTGTCATGCTTGCTTTTGGCGGAGGTTTTGTAGGCTTCGACCCACGTGCCCAGAGCAGCGCGGTCGCGTGGAAATTTGGTGACCACGTAGGCCTGAGAACCGTCGTCGTAGCGTCCGGCGTCCAGAAGAGTACCCAGCGCCGGGGGAGAAATCTCTTCCATATATCCCAGCAGGTCGCGATTGGTGGGAGCGGACTTGATAAGCGCAGGGAGAGCAAACACATGAACAAGCAGTCTTTCACCGCCACCGATGGGATAGGCAGCGAAAGTTTCGACCTTGCCGACAGTCAATTGTTCCAGAAGTTCGTATTTGCCAAGGAACCTCATCGCTTTCTCCGAAGGCGCGTCGACCTGTTGCTTGCGACGGCAAGGAATCGAGGAAGCTTGATTCGTGGGAACCCGGAAACTACTGGGGGGACAGAGAAGGTGGTTCGCCAGGGCTCACCCGAACTCTTGTACGATCGCCGGCCAGCAGACTACACCCTCTTATCTTGACAGTAAAGAGCCCAGCCCCTAGCATCTACGCTGCAAACTCGACTGCTTTCAACGGCTTTTCGCAACCCCCGCCGATTGAATTATCAGTGGACAGGTTTTTGATGCCTTGCGAGCACGATCGTCGCTCCGGTCGGGCTGCGTGTAGTCGCAAGGGACGACGCCCGTTGTGCGATTTGCCGTCAGGAGCGTCTTCGGCGTCCGAGCCGGTGAAATTTCTGGTGGCAACTTTAGCTGTTCAAGAGACAATGTAACGCTTCGCGAAGCAGCGATTTCAGAATGAGGCAACTCTCCAAGATCGTGTGGTCGGAAGGGATGTATCTCGCTCCGCATCACTTCCAGGCCCAGAACCGCTACTTTGAAGATTCCGTTCAATTCGCCATCACGAGTCTGTGGCGCGATGCCTACGGATTGATCTCGTGCGAGTTGAATGATGACGCCATCCGCAACGGAACGGTCGCGCTGGTGCATGCAGTGGGTGTTTTTCCAGATGGGCTCCCGTTTGATATGCCGGAGTGCGATCCCCTGCCACCGGCGCGCAACATCAAGGATTTGTTTTCACCAGTTGCAGAAGATCTGACCATCTGCCTTGGCGTGCCCCGGCAGGTGCCTGGCGGACCGAATTGCACTCTGGCAGCGAACGGCCGAGCTTCGACGCGGTACTTGGGATCGGCGGCTAATCTTGCGGACGATAACTCCGGCCAAGACGAGAAATCGGTCACGCTGGGAAGAAAGAACATCGCCCTCGTTCTGACCACCGAAAAGCGCGAGGATCTCCTCACGCTACCCATCGCGCGGGTTTTGCGGGACGGTGCGGGACACTTCGTCTACGACACAAATTTCATCGCCCCATGTCTGAAGCTGAGCGCGAGCGGAGCCCTGATCCGCATGGCTCAAAGACTACTGGAGATTTTGGAGGATAAGAGCACCGCGGTTTTGGGTGGAAATGCAGGAAGAAAAGGACAATTCCAGGCTGGAGTCTCCGCGGGACAAGTGGCGCAATTCTGGTTTCTGCACGCACTGCATTCGCATCTCGCGCCACTGCGCCACCTGGTCCTCAGCAAGCATGCTCATCCCGAAGAGCTTTATCGCGAACTTCTCCGCCTGGGAGGCGCGCTCTGCACCTTTGGTCTCGATTCTCATCCAAGCACATTGCCTGCCTACGATCATCAGAACGCCGAAGCCTGTTTTTACGCTGTCGATGAACATATCCGCCGGCACCTCGAGATTGTTTTGCCGTCTAAGGCGCTCTCGATCCCGCTCACGCAGACTCAGCGCTATTTCTATGAAGGTGACGTCAAGGATCCCAGGTGCTTTGGGGCATCGCGGTGGATTCTGGGCCTGCAGGCAAAGATGGGCGAAGCCGACCTGATCACCAGAGTTCCGCAACTGGTAAAAGTCTGCTCGGCGCGCTTCGTGCCGGAACTGGTGAGGCGAGCCGTCCCCGGCTTGACGCTCACCCATATTCCTGTGCCTCCATCGGCGATCGCGGCGCGCGTGGAGAGCCAATATTTTGCAGTTAGCAAGAGCGGGCCGTGCTGGGAACACATCCTGCAAACGAAGTGCGTGGGCGTCTACGTCCCAGGAGAGTGCCCTCGGCCAGAACTCGAACTCACGGTGATTCTCGAAAGCTAACGACCGATGTCTTCCATCACACCTATCGCGAGTTATCGCGGCTCTACGTCGGCGCTGGATACGCGCGGCTGGAATCTTGCGCTGGCGTTTCAGGAAGTCTTCACAGCAATTGTTCGCCTGCGCTACAACCGGCAAAATGTAACGAATTCGGAAGCCTTCCGTGGGCAAATGAAACAAGCGCTGCTCCGCGCGGAACAGGAAGGACGCAGTGGCGGATATAAGCCTGAGGATGTACGCCAAGTCCTGTTCGCCGTGGTGGCGTTTTTGGACGAGTCAGTACTCGGATCCAGAAATCCAATCTTCGCTGATTGGCCACGCCTTCCCTTGCAGACTGAATTGTTCGGCCGGCAGATTGCCGGAGAAATGGTGTTCCGCGATCTCCAGTCCACTTTAGCTCGGCCCGATTCCGCCGAAGTGTGCGATGTGTTGGAAGTGTATGCGCTCTGCTTGCTGCTTGGATTTCGTGGGCGATACGCCGCCGGCGGAGCCGGCGATCTGCAATCGTTGATTTCGGCGATTCAGGAGAAGATTCGGCGCGTGCGAGGCCCTTCGGGGCCGCTGTCCCCTCGCGGTCTGCTTCCTTCCGATGCGATTCGGGTAGCCACCTCCGATCCGTGGGGGAAACGGCTGGGTATTCTTGCGTTTTCGGCTCTAGCTCTCGCCGTGGTTCTGTTCGCCGTTTTCAAGTTCCTCCTGAACTCGGGGCTGAGCGGTCCGGCAGCCGGTCTGTAAGCAACTTTGAGGAGACGATGAATGGGGGTTTACTGGGCCACAGCCGCTATCCTGGTGCCGTACCTGGTACTCGCCTGGTTTTTAGGGATCTGGCTGCATTTGCGGGGTGCGAACTTATGGATGCTTCGCGGCGGCCTTGCATTTCTGGGTTTGCTCGCCGCGGGACTTTTTTTCTGGTTCTATCGGAAGATTCAGGCCGAGGCGGAGGACCCTGCGGAAGCGGCATCGGGCGGCGAAGATGCGGACGACGTCGACAATCTGGTGCGCGATGCCGCACGGAAATTGCGCGCATCATCGCTAGGGAGCGGTGCGAGGCTCGGAAAACTTCCTCTAGTCTTCTTGTTGGGCGATAGCGGCTCGGCGAAAACCTTTACGATCGTGAACTCAGGGTTGGATCCTGAGCTGCTCGCTGGGCATGTTTACCAAGACAATCAGATTCTGCCGACGCAAACGGCGAACTTCTGGTACACGCGGGAGGCCATCTTCGCCGATGTAGCCGGCGGAATTCTGCGTGAAGGCAAACAATGGTCGCGGCTGGTGCAATTGTTGCGGCCGGGTCGCGTTTCAAGCGCCTTGCAAAAGGGCCGCCAGGCGCCGCGCGCAGCATTGGTCTGCTTTGATTGCGGACGCTTCCTCGAAGAACGGGCGAGCGAGAGTGTCACGGCGACGGCGCGCCAAATTGGGGCGCGCCTGCAACAGGTATCTCAGTTGCTGGGAATCAGCTTTCCGGTCTACGTGCTTTTCACCAAGCTCGATCGGATTTCCTTCTTCGCGGAATTCGTTCGGAACTTAAGCAAAGACGAATCGAATAGCGTGCTGGGTACGACTTTGCCCGTGCGGCCAACACACTCAGCTGGCGTTTACGCGGACGAGGAAACTCGGCGCCTGGAGAAAGCTTTCGACGAGATCTTCTACTCGCTTTCGGCGCGGCGGCTTGAACTGCTGACTCGCGAACACGAACATGACAAGCGTCCTCTGACTTACGAGTTCCCGCGAGAGCTGAAAAAGATTCGCAAGCTGCTAGTGAACTTTCTGGTGGATATGGCGCGGCCCAGCCAATTGCAGGTGAATCCCTTCCTGCGCGGATTTTATTTTTCCGGTGTGCGCCCGGTCGTGGTCGACGATGTGGTGGCGGCCACACCAAACGAATACGCCCCCGTTGAGGCGGACGCCGGTGCCACCCGCATCTTCAGCGCCGGACAGCTTCGCATTCCGCAACCCACACCACAAAGAGTCGTGGGAGCTCGCAAAGTTCCTCAGTGGACGTTCCTCACGCAATTTTTCAACGGCGTGCTGCTCAAGGACCAAGTTGCATTCCGCACGAGTGGCATGAGCACTAGGGTCAGTTTTTTGCGGCGGGCGGTGCTCATTGCAGCCACCGTGGTCGGGCTGGTCCTCGCCATCTTGTTCTCTATTTCATTCGTGGAAAATCGGGCCTTCGAACGAGATTTGGTGGATGCAGCACGGGCAGTTCCTACGGTGCACCTCGCAACCGGACAACTGGCTTCGCTCACGGACCTGCAACAACTGGAACGCCTTCGCACAATCGTCGCGCGCCTGGCCAGCTATGATGAGGAAGGGCCGCCCTGGCATATGCGCTTTGGACTCTACGTCGGGGACGCCCTCTATCCGGATGCGCGCCGTGTTTATTTCCAGCACTTCGACGAGATGTTGTTCCGGCAAACACAGAGCAACATTTTGACGGCGCTGCACAACCTGAAAGAAAAGCCTGGGCCGGGAGACGTATATGACACGCCGTACAACGAACTTAAAGCTTATCTCATTTCGACGAGCAATCCAGATAAGAGCACGGTCGAGTTTTTATCCCCGGTTCTTTTGAGTCACTGGACGAATGGACGGGAAGTTGATCCGGAACGGGCGGACCTCGCGCACAAACAATTCGATTTTTACAGCAGCGAACTGCCGACGCAGAATCCGTTTTCGCCACAGAATGACGCGCGCCTGATCGCTCAAGCGAGAACGTATTTAGGGAACTTCCAGCAAATCGATCGTCTGTACGGCTCGCTGCTAGCCGAGGCAGACAAGCAGGCACCCACTGCCAGTTTCAATGAGCAGTACAAGGATTCGGCGAGCGTTCTCGTGAGCAACGAACGGGTTCGGGGTGCTTTCACACCGGCGGGCGCAGAATTCATGAAGAAGGCGATTCCGCAACCCACTCGTTATGTCAGCGGCGAACAATGGGTGCTGGGGCAAACAGCGGCGCAGCAACTTGACCCAGCTTCGTTCGAGCAGAAGCTGATGGATCGCTACACACAAGATTACATTGCCCAATGGAGAAGCGTAATCCAAAAGGCCCAGGTCCGGGGATATTCAAATGTAGCTGATGCGAACGTGAAACTGGGAAAGCTCACCGACACGACTTCTCCGCTTCTGGAATTTTTCTGGTTCGTTTCGCA
>Ga0126373_10003867_pt1 | contig 11315 bp, 9 predicted proteins | sample PanSoiMetPlot_11_FD_92545 | JGI IMG/M metagenome (GOLD analysis project Ga0126373, IMG submission 92545) | Tropical forest soil microbial communities from Panama - MetaG Plot_11 | ecosystem: Environmental > Terrestrial > Soil > Tropical forest > Bulk soil | place: Panama | collected 2016-02-17
GAGAGCGGCGAGCGCTCCAAAGAGGAATCCGCCCACGTGCGCCCAGTGCGCGACTCCAGAATAAGAGCCAAACAGCGCACCGGAAAAGATCTCCATGAGCAGCCACAGCGGCAGAAGCCAGTAAGCGGCCGCCTTAAATCGGATTCCCCTGCCCAAGGCCAAGTTCGAGAGGCTGCGAAGTCCAAGGACCAGGGCCACTTCGATTTTGGTTTTCGGAAACCGCACTAGAAACGCGCCCATGAGCGCAGCAACCGCGCCCGAAGCGCCGAGCGTCGGTGCGATACTGCCCGGGTTCAGCCAGGCGTGGAATTGCAGTGCTGCGGCTCCGGCAGCAAGGTAGATGATGGGATAGATGATGCGACCCCAGGTGTCTTCCAGGATTGCGCCGGCGAGCCAGAGGAACCACATATTCCCGATTAAGTGCAGCCAGCCTCCGTGAAGGAAATTTGCAGTCAGATAGGCAATGGGCTTTGGGTGAGCCGGCGTAAAGGCGTATTGCTCCAGCACGGATGTCCGCTGGGCGCTCGAAAACTGTTCAGCAAGCGAATCCATTTCCTGTTGCAGGGCGGCTTGGTCCTCCATAAGGCGGATCCTGGCATCCCAGGCGTCGGCCACATCCCGGTTCGCAGATTGCGCCTCCTTCCACGTACCGGGATGCTGCTGCTGAAAGTTGCTCACGAATTCCTGCACGGCCGGGGGCATGGTGAGTTCGGGATGCATCGCGGCGAGAAGCAGAATGTGGGCGCGCACTTCGCCGTTCCTGGGATTCTGATCTTCGATCTGGCCGTGCGTGGCGAGGAAAGCCACGAGATTGATGAGCACGAGAGCAATGGAGACTACCGGCCAGCGGCGGCCCTCCATGTTTTCGTGTCGCAGGGGAATGAGCATCGCTGAACTCCTTAGAGTGGAGGGATAGTTCGTCCAGTCTAGGTGATGAGCCGCAGCAGGTAACTGGTCGAAGGGGCAGCCATCGCGACTTGGTCAATGGCATTCTCGCCACAGGCACGAAGCGCAGATGAAAGTATTGGTGCGATCGATGGACGAGGACCGGTCTGCGGCGTCCGGTTGACACCCAACGTTGGAAGCGTCTAAATTGAGTGGCCCAGAGGACTGCGCATGAACATTCTGGTGATTGGTGGGGGCGGACGCGAGCACGCGCTCGCGTGGAAGCTGAAGCAGAGCCGGAGCGTCGAAAAAATCTGGTGCGCTCCGGGAAACGGCGGCATTGCCGCGGACGCGGAGTGCGTGGCCATCGACCCGGGTAATGTTGGCGGGCTGGTTGCGTTTGCCGAGAAAAACGCTCCCGACCTGACCGTCGTCGGGCCTGAGTTGCCACTGGTCGGCGGGATCGGTGATGCGTTCCGCGAGCGCGGTTGGGCCATAGTCGGCCCATCGAAGCTGGCTGCGCGGCTCGAAGGCAGCAAGATTTTCTCGAAGGAATTCTTGCAACGCCATAACATCCCGACCGCGAAGATGTACGGCTCGGTTGATTCCGCAAAGGATGCGCATATCGCGCTCGGTAACGTTGCCTTTCCCGTGGTGATCAAAGCGGACGGCTTGTGCGCCGGCAAGGGCGTCTTCCTCGCCGAGGATTTTGCCGAAGCGCACGACTTCATCGAGCGCGTGATGGAGAAGGACGAGCTCGGTGCCGGGGGAAAGCGAGTGCTCCTGGAGGAACGACTCGAAGGCGACGAGCTGTCGTTCATCATCGTGACGGACGGAGCGAGTTATGCGCCGCTTGTTCCCACCCGCGACCACAAGCGTGTCTTTGACGGAAACCAGGGCGCCAACACGGGAGGCATGGGCGCCTACTCAACCGGTGCGCTTCTGCCGGAGGAGGTTCGCGAGACCATCGTCTCGACCATCGTTGAACCGACCTTGGCAGGCCTCGCCGCCGACGGAATTCCCTACCAGGGATTCCTCTACATCGGCTTGATGCTGGCTCCTTCCGGCCCCAGCGTTCTGGAGTTCAATTGCAGGTTGGGCGATCCCGAAACGCAAGCGATTGTCGCCCGCATGGATTTCGATTTGGCTGAGGTTCTCGCGGACGTAGCTGCGGGCAACCTGATCGCGTCAAAGTTGCACTGGAAGGCTGGCGCGAGCGCTTGCGTGGTGCTGGCGTCGGGAGGCTACCCTGGCAAATTCGAAGCCGGGAAGACCGTCGACGGACTGACGCGTGCGGAGGGGATTACCGGTGTGAAAGTCTTCCACGCCGGAACGAAGCGTGTCGGCGATGACATCGTGACGAGCGGCGGGCGTGTGCTGGGAGTGACTTCTTTGGGCGCAACGCTTGACGCAGCTCTAGCCTCAGCTTATTCCGCGGCCGACCGGATTCACTTCGAGCGGATGCACTACCGCAAAGACATCGGGCGGCAGGGGAATTCCTTGAGGGCCGTTGGCAACTGAAGAGTCGGCAAAGAAAAAGCGAATGAGAAAAGTGCCCGTTCGCCTCCGGGAGTGGTCCAGTAGACTGAGCACCAAGGCTCGAGAATCTCATGGTTTGATGGGGCCGCGAAGGGTGGGCGCGCCCGGGGGAAGGTTCTTGCCCTCTTGAGCCTTCTCGACAGGCTCGGTGGGCGGCACGACCCAGTTCAGGCCGTGCTGCTCGTCCATCGTTCCGACTACGAAGGAAGAATTCCCCGCAACGAGCGGCAAGACCGCACGCATGAAATCGACCGATTCGAGAGGCGGTGCCTTCTGGGCGGATCCGCCACGCAAATTCTCCAGCACCTTTTCGAAGCGCCCATTCTGCAGCACCGAAGCGATGCGCGGGTCACTGCTTTTGACCATTTCCTCGAGCGTAGGTCCCTTCAACCCCGCGGGATAACGGCTCTCGACCAAAAGACGCGGCGCATGCTTTTCCGGCGGGTAAAGCTGAGTGAAGTGCGGCCGCAGAACTCGCGTCTGCCAGTACTCTTGGCCGCGGGTGGCGACTTCTTCCTGTTCGATGTGATATTCCACGACCCAGACTTCGGGGCCATAGTCGCGCGGGGCAAAACCAATGAGGACCATCTGAAAGAGGGGCTCGTCGGAAGGAAAATCGATCTTGTGATGCAGCTGGTCAACGAGTGGACGAAGTTTCTCAAGGAAGGCAGTGCCAATGAGCTCGAGGTCTGGCTCGGCCTCCTCTGTCCCGCCGTACTCGCGGGGTCTCGTTGCCCCGACGCGCTGATAATTTCGGTCTAAGCGGATGGGCTTGGGGTCGGCAGGACTGCGCCACTCGGAAGCGCCAAACAACACCCCAATGTGCCCGGAGTCAATTCCCACCACCCGCGGCGGGATCGAGTGCGGCTCGACGGGCTCGTCGATGGCTGCAAAAATGACGGTGTCGCGCGCGACGTGCACGATGACGCGGCCGCCAGCGAGGTTCGCGACGATTTCTTCTTCCCTGTCTTGCGCCCGGGCGGGAAGGGCTACCGCAAGGAAAACACAGACCACCAGGGACACAAGCGCCAACAGAACATTCCCTTTGCGTGCCCGCGTTAGAAAGCCGCTCGACATCGATACATAAACAATCTTACGAGCCTTGCAGGAGATTTTCACGGGGAATCGGACTCTCATTAAGTGACCAGTATCCGGTAAACACCCTAGCGTGGATACGCCCCCACACCGCAGGCTCGGCTTCTCGGACTCTTCGCTCGGGCATGGAGCTTGCTCCGTTGAGCACAGCATCCCTTGTTGGTTGGCGTGAGTGTCCCACTTGCATGGCAGGATTGTTGGTAAGGAACGCTCTCCCCTTCGAAGGAGAAACACATGTCACTCGGTCCGGGTGGTTCAGCTGCAAGTGGATTTGCGCAACCGGCGACGCAGGATCCTCGCGTCCCGATCATCGTGCGAATGCGGCGCGGGGCGGGATGGTTCCTCACGATCGCGGTTCTTTCCGGCGCGAATTCTCTCCTGCAAATCTTTGACGCCAGAATTCGCTTCATCTTTGGCCTGGGCATTACGCAAGTCGTGGACGCAATTACACACGGCGGTGGGCGAAACGGCATGTTCGTAACTATTGTGGTCGACGGCCTCTTCATCGTGATGCTCATTCTGTGTTCGAAATGGGCGAAGGCTGGATCGCAAGGAGCATTCGTTGCAGGAATGATCGCGTACGCGCTCGATGGCCTGCTGCTCGTTCTCTCCAGCCTGTGGCTCGATGCTGCGGTGCACGCCTATGCGCTGTATAGGATGTGGCAGGGCTACGTCGCCGCGCGCGAGCTCGCACAAGTCCAGCAAGCGGCCCAGCCCGGGCTCTCGCAGCCCACGCTGCCGTGAGGGAGCGGATGATGGCACTCAAGATTCGTGGCATCGAGGGAATGAAAGCTGGAGAGGTGGACTTCGAGATCGGGCGCGGAGCGCGGTTCGTTTTCTTTCAGTATTGCATCTCGATCGTCGTCCTCACGTTTCGCAGGGCTTCGGACATTTACTTCCTCAGGCAGGGCGAGAGCGCGGTGACCAGAGGATTGCCGTTCACGCTGCTTTCGCTCGTGGCGGGTTGGTGGGGGATTCCCTGGGGACCGATTTACACGATCCAATCCGTGTACAACAATTCGCGCGGAGGCAAGGACGTGACCGAGTCCGTCGTCAACTCGCTGCGTGCCGAGTCCTCGGCCGTCGTCGCGTCGAAAGCCTGAGCCTATCGGATTTCAATTGATGAAGCAGTTGGCGCTTCTCTCCTCGGCGTTTTCACACGGATATCAAACCACGGCCTGTCCTCGCCAAGCTTTTCGGAATGACCTGCTCTGGAGGCTCTCGTGACAAGCCCGAGGGGAGTACCGCAAGCCGACCAGTTCCAGTAAGATGAAGGAATACAATCCAAGACAAATGTTCTCGAAACGGGTACTGGTCATGGGATTGAGAAAAGCAAAAAGCATCCGGCACAACGGCAAAAAGCTCGCGGAGATTTTGCAAGCGCACGAACTGTTTTTCCGGGGAAAAGACGGCGGCGCACGCGCGGATCTGAGCGGCGCGGACCTGTCGCACGCCGATTTGTCCGGCTTAAATTTCAGCGGGGCGATTTTGCGCAACGCGAACCTGGCGGGAAGCGACTTGCGAACGGCGCGACTCCCGGGAGCGGACCTTTCCGGAGCCAGCTTGCGAGACGCCGATCTGCGCAACACGGACATGACCGAAGCGATTCTCCCTGGCGCGGACTTGACCGGAGCACAGGCCAGCGGGGTGGAATTTTTCCGCTGCGACCTTTCGAATGTCCGGTTCGAACGAGCGCGGTTGCGCAATGTAAATTTGCGAGGAGCCAACGTGATGGGCGCGCGGTTTTCGGGCGCGGACATGGGCGTGGCGATTTTGCGAGAAACGGATTTGACCGGGGCGGACCTTTCGGGCGTAGACCTTTCTACGGCGCTGCTCCCCAGCGGGTTTTCGGTAGAGCGCGCCGCAAAGAAAAGCGCCTAGCAACGTTTGGTGATGGCTTGACTGGGAGGGAGGACGCGCTAAACGGCGCCCGCATGCGCTAGAAAAGCACGGTAGTGGGGATTCCATAAGCGAGGGTACCTACAAGGTGTCTACAGGTAGCGTTCCGCGCTTTTGCGTGCTAGCCTTCGCCAGGTAAGTCAGATTTCTTGTGCGAACCGTGGCCACCCCAGCGATACAACTCGATACCTCGGCGGTGCGCGAGCGCGTGTTGGAGGTGATCCGCACACTGCTCAGCGAGCTCGGCAGCCAGGGCGCGCTGCCGATGCTCCATCTTTCTTCGCAGCTGGACCGCGAGCTAGGGCTTGGCAGCCTGGAGCGCGTGGAATTGCTGACGCGCTTGGAGGACGGGTTTGGCCGGCGCTTGCCGGACTCGGTCGCCTCAGAGGCGAACACCCCGGAAGATTTGGTGCGAGCGATTCTTGCCGTGCCGGGAAGCACCGATCAAGTGGCGGAGCCGGAGTCGGCTTTGCGGGCTGCGGCGACAACGCAGAGGCTTCACCGCGAGGCGATCGGCCCGGGTGTGTTTGCCGCCGAGACGCTGGTCGACGTGCTTCGCCACCGCGCCATCGAGACCGGGGAGGAAACCCATCTACTGGTTAGCGAGGATGGTCAGGACGGAGAGAAAAACGTCACACTGACTTTCGGCGAGTTGTATGCGGCGGCGCAACGGTTTGCCGAAGAACTGGCTCGGCGAGGAGTGCCTGCGGGGGGCCGCGTGGCGCTGATGTTGCCGACTTCGAGGGCGTTCTTCATTTCCTTTGCCGGGATCCTTCACGCCGGAGCGGTGCCGGTGCCGATCTATCCGCCGTTTCGTGCGGACCGCATCGAGGAATACGCAGCGCGGCAATCTGCGATTCTCAACAACGCGGAAGTTTGTATGTTGCTGACGTTCCGCCGGGGCGAGGCGGTGGCGAAGTTGCTGCGGCCGCGCGTGAGGTCGCTCGTCGAAGTGGCTGATGCCGAGAAGGTGATCGAAGCAGCCGACAACGCTCCTCCGCCGGCGCCCGGAGCGCGGTCTCCGCACCTCGCCGGCAGACGGGTGCGCAAGGGCAGCGACCTGGCGATGCTGCAATACACTTCGGGTTCCACGGGAGATCCGAAGGGCGTGATGCTGACGCACGCGAATCTGTTGGCGAACATCCGCGCGATTGGCCGCGCGGTCGAGCTCGGGCCTGGCGACGTAGCGGTGAGCTGGCTTCCGCTGTATCACGACATGGGCCTGATCGGCGCATGGCTCACCCCGCTGCACTTTGGCCTTCCTCTGGCGGTGATGTCTCCGCTTGCGTTCCTGACACGGCCGGAGAAGTGGCTGCAGGCGTTTCACAAGCATCGCGGAACAATTGCCGCCGCGCCCAACTTTGCTTATGAGCTTTGTGTACGGAAGATTGCTGACAAAGACATTCAAGGCGTGGACCTCAGCTCGTGGCGTGCAGCGCTCAATGGCGCGGAACCAGTGAATCCGGAAACCCTGGAGCGTTTCGGCGAGCGATTTCGAAAGTACGGATTCCGCCACGAAGCGCACCTTCCTGTTTATGGGCTGGCTGAGGCCACACTGGGAGTCACGGTACCGCCGCTCGGTCGCAGGCCGCGGATTGATCGCGTCGACCGCGAGACGTTTACCTTGAAAGGACACGCTGTGCCTGCGGCGGCGGAGGAGGAAGCGGCAATTTCGTTTGTCTCTTCGGGGAAGTCACTGCCCGGGCACGAAGTGCGGATTGTTGACGAGAAGGGCAACCGAGTGCCGGAGCGCACGGAAGGGTTTTTGTGGTTCCGCGGCCCTTCCGCAACCAGCGGCTATTATCGGAATGCAAAAGCAACCGAGGCGCTTCTGCCGCAAGGAGCCACGGCAAGCGACGGAGGGTTTCCGTGGGTGAACTCGGGCGACCGCGCTTATCGCGCCGAGGGAGAGATTTATGTTACGGGGCGCGTAAAGGACATCATTATCAAGGGCGGACGCAATTTGTATCCGCACGAAGTTGAGGAGCTGGCGACGCGAGCCGCGGGGGTTCGCAAAGGCTGTGTGGTGGCGTTTGGGTTGAAGGATGAAGGCAGCGGCACGGAAAAACTGGTGGTGGCGGCGGAGACCCGGGAAAGCGACGCGGCTCGCCGCGGGGCGATAGCGGCGAGGGTCACCGAACTCGTGTCGCAAGGTCTGGGCCTGCCGCCGGATCGCGTGGAGTTGATTCCGCCAGGGAGCATTCCAAAAACATCGAGCGGGAAGTTGCGACGGGAAGAGACCAAGCAGCTTTATTTGGCAGGCACGCTTTCCGCACGACGCGCTCCGGCGTGGGTGCAGATCGTGCGGCTAGGCACGAAGGGCGGGCTGGACAACTTCGGCCGGGAACTCCGCGCGGGATTAAGGCGCGGGCTCGAGATTCTGTACGGACTCTACTCCGTCGTCGTGTTTGGGATGTGGGTCGTGCCGGCGTGGGCGTCTCTGCACCTCATCAAAGATCCTCGCGCCGCGGGACACTACACCTCGTCGGTGCTGAAGATCCTGGTCGCGCTGGCCGGGTGCAGAGTGCGGGTCATCGGCAGAGAAAACATGGAAGTTTCAGGGGCGAAAATCTTTGCGTCCAATCACACGAGCTATATCGACGTACCGGTGCTCATGTCGCGCCTGGACGCGCCCTACCGCTTCATCGCAAAAGAGGAAGTCCGCGATATGCCCTTTATCGGCGCCTTTCTTGAGCGCCTGGGTCACTTGAAATTTGATCGCACGGATCCCGCGTCCCGTTTGCGGGAGGTTCAGGAAGTGGAAGAACTTCTTCGCCAGGGTGAGTCGGTTTTCTTTTTCCCGGAAGGTACATTTACCTCGGAAGCCGGGGTGCGGCCGTTCCAGCTTGGTGCTTTCAAAGCCGCCGTGGCTACGGGCGCGCCCATCGTTCCGATTTCGCTCGAGGGCACGCGGAAGATTCTGCGAGACGGCACGCACTTACCGCGCCCCGGGAGCGTGACGATCACCATACACCCACCGATCTATCCAAGGACGGCTGGAGACCAAGCAAGCGCGGGCGACGGGTCGGGTTGGCGAGAATTGATTCGTTTGCGCGACGCGACACGCGAAGTGATTGCCCGCGATTCGGGCGAGCCGCTGCTCTAGAAGGATCTTTCGGGGAAAAGCTTGGTTGTTCGCCATGTTGTTATTCGTTCTGAATGTCTAGGGTCCTCTCTTGAATTAGAACTTGCGTGGAAATTCTTGTCCGCTTGCTCGTAGAATGTAGCTGAGGCGTTTCGGGATTTCGAGCAGGGAGCCGTACCCTTCCAGTTTAGCCTTCCATTTCGTGTATGTTTGTGACGATTGTTGTCACTGCTCTTCCGAAAATTTCGACAAACGTACAACGAAGCTCCGCTTGCCTGCATCTCTATGGACAAACCAAATCGAGGAATGCGGAGCGCTGCCCTCCCTGCCTGAGGCAGCCCGCGAAAAGCGCGGCCGCGCATACAGCGTGTGGGCCTGCGCACAAAGTTAAATCCAAATGGAGGCGTTATGAAGTTGAAGCTATGGGTGTCTTTGCTCGCGGTAGTTTCGTTGTCGGCCGTTTCGGCTTACGCGCAGGAAAATGCGCCGAAAGTGGATGTCTTTGCGGGGTACTCTTACGTGCAGGCAAACCCGGGAGTGACGGGCGTGGACAGCTTCCATCTCCACGGTGGAAGCGCCTCGGTGGCCTACAACATCAGGAGCTGGCTTGCGGGCGTTGCCGATTTCGGAGGCTACACCAATGGAAACATTCTGAACACCCACAGGAGCGGGACGTTTTCGACCTACCTCTTTGGGCCGCGTGTTTCGTACCGCCATTATTCGAGGATCACGCCGTTCGGGCAGGTGCTTTTCGGCGTGGCGCACGCCAATGCCGCGGTCTTCAGCACCGCCAACACGCAGAACGCTTTCACCCTGACCGCGGGCGGCGGCTTGGATTACAAGCTGTTCGACCACTTCGCGATCCGTCCGTTTCAAGCGGAGTATTTGATGACGCGATTCGCGGAAGGCACGCTCGGCACGCGGACACAGAACAACCTCCGCGTATCGACCGGGTTCCTTGTCCGCTTTTAACAGGAAGGGCGAAGCTTACGCCCTCTAGTCGCAGATTGCATGCGAAAGTTCTGTGCATCAGGGATGAGGCCCGCTGAATTGCGGGAGCTCATGGTCGCAGCTAACGACTCCGACCCCCTTTTGCAGAACACGATGCACTTCTGGCTGGAGGAGGCTAGCAAGAATCGGTTGCCGGGTGTTAGGCAGAGGGGCCGCCATGTCAGGCAGAAGCGGCCCCTTGCACCTTTTTAGGTCCATGAGGAGCGGGGCAGACATGCTCCCCGCCCTGCGGCACGCCGGATGGCAATGACATCGCCAAGGCGATCTTTTCCGTAAATGCTAATGCGGCATGGTGTAAATGACCGTGATGTGCGTGTCGATTTCTACCGCTTGGCCATTGAGAATCGTGGGCCGGTACCGCCATTGGCGGACGGCTTCGAGCGCCGATTGGAAGAACATGAGATCGCCGCCGACAACTTCGAGAGACTGAATCGATCCGTCCGTTGCAATTCTGGCGTGCAGTTCTACACGCCCTTCCTTATGAATTTGTCTAGCCACTAGCGGATAGAGTGGCTCGACGCGCCGGATCAACATCGCCGGATCGATCGTCGTCTGGTGAACAAGCCGCGGTTTCTGTAGCGCGGCGGCGACTGGTTGCGGGGGCCTCGATCCCGTGCTTTTGCCGTCGATGTCAATGCACCAACTGCAAGGCGGGCCGCTCGCTTCCTCCGCCCCAGTGCCGCCGAGGTCGGGCGGACCTACGGGGCCTTCTTGCTCGTTCGACGGAGGAATGGGGCGCGCTGTCGGTGAACGAAATACTAGGTGGCCTATCGAGGGGCGCCCCGCGGCGCGCGTCGTCACTGCTTTGGGATGGTCGAGCGGATGGCCGTACGGTGGAATGGGCGTCGAGATCGCGAGAGCGATGCGCTCCGTTTTCCCGAACAGCGAGAGCAAGAGCAGCAAGGCAAGGGCGGTAGTTTGGATCAGGACTGAAAAAACGAGCGCGCGCCGGCGCAGCCGGCGTGCGCGACGACGCTCCTCAGGACTGCATTCGACAAGACATACGCCTAAAGACCCGAGACTTGCTTCATGGATCTCTTCAGAGACCTTTCGAGAATCGAGCGCCATCACGCACCTCCCGCAGTTTCGTCTGCGAGGCTTTGCCCGGTTGCCTAGCGGGCGCTGAAACTTCAGAGGCTTTCAGCACCCTTTTTGCAGGCGCAGAGCAAGGGAATGCAAAATCTTGCGGCGCCAGCCTCCTAGGAGTCGCTCTAGTCCTCCAAGAGACCGGCGCCGCGCTCGCAGGGATGTGAGGGCGCGCGTCCTCGCTACGGTTGGACACCGCAGGCTAAGACAAGTTCCCGTGGGAAAAGTTATTAGCAAGAAGCGGAGTGAAGCGAGCTGCGCGTCACAAGGCGTTCCGCGGCGCGTGTCCGACGAAGTTAGAGGTTAAAACAACGTCGTCGCACACGAATGCGGAAAAGACGAAAAACGGGCGACGAGCCGAGCTCCTGAACCGCCGGCCAGTTTCGGGCACACTGCGGAAAAAGCACGCGCTTGCCTCTGCAATGCGCAAATGCTCCTTAACTTCATTAGAGTTAATGTGATACGGAAAACTGTACCCGCACTACGCTTTTGTGCATCTTAACGATTTAGGACGTGGATCTGAAGGAGGTTGGCTCCCATGGACCGGCGTAACGCAGAAACCATTGGCGTGCGCCGCACCGGGTGGGCTGCCATGGACCGCGATCCGCAGCAAGACAAGGTGGAATTCATCTGTCCGCACTGCGGTGCGCGGGACCAGAAGAATGCCCGGCGCGAGCGTACGTTGTACCATTTCACGGACGGCTTTTTGCAGGAC
>Ga0126373_10003868_pt1 | contig 11315 bp, 7 predicted proteins | sample PanSoiMetPlot_11_FD_92545 | JGI IMG/M metagenome (GOLD analysis project Ga0126373, IMG submission 92545) | Tropical forest soil microbial communities from Panama - MetaG Plot_11 | ecosystem: Environmental > Terrestrial > Soil > Tropical forest > Bulk soil | place: Panama | collected 2016-02-17
CGAGTCCTACGACGAGGCGCTGCGGGCCTCGCATTCCGACGGCATGGACCGGGTCGGCTACGAGGTTGGCACGCCGGTGATCTCAGTGAACGGCACGTCGTTCTTCGGCCCCGTGGTCTCCCCAATCCCGCGCGGCGAGGACGCCGCCCGGCTTTGGGACGGCGTGCTGCTGGTCGCGGCGACCGACGGCTTCTTCGAACTGAAGCGCAGCCGAACCAGGGATCCGATCTTCGACTAGCGTCGGCGCAGCCCGCGCGCTGCCCTGGGTGAAGATGGGTACATGCGCAAGAACTACATCGGCGGCGCCTGGACGCCGTCAGCCAGCGACATGGCCATCGACGTCGTCAACCCGGCGACCGAGGAAGTCATCGACCAAGTCCCGGCCGGGCATCCGGCCGACGTAGATCAGGCCGTTGGCGCAGCCAGGAACGCGTTCGGCGGGTGGTCCGCGACGCCGGCGGCGGACCGGGCGCGCTTCCTGGAGGCGGCCGCTGACCTGCTTGAGGCGCGCTCGGCGGGGGTGGCGGCTGCGATCACGGCCGACATGGGCTCGCCGATTACGTTCGCGCGCCGGGTCCAGGTCGGCACCCCGCTGGCCGTGCTGCGCAGCTATGTCGAGCTGCTCGCCAGCTACGACTTCGCCGGCGAGCGCGTCGGCAACTCACTGATCGTGCGGGAGCCGATCGGCGTGGTGGGCGCCATTACGCCGTGGAATTACCCGCTACATCAGATCGTCGCGAAGGTGGCCGCTGCGCTGGCCGCGGGCTGCACCGTGGTGCTCAAACCGAGCGAGGTCGCACCGTCCGCCGGTTACGAGCTCGCCGACATCCTGCACACGGTCGGCCTGCCGGCAGGCGTCTTCAACCTCGTCTGCGGCACCGGCCCGGTTACGGGAGAGGCGATCGCGGTGCACCCGGGGATCGATGCCGTGTCCTTCACCGGATCCGGCGCGGCCGGGCGCCGGGTGGCGGAGGTGGCGGCGGCTACGGTCAAGCGCGTCACGCTGGAGCTAGGCGGCAAGTCGGCCAACGTGATCCTGCGAAGCGCGCAGCTTGAGACCGCCGTGAAGGTAGGCGTCGCGAAGGCCCTGACCAACGCCGGTCAGACCTGCAACGCGCTGACCCGGATGCTGGTGAACCGGGAGTCCTATGACGAGGCCGTCGGCCTGGCCGCCGGGTACGCCCAGCGGTACGAGCCGGCCGATCCACAGCTCGAAGGCACCCGGCTTGGACCACTCGCGTCGGCGGCGCAGCGCGACCGGGTGCTGTCGTACCTGGAGAAAGGCCTCGCAGAGGGCGCTCGGCTGGCGACCGGCGGGCCGGAGCAGCCGGACGGGTTGCCGGTCGGCTACTACGTTCGGCCCACGGTATTCGCTGACGTGACGCCGCAGATGGTCGTCGCGAGCGAGGAAATCTTCGGTCCGGTGTTGTGCGTCTTGCCGTACGACACAGCGCAGGACGCCATCGACATCGCGAACGGCGCGCCCTACGGGCTGGCGGCTGCCGTCTGGTCGGCGGACCAGGATGAGGCGGTGCTGGTAGCGCGGCAGCTCCGCGCTGGTCAGGTCGAGATCAACGGCGGCGCGTTCAATGCTGTGGCCCCCTTCGGCGGGTTCGGTAAGTCGGGCTACGGGCGTGAACTCGGCGTGCACGGACTCGAGGAGTTCCTGGAGATCAAGTCGCTGCAGTTCTAGCCCGACCGGTGTAGGTGGCTTACATTTTGCGCGGCCGGGTGCGGCCATTCCCCGCGGAAGCGCCGTGCGAGACTTGGCGCTGTGCGCGTATACCTGGGATCTGATCACGCTGGGTTCGAGCTGAAAGGCAGGCTGGCGGAGTGGCTGGCGCAAGCCGGGCATGAGCCGGTCGACTGCGGACCGTCGAGCTACGATCCCGCCGACGACTACCCCGTCTACGTGATGCGGGCAGCGACGGCCACTATCGCAAATCCCGGCAGCCTGGGCATCGTGATCGGCGGATCCGGCAACGGCGAGCAGATCGCGTCGAACAAGGTCCGCGGCGTTCGCGCCGCACTCGCGTTTAGTGACGAAACGGCGAGGCTGGCCCGGCTGCACAACAACGCGAACGTGCTCAGCCTCGGGGCGCGCGAGTACTCGATCGACGCCGCGATGGGGTTCGCGAAGGTGTTCGTCGAGACTGCGTTCTCCGAAGAGCCGCGGCATGTCCGCCGGCTGGAGATGATCGCGAGCTACGAGGAGACTGGCGAGCTGCCGCCGCTACCGTAGCCGAGAGTCTTATATGCCTATTAGAGGCATATATCACGCAGCTTGCAAGGGAACCCCAGCATCGCGCGTACGGCCGGGGCTGAGGATGCGCCCCGGCCGTACACGTGATGGCGGCGCGGGCTCAGCGGGACCGGCAACGTCAGGTAGGACGGCCGCGCCGTAACCGTGTGCGCCGGCGACGTCGCGGACCGTTCGCGCGGCGACGCTGATCGCCGCGGTCAACCTGCGCGGCGGCTGAAACGGACTGGTCGGGCGCTGACTCGCGGGTGGCAGGCTCTGCTGTAGGTCGATCGAGGCGCTCGCCCGGCGCGGGCGCCCCGCCAGCTGCAGCGCCGCGCGCGCTGGCGCCGCGCGCGCTGGCGCCGCGCGCGCTGGCGCCGCTCAAGCTTTGGCCGGCACCAACGGTTCGGGCAGCTGCTGCGATCCGGTCAGGCTCGTCGTGATCGGGCGCAGTGTCGTCTCGCCAGCCCGACGACACGTCTCGTGCTCGCATCGCGGCGTCGAGCGAGATCTTCATCCCGGTCATAACCAGCCGTTCCCATAAACGTGTGTCAGAACATCATGCTGCACCAAGGCCGGGGATCCCAGGACATGGCCGCGGCCAGGCGCGCCAGCGAGCCAGGGGTGAGTTCGCTGATGTGCCCAGCCGCCGCCAGCTGTCCGAAGCTGGCGCCACCGAGATAGCCCGCGCCGAGCGCCTGTACAGACAGGAGCAGATCGGCGGGCGCCGTTGTGCGCTCACAGCGCGGCTCGCGGTCGTCATCGAGGCCGTCTGAGGTCAGCCGCCAACGACCCGCGTTCTCCGGCATGAACGCGTCCTGGATATCGAGCACGACGTCGATCGGGCTCGCGTAATTGCGGCGGACCAGCGCGGCCGGCGCGTCGATGAGGCGGACCCACAAAGCGTCGCCCACGAGGGGCGTGGCCCGCCGCGGGTCGGCCAGCATCGCGAGCAGCGGATCGTCGACCGGGCGGTGCAGCGCGTACACCTCGCCGACGAGGTCCCGGCTGAACAGGTCGGCCCACAAGGCCGCCGTCGCCGCCGGGTCAAGCGCGGTGAGTTCCCGGACCCGGAGTTCGCCGTCGGGCAGTCCATCAGTCCACCCGCCCTTCGTGCGGTACAGCGCGTATCCGCGCACGCCGGACGCATCCTCAGCGAGCAGGCAGCGCAGCGGCGACATGCCGTCCCGGCGCGACGGCTGATCAGACAGCAAGATGTCCCACCACGCGTCATTCCTGGCGAGCATGCCCGGCCTGGTGGGGAGGACGGCGGCAAAGACTTTGGCTAGATCCGACCGGACGTCGGCGGGATCGACGAGGCGCAGGCATAGCTGCGGTGACGCCGGGACCGCGGCGCCGATGCTGAGCTGTCCGTGACCACGGCGGACGTTGATGCGCTGATGCCACGTCGCGAGGCCGAAGCCAAACCGGCTGTAGATGGCGGATTCGGACGCATACAAGATGGCGATCGCCTCGCCGCGCCGCCCCGCATCCGTGAGCTCATACCGCATCATGTCGGTGAGGATGCCGCGGCGGCGGTGGCTTGGTAGGACGCTCACCAGCGAGACGCCTGCGACGTCGGCCGTCCCGCCGGGCACGGTCAGGCGGAACGTGTACGCGCTGGCCGTGCCCACCATCTGCGCGCCGTCGAAGGCGGCGATCGTGCGGTCGAACTCGGTGACCGGGCGCTCCAGCTCTCTGTCCTCGGCCGGCCACTCGTCCAGGAAGGCCTGCCCCGGCACTGCGCTGAAGGCGTCGAACTCGTCCGGCGTGATGGTCCGGATGGGGTAACTCGGGCTCATGGTGGCCTTTCTACCCGCTCGCCTACCGCTGGAGCCACAGCATTTCCGCCAGCCGCGCAGGGCCGGTACAGTGCCGCCAAGATGGTTTCCCACCCCTGGCGACGGTTCTGGTCCGCGGCTCGCTCCGCTGCGGCACGGCAGCGCGGATGGATAAGCCGCCAGCTCATTACCCGCAACCGGCGGGTAGCGCTCGGCCTGGCGGCGGCCACGGTCGCGATCGGCATCGGGGCCGTGCGCGTATCCGGTCAGTGGCTGTCGCCCGGGGTACTGATCCTGCCGATCCTGGCCGGTGGCCTGTTGCTGTGGCCGCGCGCGCTACGCATCCTGTTCGTCTTCGTGGCCGCGGTGCTGGCCTACGACATAGCGAGCGACCGGGCCGGTCTCGGAATCGCGTTGACGATCGGAATCACCGCGCTGTTTGCCGATCTGCAAGCGCGGACCCGGAAGAAGCTCGGCTTGCAGGGCATGCGCGGCGATCAGATGCTGATCGAGCTGCGCGACAGGATTCGGGCCCAGGGGAAGATGCCGGTGCTGCCTGAGCCCTGGCACGCCGTGTCCGTGCTGCGCCCCGCCGGCGGCTCGTCATTTGGCGGCGACTTCGTCGTCTCTGCGTTCGATGGCAAGGTACTCGAGCTGGCGCTGGTCGATGTGGCCGGGAAAGGGCTCGAAGCTGGTACTAGGGCGCTGCTGCTATCCGGTGCCTTCGGCGGGCTGCTCGGATCGGTGCCACATGCCGAGTACTTGTCGGCGTGCAACGCATACCTGCAGCGCGGCGGGCCGCCCGAGGGTTTCGTTACCGCTGTCTATCTCACCATTGACCTGGTCACCGGTGACTACCTGATCTCATCAGCCGGGCATCCGCCCGCGGCCCAGTTCGAGGCCGGCAGCGGACGCTGGCGTTTGACCAAGGCGCGCGGCGTGGTGCTCGGGGTGGTGCCAGACCTGCGCAGCCGGCCCGTCAGCGGCAATCTGCGGCCGGGTGACGCGCTGATGCTCTATACGGACGGGCTCGTCGAGGTGCCCGGTCGCGACATTGACGCCGGCATCGACAGGTTGCTCGGAGAGGCCGACCGGCTCGTCACAGGCGGGTTCGGCGACGGCGCGGCCAAACTCGTGCAAGCAATGCAGGGCGCCGGCCCTAACTCCGACGACTGCGCGCTGGCGCTGATCTGGCGGTCCTGAGCCCGCGCGAGCGCGGACTCAGGATCTCGGCTTTCGCTAATGGGCCTGAGTCGGCGCGAGCGCGGACTCAGGACCTCGGCTTTCGCTAATGGGCCTGAGTGCGCTAGCTCGGGCTCAGGACCTCGCTCTCGCTGATAAGCCTGATGGCGTACTCGACGAGTGTGACCAGGACATCGCGGCTCGACGATCGGACACGCGCGTCACACAGCACAACGGGCACGTCCGGGTTGAGGTCTAGCGCCGTCCTGACGACCTCGGGACGGAACCGCTTCGCGCCATCGAAGCAGTTCACCGCTACGACGAACGGCAAGCGCCTGCGCTCGAAGTAGTCCACCGAGGGAAAGCTGTCCGCCAGCCTGCGCGTATCCGCCATCACGACGGCGCCGAGCGCGCCAAGTGCGAGCTCGTCCCACATGAACCAGAACCGGTGCTGTCCGGGCGTGCCGAACAGGTAGACGACAAGGTCGTCCCGTACGGTGATGCGACCGAAGTCCATAGCCACAGTTGTCGTCGACTTCTGCTCGACGCCGTCGAGCGTATCGACCAGGACGCTCGGCTCACTAAGAGTCTCTTCGGTGCGCAGCGGCTTGATCTCGCTGACCGACGTAACCAGCGTGGTCTTGCCCGCGCCGAAACCGCCGGCGATGAGGATCTTGATGGACACCGGGCTGTCGGTGTCGTCCTCCTGCTCAGAGCCTACGGAGAGCATCAGCAACATCCTTCAGCAGTTGAGGGTCGGCGACCCGAGTCCGCGCGGGTTGACGAATGGTGATCAGTCCGTTCTCGCGCATGTCCGACAGGAGTATCCGGACTACCCCGAGCGGGAGGTCGAGGTCTGAGGCGAGGTCAGCAACTGACGTGGGCCGACGGCATTGCCGGACCACGGCCTGATACTCGGGCTCGAGCTGCAGGTCACTGTATACGCCAGCGCGGGTCGAAAGCACGGTAGCGAGCAAGTCGATAATTTCTCCTCGAGGGCGGGTGCGGCCCCCGGTGAGCGCATAAGGCCGGACGACCGGACCCGCGTCTCGGTCGAGCCACTGATCGTCTCGCACCTGAGGTCACACAGCTTCGGCAGTGCTCGTTGGCGGCCGCGCGTTCACCGCCATGTGCTCACCGACTCGTCGCACGAGCACGGCCATCTCATACGCGATGTGCCCGGCGGCATCCGCATCAGCGGCCGCCAGGACGGCGAGGCAGCTGCCTTCGCCCGCTGCGGTGACGAACAGGAACGCGGTCTCCATCTCGACGATCGTCTGCCGCGGCAACCCGCCGCCGAAATGATGACCGACGCCCCGCGCAAGGCTCTGAAAGCCGGCAGCGACCGCTGACAGATGCTCGGCGTCCTCGCGACTCAGGCCGGCTGATGCGCCGATCGCCAGGCCGTCTCGCGACAGAATCACGGCCTTGTCGATCTGGGCAACGCGCGTCACCAGGTCATCAAGCAGCCAGTCCAGCGCGCCTGTGCGGCTCATTTTTGGGCCCTCCCCTTGCCGTGGTCAACGGCATTACTACTCGTCGTCGTGCTGTTCTGCGCCGTCGGCTTCGGTTGTGTCTGTCGCGTCAGTGCCTGCCGGGTATGAGCCGCGTGCAGAACTCGGCGTGGCTGATGTCGTTGGTATCGGGTGTGGCCCTGATTCGCCGGGCGGATACCCGCTGGGCGAGTATGCGTTCGGCGGTTGAGCTGGACTCGCGCCCTGCCCGGCCTCCGAGCGGCCGAGCTGCCAGCCGCGCTGGAGCGCGCTCATGGTGCTTCGCGCGGCTTCGGGCGACGCGAGGTGGCTGCCGGAGTCGGTTGCTGCCTGCCGACCCGACCGGCGCGGCGCGAAGGGATCGATGTCCGAATCTCCGGGCCGGAGTCGTCCGCCTCCCGACGCACCGATCGCACCGCTGTAGAAGCCGGCGCCGAGACTGGTGTCCGCGGGCGGCGGCGGCGGCGACTGGCGCAACTGTGGGGCGAGGCTGGCCTGCCGGACCCGTACGGGCAGCCCGAGATCTGACACCTCAGTCTTGGTCACGGCTGCGTCCGGCGACCCGGCCGAGCGGGGAGATGCAGCCGAGACGGAAGACCCATCCGAGTCCACGGACCCGGGCGACCGTTGGGATCGGGCCGCGGTAGCTGACGCGGCCGGGTCAGATCCAGGACTCGGCCAGCCCGTAGCTGACTCTTGCTGACTCCCGCGACGGCCATCCTCCGACCCTGGGAGCCGGGCCGATTCTGGCTCGGTCTGGGTCGACTTTCCGTCCGGCCAGGAGAACTTGACTGGTTCCCGTTCACCCGTCGCGACGGTGTTGTCGGACCACGTGAGCGTCACGGGTTCCTGTTCGCTCGTCCTGATGGCGTCGTCGGACCACGTCAGCTGCACGGGCTCCCGCGCGCTCGGTTCTTGCCGAGAGCTCGAGCCGACATTGGGGCTCGAATGCTCGCCGGACCACGAGAGCCGGACTGGTTCCTGCCCGCTCGTGTGTACGGTGTCGTCGGACCAGGTCAGCCGCACCGGCTCCGGCTCCACGACACTAGCTACGTCCCCGTGCTCGCTCGCCACAAAGGCCGCCGAGCCAGTGTGGGAACTCGCGACGGAGCCAACGGACGCCGCCGGCGCATCGGAGCCGATGGGCAGTCCAGGCACGTCAGATTCGGCGTCGGGCTCGCCGCCCTGCGTGATGGCGTAGCCGTTGCTGCCGCTCGCCGGGCCGACCAGCCTGGAGCCTGCCTGTGCGATCGCCGAGTGGCGACCCGCCATCCGGTCGGGTAGCGCGCTGGCGTCGTCCCGGCCTGCTGGCAGCGCTGGGTCGCGCTCGTACGAGTCCTCCTCGACCACCAGGCCCGTGGGGATCAATACGATCGCGGTCGTGCCGCCGTAAACGGACGGGCGCAAAGTGATCTTGATATCGTGCCGCATCGCCAGCTGACCGGCGATGAACAGGCCAAGCCGGTCACTGCCGGATAGGTCGAACTGCGGCGGGTTGGCGAGGTTGGCGTTGATCTCGTCCATGCGCGCCTGCGAGATGCCGAGCCCGCGGTCTTCGATCTCGACAGCGAAGCCCCGGCCCACGATGTCGCCCTGGATTCGGACCGGGGTGTTCGGCGGGGAGAAAACGGTCGCGTTCTCGGCGAGCTCAGCGACGAGGTGAATGACGTCAGCGACGGCGTGACCGGAGACCGCCGCGTTGGTCCGGCAGAGCACCCGGATCCTGGTGTAGTCCTCAACCTCGGCGACAGCGGCCCGCAGCACGTCGACCAGCGGAACCGGCTGGCGCCAGCCCCGCGCGGGTGTCTCGCCCGAGAGGATGATCAGGCCTTCGGCATGCCGTCGCATGCGGGTGGTCAGATGGTCGATCCGGAACAGGTCCTCGAGCTCGTCTGGCTCGGTCGCGCGCCGCTCCATACCGTCCAGCAGCGTCAGCTGCCGGTGCAGCAGCGACTGGCTGCGACCGGCCAGGTTCCGGAAGACGTCGCTGATCCCCCGGCGCAGCCTGGCCTCGTCGATGGCGGTCTTGACAGCCGTCTGCTGCACGATGTTGAACGCATGCTGAACCTGCTCGATCTCGTTGCCGCCGGCGGCCTCGCCAGGCTCGTACTCGCTCGGATCGATCTGCTCACCGGCCCGCAGCTTGCCGATGACCGACGGCAGCCTGTCGTGCGCGAGCGTCAGCGCCGACTCGCGCAGGTCGCGTAGCTGGCGGACAAGACCGCGACCGATAACGAGCGACAGCGCGATCGACGCGATGGTGCCGAGCAGGCCGAGTCCGGCGGCCAGGAGCAACTCGACGAACACCACGTTTGCCTGGTGCGTTGTCGCGCTCTGCAGCTTGGTGCCTGCCTCGGTCAGCGAGGTGAACATCGCCCGGGCGTACGGGCCGAACGCCGCGGCGCTGGCGACAAGCGCCGCAGGCGGCGGACCCCTGCGCCACGTCGTGTTCATGACCCGCGTCTCGGCCGCCGTCACCGCCGCGGCCATGGCCGGGGTCACGTTCTGGTCGATCAGAGCGCGATAGTCCGGCTGCAGTTCGGCAGTCGCGGTACTGGTGAGCTGCTGACGCAGGGTGGCGAGCTCCGCGAATACGACCTTGTCTCCATCCGGGAACTTGCGCTGTGTCAAGTCGGCGGCCAGTAGGTCGCTTTCGGCCAGCATCGCCTGCAGACCACGGGACAGTGTGATGACGTTCAATGCCTGACTGACGATCGGGACGTTGGTCTGAGCGCTGATCGACTCGTCGAGCACGGTGTAAAGGGCGTTGATGATGGCGTCGTACTCGCCCAGTGCCGTGGTCGGGCTGATAGCACCGGCGGCGACGTTGCCGCGCAGAGCGGGCAGCGTCGCGGCGACGCTGAGCAGGTTCTTGATGGCCTGGTGTTCGCCGGCCGTGGCGTTGTCGGATACGGCCGGGGCTTCGACTGCGGCCACGAGCGCGTCCATGGCCTTGCGGGTGTTGTTCTCCTGCATGCCGAGTGCAGACGCGAATTGTGTGCTGCTCGGAGCTGCGAGGCTGAGCAGCGCGAGGTGCCGCTCCTGCGCGAGCTCGGCCTGGAAGTTGCTGACCGGGGTGAGCAGGTCGTTGCGAAGGGTCTTTGTGTGGGCCTGTGTCAGTGCGCTACCGAGAGTGATGCTGGCTGCAAATCCGTAGAGGCCGATAAGGCAGAGCACCGGTACCACAATGAGGATGCCAACCCTCAGTCGTATGGACCTTTGACGCAATCCCATGGCTGAGGCCCCAGTGTTAGACGCGAAATCCGACCTCGCCGACAGGGTAAAAGCCCTGGCAGACGATATCGGAGCGTAACATCCGAATGCGCCGGAGAAATATAAAACTGCATTAGCAGTCCGAATTCTCCAGGTGCGCGAGGCCGTCCACGGCGGCTCACTTCGGATCTTGCAGGCGCAATGTCCGGTCCGTCGGCGTACAACCAGAACATTCCATTCACCCAGATAGGGAACGGGGTGTCACGTCCGCGCCGCCATTGGATCGGGCCGCGGTCGAATGGCTCCGTCGGCCGAGTCAAGTCACCGCGACACGATCACGCGGAGTCACTGGCCAGTAATAGCGCGAACCGTGAGCTGGCCACTGACATTCGCTAAAATTCACGTGCCTGCAGCGATACTGCGGGGTTAACCGATGGGGGTCGGGCGTGACGGGGGAGCTGGCATGACGCTGGCCGGAAGCAGCCGGAGCGTCGTCGTAATCGGCGGGGGACTCGCCGGGATCAGCGCGGCCATCGGGCTCGCTGATGCCGGAGCCGACGTGACGCTTCTTGAGGCAAGACCGTGGCTGGGGGGCGCCACGTGCTCATTCGGCAGACGCGGCCTAACAATCGATAACGGCCAGCACGTCTTCATGCGCTGCTGCGTCAGCTACCTGGACCTGCTGACAAGGCTAGGGGTGGCGGCACACAGCCCACTCCAGGATCGACTCGACCTGACCGTGCTCGCGCCGACCGTGCTTGGTAAGCCCGGGGCGGCGCGGGTGCGCAGGTCCAGGTTGCCAGCGCCCCTGCACCTGGTCCGGTCGATAGCCAACTACCGGTTGCTGTCGGCAACTGAGCGCGTGAAGGCGGCGGCCGCCGCGATCGCGCTGCAGTTCGTTGACGCGGACCGTGACGATCGGAGCCTTGGTGACTGGCTCGCGCGGCACGGCCAAGACGAATGGTGCCGCCGCGCACTCTGGGATCTGCTGTCGGTGTCGGCGCTGAATGTCGAGGCAGACCGAGCCAGCCTGCCGCTGGCCGCGGCCGCGATCAGCACAGCCTTGCTAGCCGGCCGTAACAGCGCCGACCTAGGCGTGCCGATGGTGCCGCTGAGCCGCCTGCACGGTGACCCGGCTGGGGAGCTGCTGAGGCAGCTCAAGGTGGCGGTGCGGCTTGGCGTTCGGGCCGTGGCGGTGCGCGTCAGCCCGCACGGTGGATACGACGTCCGCCTCGCCCACGCTGAACCGGCCAGCACAGCCACCGGCGGGCGAGATACTGTGGCCCCGCGCGAGCCGGTCTACGAGCACGCGCCGACAGAACTCAACGCCGCCGGGGTCGTGCTGTCCGTGCCGGCGTGGGATGCAGCCGCGCTGGCGCCGGACGAGCTCGCGGCCAACGCGGC
>Ga0126373_10003869_pt1 | contig 11315 bp, 9 predicted proteins | sample PanSoiMetPlot_11_FD_92545 | JGI IMG/M metagenome (GOLD analysis project Ga0126373, IMG submission 92545) | Tropical forest soil microbial communities from Panama - MetaG Plot_11 | ecosystem: Environmental > Terrestrial > Soil > Tropical forest > Bulk soil | place: Panama | collected 2016-02-17
CCTCAGTGATCACCTCAAAACCGGCCAACGGCGATCAGGTCAAAACCGGCCAACGAGAGTGGCCGGGACAGGATTGTTTTACTCCGCCGGTCCCTTTGGCGGCAAGTTAGTTTTCGTGCGCCAACTGCGGGGACCGCATTTGAGCACATGTCCGTGATGCAGCAATCGATCGAGCATGGCGGTGACGGCCGCGCTGTCGCCGAGTAATTTCCCCCAGTCCTCCACCGGCCGATTGGAAGTGAGCAGTGTACTGGCGTGCTCATAGCGACGCATCACAATCTCAAGTAAGTCCTCGGCCGCGGTGGTTGGCAACTTACGCATGCCCAGATCATCGATGATGAGCAACGGCACCGAGGAAAACAGCTCCATCTGCTCCTTGCGGGTGCCGTCGAGAGTTGCCTCTGCCAGATCCTCGAGTAATTCGTGGGCCTCGCGATACAACACGCGATAGCCCTGCTGAATCACCGCGAGTCCGATGGCTTGGGCTAAATGACTCTTGCCCGTGCCAGGAGGCCCTAAAAAGAGCCCATCTTCACGGCGAGCCACAAAGGCCGCGCTAGCGAGGTCAAACACTAAACTGCGATTCAGTTTCGGGTTGAAGCTGAAGTCGAAGGTATCGAGGGCCTTGTGCTGGTCGCGAAAGGCGGCCTGCTTTTTTCTGCGCTCGAGCAAGCGATCGCCACGACGATTCAGTTCGTCGGTGACGAGGCAGGAGAGGAAGTCGATGGGAGGCATGGGTTCGGCTTGCGCCTGGTGCAGGCGAGTTTCCAGAACCGCAGCCATACCCCCTAAGCGAAGTTGGCGGAGGGCACGATCGAGCTCAATCAGGTTCATGATTTTGGCTCCTGGGTTTTTTGTTGAATGAGATCGCGATAATGCACGAGTTCGCGAATGAGGGGATCAACTTGCCGCAAACTGAGTTGGGGAGTGCGTTCCAGATAGCGGCGCACGAACCGGTATTCGCGCACTCCCATCTCCAAGGCGGCGCCGCAGGCATCTTCCGTGGCCGTTAGACCGTACTTTTTGGCCAAAGAGAGAACGCCTTGAATGCGGCGCACGCCGAGTTGCCCTTGGTGCTGATAAATGTGCTGGCAGAGAGCGCCGATCTGAGTCCCTGCGTGTTCGGCTCGCAACAGCAGTTGCGAAACCTTCCACGGTCGGCGGGGAGAAAGATCCCGCTCTTCGATGCGATGCCAGCCGCGTTTCTGGCGAACATGCTCGCGCAGCAGCTGGCCAGTTTTGGGATCGAGGATTCGGACGAAGATCTCATTCCACTGCACTCGGACCAGACGTCCGATCCAGCCTGGTGGTAGGCCATAATAGGCGGCCTCGACTTCTACGCAGCCATCCAGATGCACGACTCGTTGGCCGTGCTGGTAATAACGAAACGGTTCGAGGGGCAACGGCTGCAGGAAGGGTTTTTCTTCCGCGAACATGGCTGCGACTTGCCGTTTGGTGGTGCCGTGGATGCGCGTATCGGCGCAGTGGGTCTCCCAACGATCCAGATAGGCTTGGGCTTCCTCCAAACTCTCGAAGCGTTTTCCCTTGAGCGGAGTTTTCTGGGCGTGACCGACTCCGGATTCGACTTTGCCTTTGCGATCCGGATCCTGGATACGGCAGGGCAAGGGCACAACGCCGTAGTGTGCGAGAACCTCGCGATAGAGCGGATTCAGCGTCGGGTCGTAGAAATCAGGAGTGAGTACACCTTCTTTTAGATTGTCGAGTACGACCAGGCGTGGAGTGCTGCCAAGTCGACGGAATGCTTTCTCGTGGAGCTCAGCCCAGATGCGGGAACTGGACTGAAACGTCAGCAGACGCACCGCTTTGCGGCTATAGCCCAAGGTCAACACGAACAGCCGCGTGCGTCGATATTTTCCCGTCCGTGCATCGCGCACCATGGGGCCCTTGTTTCCGTAATCGACTTGCGCTTCTTCGCCTGGCGGCGTGCAGATCACGGCGCGGGCCTGGGCCGGCTGGTTTCCGCGCAGCTTGCGCACAAAGCGTTGAACCGTGAGATAGCCGGCGTGGAAGCCGTGGTCGGCCACCAGATCCTGCCAGATGCCCATTGCGTTCCGGCCATGACTTAGGCCGAGTTCGATGGCCTGCCGGAAGGGCTCGCAGGCCGAAGCCGTAGGAGAGTGATTTTTCGCGCCCACACCGCTCAAACCTACGCCAAACCCGGTGATCACCTCATTGGCCGGTTTTGAATCTGCGAGGTTGCTTTTTCCCTTAGAAGGAAGGTTTTCGGGGTTGAGGTTGCGGTTCACCGCCGCCGATTCTGGCTCGGACCCGGTGGTCACCTCGTTGGCCGGTTTTGGCGGCACCTCGCTCAACTCCACGCCAAACCCGGTGATCACCTCGTTGGCCGGTTTTGCTGGCGCTCGCCGTCCCCAACCCCTGGGTGGTCGCACCCCGATACCGGCTGCCTTCAGGTAGGCGCTGGCCGTCTCCCGGCGCACCCCGGTTTCTTGCTCGATGCGCCGTAAGGGCCAGCCCAGGCGCCCCAACGCGATTACTTGCTGTCTTTTTTCTTCGCTCAAGACGTTGCTCATATCGACGAAGGGTACAAAGCCCTTCGTCGCTGTCAACGTCCCGGTCTCTCATTGGCCGGTTTTGAGGTGATCTTTATTGGCCGGTTTTGCGTGATCGCTGAGGGTTGAGCGACGCATGCTGGAAATTTTCGAAATTGATGTCGAAGGCGGAGAGAAAATCACATGCACGCCAAAGTTCAAAACAAAGACGTTTTCTTCCGTAGCCACGTAGTCGAGGTGAACAAAAAGGAACGACTCGCAAGCACCTACGCGGAGCCAAAGTGGCCTGAGTTTGCGCTCATCTTCGACACGGAAACGACGCTGGACCCCAAAGAACAGGCCCTGTTATTTGCCTTTTATCGCGTCTGTAGGCTCACGGGTCATGAATACCAGTGTGTGGAAGAAGGAATTGTGCACGCCGACAACCTTCCGGCCTCGGGCCAGAAGACAATCAACTCATTCGTCGGACAGTTCCCATCCGAAGTGTGCGACCCTGACTACGACGCGGACATTCACGTATACAGCCGAGCGGAATTTGTCGAACGTGTGTTTTTCGAGGCAATCAAAAGCAAATCCATGATAGTGGCCTTCAATGCCCCATGGGATTTATCGAGACTTTCGGTTCGGCATCGTGTCTCCAGAAATCGAGCTTGGACTCTGGTTCTCTCAGAGCGCATTTCGCAAAAGACGGGCCAGGTTGAACCGAATCCAGAACGTCCATGTCTCCGAATCACCTCCAAGGATTCGAAGGCCGCTTTCTACAGTCTCACAAAACCATTTCGACCCGAAGAGTGGCCTCTTTACCAGGTAGGCGAAAAAACTCGTCTTGTGTGCCGCGTTCTGGATTTACGCACTCTGGCGTGGTCGTTATTCAACGAAAACTATTCCCTCAAATCAGCATGCAAGGAACTCAGGGCGAAAAGTCGGAAAATTGACCACGAACCGACAGGAAAAATCAGCCTCGAAGAACTTCAATACGGTCGACAAGACGTACAATGCACCGTCGAACTCCTAAATTTACTCAAGGAGGAATTCGATAGGCACCCCATTAAACTGCACCCGGATAAGGCGGTTTCACCCGCAAGCATCGGCAAAGCATATTTGCGAGAAATGGGAATTATTCCCATGATGCAGAAATTCAAAATTCCGGATTATTTTCACGGAATTGCGGCACAGGCATATTTTGGCGGTCGCGCGGAATGCAAAATTCGAAATGCGCCGGTTCCCGTCGTTTTAACTGATTTTTCGAGCCAATATCCGACCGTAAATTCCTTGCTGGGTAATCCCGAGATTCTGAGGGCCGAAACACTGTCATTTGAGGACGCCACGGAGGAGACTCGCAAGTTCCTGAACGAAATTACTTTGGATGATTGTTTTGACCAGGCGACTTGGAAACGATTCAAGTTCTTCGCGCGAATTAGGCCCGACGTTGACGTGGTTCCTGTTCGAGCGGAATACACGGAAAACGGCAAAACCAAGAACATCGCGATCAATTATTTAACTTCCCATGAACCCGTTTGGTTCAGTGGACCCGACGTTGTAATGTCGAAATTGCTTTCCGGTAAAGTTCCGCGGATCGAAAAAGCATTTCGACTCTTACCACACGGTCGACAAAAAGGATTGAGACCGATAAATCTGCGCGGAATGGTCGAAATAGATCCCGCTCAAGACGATTTGTTTCGTTTGATGGTCGAAGAGAAAGAAATTCATAAGAAAACGAATGAATCGCTCTCGTATTTCCTGAAAATCTGCGCAAATTCGACCAGCTACGGAATGTTTTACGAGCTAACGCCCCAACAAATGCGGAAATCGACGAAAATACGCGTTTTCTCCGGGGAACACACCCATGAACAAAGCGTTTTGAATATCGAAAAGCCAGGAGAATGGTATTTCCCACCGATTGCAGCCCTGATCACAGGGGGAGCGCATCTGCTTTTGGCGATGCTTGAACGATGCGTCATCGATAAAGGCGGCCATTATCTTTTTTGTGATACTGATTCCATGTGTATTGTTGCGTCCAGAGTTGGCGGATGGGCACCGTGCCCGAACGAGCCGGAAATAAAGGCACTGTCATGGAAACAAGTGGAGGGAATAACAAAACGATTTGTGGGATTAAATTGCTACGACCGAAATGCCGTTCCCGGTTCAATTCTCAAAATCGAAAAAGCGAATTTCGTTAACGGAAAACAAATCGAGCTGTTCGGTTTTGCAATTAGCGCCAAACGATATGCCCTTTATCGGTATGACGAAAATGGAAACATTGTGATCGTTGATGCAAAGGCACATGGACTTGGTTATTTGTATCCACCTAAGGATTTTGTCGAGAATGATCCATCGAGTGATTGGCTCTCGGAAGCGTGGCATTGGGTACTCGAAGGAGAAGTTGCCAATCCGCGTCAGGCACCTCCATGGTTTCGATTTCCAGCGATGATGAGGATGACGGTCAGCACGCCAGCCGTTCTCGGATCGCTTAAAGGATTTACCAGGCCTTTCAATTTTGTACATGTTCCTTTGCTGTTTCCGAATTTATATCCAGCGGGGAAGGGCGCGTCGAATTTCCGCATTTTGGTGCCCTTTTCCAAAAGACGCGAGGAGTGGATCAAAACGAAAGCAACCGACGTTCACAGCGGAAAGCGGTATTCAATTCGCCTGCTCGATCCAAAGGGCCATACGAAGACGATTGAGGTTAAATGCTATGGAAATGTGCTCGGTTCCTACCGGGAACACCCGGAGGCGAAATTTGTCGATCACAACGGTGAAAGTTGTGACAGCCTCACTCGCGGTTTGCTCAGGCGGGCACACATCGTTGCTAATCGGCACCGTTACATAGGAAAAGAAACGTCGCGACGATGGGAACAGGGCGACGACCCCAGCCTGGTGGACTTTACGTGCAAAGAGTATGGCGACGGCAAAGTGGTTGCGGATGAGGAGCTCAGGAAGCGAATACGAGAAATTGGAATTCGAAAAGTTGCGCAGAAAAGTGGTCTCGATTCGTGAAACCGTCATGTTCATTGTGCAAGGAAAGGCGGTCCGACATGGCACGCTCACGAGACTAGTTTCCTTGCGCGGGAGTGTCAGGAAAGTCATTCCTAGCTATAGCTAGAGGAATCTTTATCCAGTTAGTTGTCTTGTCAATCTTTTCCGGTACCTGTAATTTCGTATCCAATCCTTTGCGTGCCACCAGAACCTTCCGAAAACTTGGCAACACACGAGCCAGCCAGCCATGAAGACAGAAACGAAAGAAATGGCCGTGAATGTCAAGTAGGTCAGGGAGAACATCAATGGCTCGCGACTCCACAAGCCCAGAAATGACACGACAACGAGAACTTGTCTGTAGAACATCCATACGAACAGCGGCACCAAAGCGATTCCGAGTACCACCTCAAGAAATGCGAAAAAGATTTCTTCCCAGAGACTCGGCACGAACGCCTGTGGCTCTACGTTCTCTACTTTTTCTTCGATTTCTGCACCTCTGATTGCAGGGCGTCCAACTGGTCGTTCGCCTTGCTTAAATCCCTTTTCGTGTCGGCAAGTTCTGTCCGCAGCTGAGAAATGTTGCGCTCGTTATCGATTCTGGACTGCGCCAAATCCTTGCTTGTTGCGGTCAGTTCTCGCAAGACATTGCCTTGTGACCCAAGAAGGCTTAGCGTGAGCGCGATAAACGAAACGACAATCCCGATTCCGATCCGTCTCCACATTGTTAAGTCTCGTTGCATTTGGGCTAGGGAGCTCACGATCCGATAATCTCGTGGATACTTGCCGAGTGGATCAAGGAACTTTTGGTCAAAAAGCAAGAATTCACTTGCGTCACTCTTGTACGAGAACAGTTTCCCTTGCTTCTGCGATTTCGTCTCGACCTGACCCGGTGTTTCATTCACAAAATTGGTCGTTCTTTCAAAGTCGATGGTTGCGAACTCGTCGCCAAGAACAATTGTGTGGGGGCGATTGGTCAGGTTGTACAAAGGGCACGATAACTTTCCCCTGAAACCAGGTTCGACTTGCGGGCCAGTACCCAACAAGATGCCTTTGTAGACCCAATCCACTCGCAAATTGAATCGAGCAGCAATGTAGTAAGGCAGATCGAGCGTCTCTGCTATCGAAACGAACACAATTGAGTTGGGGGGCATCTCGAAGGATGGCTCTGCCTCTGTGAGCTTCTTCCTTTTGCCCTCACTGTCGGCATACTCGTCTCCGATCGTTAGCGTAAAGGCGGCTGGCCGGAGCTTCTTTTCGTCATAGCCCTCTGAGATTAGTAGCCCCTTTGGCTGCTTCGTTGTGCAGAACTTTCGAATTTGATCAGAGAGCAGCATGCCCTTCCGATCAGCGATACCCCAATCGGGGTCTTGGGTTTTCCATGGATGCGGATGTGGCGTTTCAGAAGACATTGTTCAAGCCTCACGCGAATTGAGGAAGTAGCATTTGATCTGAACAATCCTTTATACGAGGCCCCGTTCCCCAGATCGTAACTGGGGTCCCTAAATGGTCTTCGATCTTTCGAAGAAAAGAGCAGGCGGACTTGGTCAAATTGTCGGATGAAGTTACTCCTCGGTTGCGGAAGTCAATATAATCGAGGCCGTTCAGGGCAATTTTGGTGGGCCGGTTTGCTACCGCAGCCTTTTGTGCCTTACCCCATTCAAATCTCCCAACCCTCCGCAGCTTTTTGCTTACCGTGGTCATCTCGTGAATCGGAAACGGGTAACCGCTCTCCCGCTGGATTTCCTCCCAAGTCACTTCGGTTTCGAGTGGGCCAGCTTGAGCACCTGCGACACGGATGGGAAACGTCCGTAGTACCAACACGATCTCTGAGACCAAAAACGGACTCAAACCAACTTCGCTTAGAAATGCGGCTGCCGTGGTGTCGCGCGATGTGGTCTTTGGGTAAACACTTGAGTGGTACAGAGAAAGGCCGAAGCCTTGAGTTCCCTCCAACAACACCTTCTTGCCGGTATCAAGAGCCTTGTTAGCTTCCTCGCTCACGTTTGTCAAAAGAATCTGAAGCCAGTTCACCTGTTTCGCCGCAGTCTCAGCCGTCCTAACGTCATTGCCGCGCAACACACGTCTTGCTACAGCCGAACCGACTCCGCAGAGAGTTGAGCTCAAACGTTCCTGAAGCAACAGGGCGCGTTCCTGGTCTTTATCTGCTTGTTCGATAATGATAGCGTTGCGGTCCACGCCCACGCGATCTGGGTTAATTCCCAGAGCATCCAGTTCGTATTTCAACACTTCAAGATCAATCAAGGCTCCAGCAGGAATTAGTAGCCTCGTTTGTGTTCTCTCGTACCCGGTGGGTAACTGCCGAAGAAGGATTGTTTTGCCTTGCTCATTCGCAAATGAATGGCCTGAGTTCGGTCCACCGCAGCGAATACAAATGTCGATTTCCTCGCGTTGGGTCAGGAAAGCAGAGATTTTGCCTTTTCCCTCTCCACCATATTGCCCACCCACAACCACCCAGAGGCTCATAAATTCTTCCTTAATTTAATTTTTCGAAGGGTTGCATCAACTGCCGCATATAGTTCGTGGAGAGAGCCTTCGTTCCGAATTACCACCGTAGCGGTCTCCGCTAGCGCGGGGATGTTCTGTTCAACGGCGTGGGATTCAGTGCACGAGAAGTTCTCCAGAGTCGAAAAGCGATGCTGCAACCGTCGCCATCGAGTTTCTAGCGAACTTTCGACATAAAACAGGTGAAAGTCGGGCGCGAAGCTCTCATTCAGTGAATCGAAGTCGATTGGATGGCGCAGACCATCCACAACGACGCTCGCTTGAGAGGGAATTCGGGCAATCAGTCGAGAATTGAGCTCCTGTTGCATACCCCCGGCCATCACTTGCCAACCCACGGATTGAAGCTGTGTCTTACTTTCGGGATCTTCCGCAAGCCAGTCTGCTAAGACCTGGCTGTAACGGATGTAATAGAATCCGTGTGCCGAGCTCAGATGTTTGCCAACGGACGTCTTTCCAGCACCAATACGGCCCGCGATCCCGATCACTACACGACTACCCGGCTGCTGTAAGGCGGTCGGCATTGACGGGGAATTCTAAATCATTCCCTGCGATTCGATCCAAACCGGTCGCAGTGAGGATGTCCTCAAGCTTTCGATAGTTGATACGAAGTGATCTTGGCACGATTAGGTAGTCTTCTGCCGCATTACCCAAAGCAATGTAATCGTCGGCTAGGTAGAACAAACCGACTAGAGCGGATGTGATCGCATCGACCTCATCGTGCGTAACCTTTCCATGCAGGAACTCACCTTTGATTCCGGCCCGAGAGAGCCCCCATTTGAGCTCTTCCAAACTCGACCCTTTCCGTGGAATTCCCAGCAGGTCCTGAGCCGCGCCAGGGTAGCTCTCGATAACGTTCAACCCTGCTTCCCTCAATCTCCTAGTCAGAAACATGCCTCGCTTGGTCAAGGATTTCATGCTCGGGAGCAAGCACCAGAAGACAGAAATCCCCATTCGCTTGAGCGCAAGTTCGCATTTGCGATATATAGGCCGACCACAGGGTTCGTCAGGATTGACCCAACCCTCAGGCAGAGACAAGGGGGAATCTATCGAAACCAGGTCGGGCTTCGCAGCGATTGTTTCTGTAAGAAGTTCCTCGTCCGTGCTCAAGCTCTTCGTGATTGCCGTCGCTCCCGTCATTAACGCCCATCCAGTCGCGCGCTTGGCACTGCCTGTCAGATCGATCCCAACCACCATGGGCACTCGGCCTTCAACAGAACACTTTTCGACGAGGTGCGGTACCAGACTGCTTTTGTTGGTAGCTGGCTCGTGAATGTTCGTGGGTCGCTTGGTACGAGGCAGAGGAGCCACGCCTTTGAACACCGGTTTGGTTGTGCTCAAAAACTCAGCGGTCTGGCGAGAAAGCCGGTCGTAAGCGAGTTCCATAATGGCCTTGAGGTGAACCACATCCTCGGTGTTGTACAGAATCAGCTGCTTCAGGGCCTGCTTATCCCCTCGTAGGTATTTCGCCCAGAGCACCGTTGCGTCAAAACCTGACATCTCTTGCACATCTGCCGGGCGGGATATCCCGATGCTCGACTCGATTTCCTTGAGACCGCCTTTCATTCCCAGTTTGCGGGCCACCCATCGAAGATCAATATGGACGGGAGGAAGTACGAGTTCTGGAAATGTGAGTTTTAGGAACCGCAGATCGAAACCCGACCCGTTGAACGTGACCACCACGGAATATTTCTGGACAGCCTTCGGGAGTTCCTGGAGATTGTCGCCATCCAGGAACAATTCGTATTTGCGACCATCGTAAAGGCCCACCATAGTGACCGTATCAAAAACGGAAGAGAGGCCCGTGGTCTCAATATCGAGATACACACACTCATCGGCAAAATGCGGGAATATGCGCCATGCTTCGCCAAGAATCGAAAGCCGGGCAAAGAAGCTTGCGTTTCTGTTCCTGATTGCTTCGCGCGACCGAGGGATGTACTCGTCTAGCTTTTGCTGAAGTCTCGTACCGACGCGCCCAAATCTCTTTTCAAAACGATCCGCGTCGTTCCAGTCGTGAATTCCGTTTGCCCAGAGCTCACGTTCGGTCTGGCGTCCCACCCCAGGGATATGAATGAAGGTTTGTTCCAGCATGACGCTGCACCGCCTGGGATTGTACAGAGTTGCATCGTAACTTTGGTTACATGCAACCTAGGTTGCATTTTACCTGATTTCCTGTAACCTTGGTTGCACAAATTTATGTCGCGCACGAGACCTCTCCAACCCGAGGACCTTCGCTTCATCGAGGAATTCTCCGGGAAGCTAAATAAGGCGTACACGAAGTTCAAGGGTTCTGATGCCGATTTCGCGAAAAAGCTTGACGTGTCTCGCGCGGCACTCCAGAAGTACCTTGACGGGAAAGCCATGCCTGGCATCAGGACTGTGGTTTTGGCAGTGGAGAACTTGGAAATCAGCATCAGCTACGGCACGTTCGACGTGAACAGGCTGCGGTCCCGTGGCAAGAAGAGCCGCACGTCAGCCGAGGCCCAGATGCTTTTGCCATTTGCCATAGAATCGCTCAAAGCTGAGAATCTCGAAGTTCAGCTGGTCGAGAAAAAACCCAACCGTATCGCAATGAATGTATGCATCCGATTCGCGGGCTGAACCCATTTTACGTGACGAGCCTTCCCCTTGTCTTCAACCGAGCCTGCTCGCACCCCCAAAGAGCCGCGCTCCGCAAAAAATATTACTAATCACGCCTTGACTGTCCACCTAAAGCCGCGCTCAAGAATCCCAACTTAACCGCTAGACATTCCTACACGGGTGGCCGGATTTTGGACCCCTCTATAGCTATCCCCGTCAAACGCCGCCAGGGGGTTATCTACATGACGTGGAAAAAGTGTCCCACCCAGTAACGTTCGAGTTAATACGGCTAACCGAATTAGGAAAGTGGCGGTGCAGGCATGAGGATGGGCGGGGTCGTGCCGCGCGGGGTCGTTACGAGAAAGATCAGTGATCCGGCAGCATATCGACGTTCGTAGAACACTAATTATGTGCCGAAGGGCGGACTATCCGATTGAAGGGTCCTCGGACCAGCAGGTATGGCACGATAGCTAGGATCACGGCGACCACCACGGCTTCGCTCAGAGACACCCACCGCCGTACGATGAACTGGTAGATTGCGTCCATCAGGGTTGCAATGACGAACAACCTTCCCGCGGACCTCCAACCGTCCTTTAGCATCGTCTGACGTGCCGCACGGGTCGCAGTGAACATCGCCCAGAAATACGGTGGCTTGCCTTCTCTGGCATCCTTCAACCCGCTGCGGCACCCGAGGAAGATCGCCATCGC
>Ga0126373_10003870_pt1 | contig 11315 bp, 10 predicted proteins | sample PanSoiMetPlot_11_FD_92545 | JGI IMG/M metagenome (GOLD analysis project Ga0126373, IMG submission 92545) | Tropical forest soil microbial communities from Panama - MetaG Plot_11 | ecosystem: Environmental > Terrestrial > Soil > Tropical forest > Bulk soil | place: Panama | collected 2016-02-17
GCCGCCGTCGTGGCGGGCCGGGGCGGCGGCTCCCGCGCCGACCGGCTGGCGCTCAAGCCCGTGGTGAAGGCGCTCTTGGTCTAAATGGAAATCTGAAAACCCCGGTATTTCAAGGGCCAGCCTAGTTCGGGGTTCCAAAATCTTGACCGTTTCGATAAACTATAAGGCCGTGAATTTTTTCGGGTTTTTCGCAAATTCCGTCACTGGATTTTGCGAAGTCGGCGTCCCGGCATGCCCGGGCCGCCTCCCGGCCTTTTCGAATCTATGGAGTCGCTATGGCGCGCGTGACGGTGGAAGATTGCCTGGGCAACGTGGAGAACCTGTTCCAGCTGGTGCTGGTGGCCACCAAGCGCTCGCGCCAGCTGGCGCGGGGCGTGGAGCCCAGCGTGCCCTGGGAGAACGACAAGCCCACGGTGGTCGCGCTGCGTGAGATCGCCGCCGGCAACATCGGTCCCGACATCCTCAACCAGGTGGAGGTGGTGCAGGAGGAGGAGCCGGTGGAACAGCAGCCGGTGGTGATGATGGATGCGGAGGACCCGCTCTAAGTCCTCCTTAAACCATGAGCCATGTCGCCGCTTCCATATTCGAACGTGTCCGGGGGAAGCGGGCGACCGGCATAGACGAGCTGCTGGCGAAGCTCCGTTCCTACCTGACCGAGCCCCAGGTCGAAGAAGTCAAGCAGGCCTATCTCTTCGGCGCCCAGGCCCACGAGGGCCAGCGGCGCCTGTCTGGCGAAGCCTACATCACCCACCCCGTGGCGGTGGCGTCCATCCTCGCGGACCTGCGCATGGACCACCGCACCCTCGAGGCGGCGCTGCTGCACGACGTCATCGAGGACACGCCCACCCTCAAGGAGGAGATCGGCACCCGATTCGGGCCGGAGGTGGCGCAGCTGGTGGACGGCGTCTCCAAGCTCACCCAGATCAGGTTCAAGAGCCGCGCCGAGGCCCAGGCGGAGAACTTCCGCAAGATGGTGCTCGCCATGGCGGAGGACATCCGCGTCATCATGGTGAAGCTCGCGGACCGGCTGCACAACATGCGCACCCTGGACGCCATGCCGCCGCCCAAGCGCCGCCGCATCGCCCAGGAGACCCTCGAGATCTACGCTCCCATCGCCCACCGCCTCGGCATGAGCGCCATGCGCATGGAGTTGGAGGATCTGGGGTTGCAGGCGCTACACCCCATGCGCTACAAGGTGCTGGCGAAGCACCTGAAGCGCTCACGCACCCACCAGAAGGAGATGGTGGCAAAGATCACCACGAGCCTCTCCCAGGCGTTGCAACGCGACGGGCTGAAGGCCACGGTGGAAGGCCGCGAGAAGCATCTCTACAGCGTGTATCGCAAGATGCGCGCCAAGCACCTCCCACTCACCGAGGTGCTGGACGTGCACGCCTTCCGCATCGTGGTGCCGAAGACCGACGACTGCTACCGCGCGCTCGGCGTGGTGCATAACCTCTACAAGCCGGTGCCGGGCAAGTTCAAGGACTACATCGCCATCCCCAAGGCCAACGGCTACCAGTCGCTGCACACCGTGCTCATCGGCCCCGGTGGCGTGCCACTGGAGGCGCAGATCCGCACCGAGGACATGCACAAGGTGTCCCAGTCCGGCATTGCCGCCCACTGGCAGTACAAGACCGGCGAGGGTGGGGCCACGGCGCCCGAGGTCCGGGCCCGGGAGTGGCTCAAGGGCGTGATGGACATGCAGCCGGGCTCCGGCGGGGCGGTGGAGTTCCTGGAGAACGTGAAGGTGGACCTGTTCCCGGACGAGGTCTACGTGTTCACGCCCCAGGGCGACATCCGCCGGCTGCCGCGCGGCTCGACGCCGGTGGACTTCGCCTACGCAGTGCACACCGACGTGGGCAACGCCTGCGTGGCCGCCAAGATCGACCGGCGTCTGGTGCCCCTGCGCACCCAGCTGGAGAACGGCCAGACGGTGGAGATCATCACCGCGCCCAACGGCCGTCCTAACCCCGCCTGGCTCAACTTCGTGATGACCGCCAAGGCGCGCGCCAACATCCGCCACTACCTCAAGAACCTGCGCCGCGAGGACGCGGTCGAGCTCGGCAAGCGCATGCTGGAACGGGCGCTGGCCGCCTTGTCGCTGAAGCTCGGGCGCATCCCGGACGCGCTGCTCGACGCGGTGGTGCAGGAATTCAAGCTCGCGGATCGGGACGAACTGTTTGAGTCCATCGGCCTGGGGCACCACCTGGCGCCGCTGGTGGCGCGTCGCCTCATGCCGGAGCGGGACGCGGAACCGGCGTCCGGCAAAGCCAGCACCCCGCTGGTGATCCGCGGCACCGAGGGCCTGGTGGTGACCTTCGCCCGCTGTTGCCATCCCATCCCCGGCGACGCCATCGTCGGCGTCCTGACCGCCGGCCGCGGCATCGTCATCCACCGGGACGAGTGCGGCAACCTCAACGAGTACCGCAACCAGCCGGAGAAGCTCATCGAGGTACAGTGGGAGAAGAAGATCAAGCGCGACTTCCCTGTGGAGGTGCGCGCCGAAGTGGCGAACCAGCGCGGCGTGCTCGCCACTATGGCCGCCGCCATCGCCGACATGGGTTCCAACATCGAGCACGTGAACCAGCAGCAGCGCGACGACCTGACCGCCGTGCTCACCTTCGTGCTCGGCGTCCGGGACCGCACGCACCTGGCGCGCACCCTCAGGCGGCTGCGCTCTCTGCAGCAGGTGATGCGCGTTTCCCGTTCCAAGACCTGAGCCGTTCATCGTCCCGGGCGCACCGCGCCTCGATCTGTAAGGCGGTGCGTTAATATCTAGGCGCCTTCCGCCTACCCATCCATCCGACAGGAGAGACCGCCCATGGCCCGCACCAGCGTGTTCACGGACAAGGCCCCCCGGGCCATCGGCCCCTATTCCCAGGCGGTACGCGTGGGAAACACCGTCTATCTCTCGGGCCAGATACCGCTGGACCCCAAGACCGGCGAGCTCGTGGCCGGCGACTTCAGCCTGGAGGCGCGGCGGGTGTTCGACAACTTGAAGGCGGTGGCGGAGACCGCCGGCGACGGACTCAAGGACGTGGTGCGCGTCACCATCTACCTCACGGACCTGGGGCATTTCCCCAAGGTCAACGAAATCATGGCGGAATACTTCCAGGAGCCCTATCCGGCCCGCGTCACCATCGGCGTGGCGGCGCTGCCGCGCGCCGCGCGGGTGGAGATCGACGCCGTCATGGCGGTGGGCTGATCGGAAACTTGAAATCCGCCGCCGTTCCCGAGAGCACTTCCGCGCCGGTGCTGCGACTGCGGGGCGTCGGGCCGCAGGTGGCCGAGAGACTGGAGAAACTCGGCATCCACACCGTCGAAGACCTCCTCTTCCACCTGCCGCTGCGCTACGAGGACCGCACCCGGGTCACGCCCATCGGCGCGCTTAGGCCCGGGATGCACGCCACCGTCGAGGGCGGCATCGAACTCACGGAGATCGTCTACCGCGGGAGGCGCATGCTGCTGACGCGCCTCTCTGACGGCACCGGCGCCCTGACGCTGCGCTTCTTCCATTTCAACGCCACCCAGACGGCCATGCTGGCCCGCGGCGCACGCCTGCGGGCCTACGGCGAGGTGCGGCCGGGGAAGTTGACCCTGGAGATGGTGCACCCGGAGTACAAGCTCCTGGGCAAGGACGATCTCCTGCCCCGCGAGCCCGCGCTCACGCCCATCTATCCCGCCACGGAGGGCCTGCAGCAGATGAAGCTCCGCGCCCTCACGGACCAGGCCTTGCTCTGGCTGGGGAACAACGCCGCCTTGCTGCCGGAGTTGCTCCCTCCGGAGGTGCGCGGCGAGGTCATGCCCCTGCTCTTCGAGGCGCTGAAGTACGTCCACCGCCCGCCGCCGGATGCGCCGGTGGAGGCGCTCATGGACGGCAGCCATCCCTACCAGCAACGCCTCGCCTTCGAGGAGCTCTTGGCCCATCACCTTAGCTTGCGCCGCCTGCGCCTCGCCGAGGACGAGAGCCATGCCGTGCCGCTCGCCCCCGCCGGCGGGCTGCGCGGGCGTTTTCTCAAGAGCCTGCCCTTCAAGCTCACGGGCGCCCAGGAGCGGGTGGCGACGGAGATCCTCGCGGACTTGGAGCGTCCCCATCCCATGATGCGGTTGGTGCAGGGGGACGTGGGCTGCGGCAAGACGGTGGTGGCGGCCCTGGCGGCACTCACCGCCGTGGAAGCCGGCCAACAGGCGGCGCTTATGGCGCCCACGGAGCTCCTGGCGGAGCAGCATTACCGCAACTTCACCAACTGGCTCGCGCCCTTGGGCCTCAAACCCGTGTGGATTTCCGCCCGGGCGAAACCCGCGGAGCGGGGAGCGGCTCTGGCGCAACTCCGAGACGGCGCCGCGCCGCTCGCCATCGGCACCCACGCGCTCTTCCAGGAGGACGTGCACTTCAAGGACCTGGCCCTGGTCATCATCGATGAGCAGCACCGCTTCGGTGTGCACCAGCGCCTGGCGCTCCGCGAGAAAGGAGCCAAGGACGGCCTCCATCCCCACCAGCTCATCATGACCGCGACCCCCATCCCGCGGACGCTGGCCATGACCGCTTACGCCGACCTGGACGTCTCCGCCATCGATGAGCTCCCGCCCACGCGTAAGCCGGTGAAGACCGTGGCGCTGGCGGAGACCAAGCGCGCCGAGGTGGTGGCGCGGGTGCAGAAGGTCTGCGAGGAGGGCCGTCAGGTGTACTGGGTCTGCCCGCTCATCGAGGAATCGGAGGTGCTGCAGGCCCAGGCGGCTGAGGATACGGCCGAGGCCCTGCAGCGGGCGCTCCCGGACCTGAAAGTGGGCTTGCTGCACGGCCGTCTCAAGCCGAAAGAGAAGGACGCGGTCATGGGGCCGTTCGTGGTGGGCAAGATCGGCCTGTTGGTGGCCACCACCGTGGTGGAGGTGGGGGTGGACGTGTCCAACGCCAGCTTCATGATCATCGAGAACGCGGAGCGGCTGGGTCTCGCGCAACTCCACCAACTGAGGGGACGCGTGGGGCGGGGTGCCGCGGAGTCCAACTGCGTGCTGCTCTACCACGCGCCGCTCTCAGCCAATGCCCGTGCGAGGCTTGGCGTGATGCGCTCCACCAACGACGGCTTCGAGATCGCCCGCAAGGACTTAGAGCTGCGTGGGCCCGGCGAGCTCCTCGGCACCCGCCAGGCGGGGGAGGTCAGCCTGCGCATCGCCGATCTGCTGCGGGACGCGCCGCTCATCCCCAAGGTGCAGCAGGCGGCCGGCGTGTTGCTGGAGAAATACCCGGAGCGGGTGGATGCCATCGTGCGGAGGTGGCTTGGGGAAACCGAGCGCTATGGCCATGCCTAACCATTACAATGAGGTCGTGAACTGGGGAGTCGGGTTTTGAATAGCGCTGCGCTTTCCTCCGGGCTGGAAACGTGGAGGCCGCTGGATAGCTGGCCCGCGAAGGCACGTCCAACCGCGCTCTGGCCCTATCTCTCCGAGATCGGCTCCCTCACGGAGCGCCTGCGCGCCAAGGCGGGCCGCGGCTTCCATGTGCAGTTGCTTAAACAGGGACAGGTCGCGCTCAAACCTGAGGAAGCGGAATTCCTTGGGGCACCCGCCGCCGGCACTGCTTTCGAACGCCAGGTGTATCTCTGCGGCAAGGAACCCTGGGTCTACGCCCGCTCCCTGACGACGGGAGAGGGGGAACGCTGGCTCAAGGACCTGGGCGTGACGCCACTGGGGGAGAAGGTGTTCGCCGAGCCGGACGCCCGCCGCGGTCCCATCCTGGCGGCGCAGATCGGTCCGGAGCACCCGCTTTACCGCGCGGCCGCGTTGGGTCTCGCCTATGAATACACCCGGCCTCTCTGGGCGCGGCGCTCGCTGCTCACGGTGAACGGCACGGCGATCCTGATTTACGAATGCTTTTTGCCAGAGTTAGCCCGATAGGGCTAGCGGGCGGACAGGGATGTGCGCCCTGGACCACGAGCGGAGCAGGGAAAGCGCAGCGAAGTAACTTTTGGAGGTTTATGGATCCACGCCTCAAGCCCCTCTGGAACAGGATCCGCTACAGCTCAGCCGTGCGTGAATGGTGGCCCATGGTACGGGGCGCACTCTGGGCCTATGCCCGGCTCATGCGCCTCCACAAGCCTATCGGCGCCTTCCTGCTCTTGTGGCCGACCCTCTGGGCCCTGTGGCTCGCCACCCACGGCCATCCCAGTCCCAAATTGCTCGCGGTGTTCGTGGCGGGGGTGTTCGTGATGCGCGCCGCCGGCTGCGTCATCAACGACTTCGCGGACCGCAAGCTGGACTCCCACGTGGCGCGCACCAGGGACCGGCCGCTGGCCACCGGCGAGGTGAGTGTCGCCGAAGCCCTCACGCTGTTCGTGATTCTGGGGCTCCTGGCGCTGCTCCTGGTGCTCACGCTCAACCCGCTCTCGCTGGATCTCGCCTGCGTGGGCCTAGTGCTCGCCATGAGCTATCCCTTCATGAAGCGCTACACCTATCTGCCCCAGCCTTATCTCGGCCTCGCTTTCGGCTGGGGCATCCCCATGGCCTACGCCGCCGCCACCGAATCGGTGCCCGAGGAGGCCTGGCTCATCTTCTTCGCCAACATCCTCTGGGCCACGGTGTACGACACGCTATACGCCATGGTGGACCGGGAGGACGACTTGAGGATCGGAGTGAAATCCACGGCCATCCTCTTCGGCGGCCAGGACCGGGCCATCCTCGCCATCCTGCAAATACTGCTGCTCGCCAGCCTCGCGATCGTGGGGACGCGGCTGCATTTGGGCGGCGCCTATTACGCCGGCCTCGCGGCCGCCGCGCTGTTTGCGCTGTATCAGCAATACCTGATCCGCCGGCGCGAGCCGGCGAAGTGCTTCCAGGCTTTCATGAACAACAACTGGTTCGGCGCCGCGGTATTTGCCGGCATACTCCTGGACTTTACCTTCAACGCGTATTGAAAATAGGCCGTGGGCACCCGATGAAGCTTGTCCTAAAGACCTGGAGTGGGCCAAGCAGGTGCGGGCGGCTTTTCTAGACGCCTGAGGCCGCCCGCGCGGCGCTCCACACCGTCACCCGCAGGGCGCACGCGTCCTTCAGCTCTTTCGCCAGCACGGTCCGCCGTGGTGTCGGTGGTGACCACATCGTCCAGGATCGCCGCGTGCTTCCCGTCCACGGATTGCTTCACCGTGAAGGCACCCTTCAGGTTCTTCTTCCTCTCCTGTGCATCCAATTTCGACTGCACTTCCGTGGCGCGCATCCGCGTGCAGACGCCGAGGCGCACGGGGATCTTCAGGCGTCGGCTCAAGGGTCGCGCCAGTTCCGCCGCCTGGTTGAAGCCTCGCTCCTTGAGGCGCGAGGCATGCAGCGGCACGGGCAGGATGAAGTCCGGCTTGTCGCCGCCGCCCGCCGCCAAGTATTCCGCCAATAGCTCGCCCAAGAGACGCCCGATGACGAGGTCGCCGTCGAACTTGAAACGCTGGATCAATTTGTCCAGGGGATAGCTGTAGGCCAGGGGGCTTTTGGCCTCATCCCAGGCCGGCGGCGACTTGATGCAATTGCCGCAGAGCGGTGTATCGATGTCCGGCGGCAGGGGTGCGGCGCAGCGGGGGCAGGGATGGCGGTTCCAGGGGAGTTCACCGAAGCAATCGGCGCATAGGTCCAGGCCGCGGGCCCCTTTATGACCGCAAAGCACGCAATGAGGTGGATAGAGGAACCCCAGCACGCGGTCATCCTAACCCGAAGTATTGGCTGGAATTCCAATCGTAGCGATTAGTAACGATTTGATTTTTATAGAGTTAATGACTCGATTTTTGATGGCTACAAATCATACAATTGTAAACTTTTAGGTGATTTTCAAGTAAACGGCCAGGAACTACACTGGCCCCCCGCTTTTGCCGCGCACCGAGGCCCTGCAATGTCAGCCGTAATGCCCACGACCCAGGACGTACGACACGACTGGACGCTCCCGGAAGTGCAGGTATTGTTCGCGCTGCCCTTCAACGACCTGCTGTTCCGCGCCCATTCGGTGCACCGCCGCCACTTCGAGCCGAACACGGTGCAGGTCTCGACCCTGCTCTCCATCAAGACCGGCGCCTGCCCCGAGGATTGCGCGTACTGCCCCCAGAGCGCCCGCTACCACACGGGCGTCAAGGCCGAGAAGCTCATGTGCTTGGACGACGTGGTGGCCAAGGCGAAGATCGCCCGCGACGCGGGGGCCACGCGCTTCTGCATGGGCGCCGCCTACCGCGCACCCAAGGACAAGGACCTGGACCAGATCGTGGAGATGGTGAAGGGCGTACGGGATCTCGGCATGGAGACCTGCGCGACCTTGGGGATGCTCACGGCGCCCCAAGCGCGGCGGCTCGCGGACGCGGGCCTCGACTACTACAACCATAACATCGACACCTCGGCCGAATACTACAAGGACATCATCACCACCCGGACTTTCGAGGACCGGCTCGACACCCTCAAGAACGTGCGCGACGCGGGCATGCACGTCTGCTGTGGCGGCATCGTGGGCATGGGCGAGAAGCAGGAAGACCGGGTGAAGATGCTGCACACCCTCGCCACGCTGCCGGAGCATCCGGAGAGCGTGCCCATCAACCAGCTGGTGCAGGTGCCGGGCACGCCGCTGGACGGCACCGAGGTGATCGACCCTTTCGACTTCGTACGGGTGATCGCCGTGGCGCGCATCCTCATGCCCAAGGCCCACGTGCGCCTGTCGGCGGGCCGCAGCGAGATGCACGACGAGATGCAGGCACTGACGTTCTTCGCCGGGGCCAACTCCATCTTCTACGGCGAGAAGCTGCTCACCACCGGCAATCCGGACATGGAGAAGGACCGGGCCTTGTTCGCGCGTCTCGGCCTCAAGCCCGAGGCCCTGGAGGAGAAGGCAGGCACCGCGCACCTCGACATCACGGCCGAAGAGCATGGACGCCGCGCAGCGACTTGACGCGCTGCTAAAGCCCGAACTCGCCGCGCTCCAGCAGAAATCCCTTTACCGCCTGCGGCGCATCCTGGCCGGGCCCCAGGGCCCGGAGATCGAGGCGGACGGCCGGCGGCTGCTGAACTTCTCCAGCAACGACTATCTCGGCCTCGCGGCCCATCCGGAGCTCGCGGCCGCGGCCAAGCGCGCCCTGGACCAATACGGCCTGGGCGCCGGCGCCGCCCATCTCGTCACCGGCCACACCCGGGCCCACCAAGCGCTGGAAGAGGAATTGGCGGCGTTCTGCGGCCGGCCCCGGGCCTTGCTGTTTTCGAGCGGCTACCTGGCCAATCTTGGCATCGCCGGCGCCCTGGCGGGCCGCGGCGACCAGGTGCTGGAGGACCGGCTCAACCACGCCTCGCTCTTGGACGCGGGCCTCTTGTGCGGCGCCAGGTTCGCCCGCTACGCCCATGCGGACGTGGCGGCCTTGAAGAAAGAATTCGAAGCGCGCTCCGGCCACACTCTGGTCGTCACCGATGGTGTCTTCAGCATGGATGGGGACGTGGCGCCATTGCCGGAGTTGGCGCGCGCCGTGGACGAAGCGGGGGCTTTCCTGGTGGTGGACGACGCACACGGCTTCGGTGTGCTGGGGGAAACCGGCCGTGGCAGCTTGGAGCACCACCGGCTTGGCATGGCAGAAGTGCCCGTCTACATGGCGACGCTCGGCAAAGCCTGCGGCGCTTTCGGCGCCTTCGTGGCTGGCAGCGAGGCGCTCGTCGAGAGCCTCATCCAGCGTGCGCGCACTTATATATATACGACCGCTGCCCCCGCGGCCCTGGCGGAGGCGAGCCGGGCCGCGCTGCGCCTGCTCGCGGCCGAATCCTGGCGGCGGGAGCGGCTGCGCGCCTTGATCGCGCGCTTCCGCTCCGGGGCGAAACAGCTGGACTTGAAGCTCGCGGATTCCGTCACCGCCATCCAGCCACTGCTGGTGGGCGAAGCGGCGGAGGCCTTGCAGCTCTCGGAGCGGCTCAAGGAGCGAGGCATCCTGGCGGCGGCCATCCGCCCACCCACAGTGCCGGCGGGCACCGCGCGGTTGCGGTTGACGCTCACCGCTACCCACAGCGAGGAGCAGGTGGACCGCCTCCTGGACGCACTGAAGGCCGCGGCCCCATGAGCGCGGACTTGTATCGGGAGATTGAGGGCAGCGGGCCGGACCTGGTGCTGCTGCACGGCTGGGGCTTGCACGCAGGGGTGTGGGACCTACTGCTGCCGAAGCTCAGCGCCCAATTCCGGGTGACCCGCCTTGATCTGCCGGGCCACGGCAGGAGCCGCGGCCTGCCCATGCCGGATTCCCTCGAAGCGCTCGCGCAGCAGGTCATGGCCACGCTGCCGCCCCGGGCGGTGCTGCTGGGCTGGTCCCTGGGAGGCCTCGTGGCGCTGCGCATGGCCCTGGATGCACCGCAACGCATCCGGGGTCTGGTGCTCGCCAACACCACGCCGCGCTTCGTCACAGCGCCCGACTGGCGTCCCGCCCTGCCGCCGGAGTTTTTGCAGGAATTCGCCGACGGCCTCGCCAAGGATTATCCGGAAACACTCCGGCGTTTTCTCTCGCTGCAGGCGCAGGGCGATGAGGCGGCGCGGGCCTGCTTGAGGCGGTTGCGCGAGTCTCTCTTCGCCCACGGCGAGCCGGACACGGCCTCGCTTGCCGTTGGCTTGGAATTGCTCCGCCGCTGCGACCTGAGATCGGAGCTCCACGCTCTCCGCCTGCCGACCCTGGTCCTGGCGGGCGGCTACGACCAGCTCACGCCCGCGGCGGCGAGCCAGCACATGGCAAAGCAGATACCCTACGCCCAACTCCGGGTCTTTCCCAAGAGCGCCCACGCGCCCTTCATCTCCCATGCAGATGAATTCATATCAGTTCTTGTTCAATTCATGCGTGATATCGAAACTGGGCAGGCAGCGATGTACAGGGATGTACAAGTGCCGCGGGAGGCAGGGATGTCGCGCGGAGCGCGACGCCGGGAGCGGCCATGAATGCGGCGGACGAGTTTTCCCTGGACCATCGCCGGGTGCGTGCCGCTTTCGACGTGGCGGCCAAGGGTTACGACGCGGCGGCGGTGTTGCAGCGGGAAGTGGGGGAGCGCCTCCTGGAGCGACTGTCCCTGACCACGGTCGTCCCGGCGCGGGTGCTGGACGTGGGTTGCGGCACCGGCCGCCCCACCCGGGCGCTGGCCGGCCGTTATCCGAAAGCCCGGGTGATCGGCGTCGACTTGGCCCCGGCGATGCTGCAGGAGGCCCGTAGGCACCGGCCCTGGTTCCGGCCCTTCCCCCCCCGGGCCGGGTTCGTCTGTGCCGAGGCCTCGAAGCTGCCTTTCGCTCACGCGGGCTTCGACCTCCTCTACGCCAGCCTGGTGCTGCTCGCCACCCAGGTGCTCGC
>Ga0126373_10003871_pt1 | contig 11314 bp, 5 predicted proteins | sample PanSoiMetPlot_11_FD_92545 | JGI IMG/M metagenome (GOLD analysis project Ga0126373, IMG submission 92545) | Tropical forest soil microbial communities from Panama - MetaG Plot_11 | ecosystem: Environmental > Terrestrial > Soil > Tropical forest > Bulk soil | place: Panama | collected 2016-02-17
CAAGGGAGCCCAACGTCAAACTGTCGGTGCGCGTCGGAATTCAAACAGGGTCGGTAGTAATGAGCCTCGGTGGGGGCGAGCAGGCGGACGTCTTCGGAGATGCACCTAATGTTGCCTCGCGCGTGCAGTCGGTCGCAGAACCCGATTCGGTCATGATTACCGCTGCGGTGCACGAACTAGTGTCAGGGCTGTTTGTGGTCGAGGATAGGGGTGCGCATCCGCTCAAGGGTGTCGAGCATGCGATCCAGCTCTACAGGGCAATTCAACCCACCGTAGCGCGTCGGCGCACGCACCGCTCCGCGCGTCGCATTCAGACGCCGTTTGTCGGGCGCGAAGATGATGTGCACCTGCTGCTCAGTCGCTGGGAGCGGGCGCGCGAAGGGCAGGGCCAACTCGCGTTTATAATGGGCGAACCAGGAATCGGTAAGTCGCGCCTGGTTGAGGAATTCCGCGCTGGCATCAGGGAAGATCGCCATGTGTGGATCGAAGGCGCTGGCGAGCAGCTGTCCCAGAGCACGCCCTTTCACGCCGTCACCCAGATACTCGACCAAGGCCTGGGCTGGCGCGGCGACGAAAGCCCTCAAGAGCGTGTCATACTACTTGAGTCCAGGCTGGAACGCGCGGGGCTGAAGCTCGGCGAGGCCCTGCCGCTGATCGCGGAGATGCTCAGTCTTCCAATCCCGGACAAGTATCCACCGCTGCTGTTTGCGCCTGAACAGAAGCGCAAACGACTGCTGGCGAACCTGGCGGGATGGGTGCTCAACGCCTCACACGTTCAACCAACGATAATGGCGATGGAGGATCTACACTGGGTCGATGCGTCGACGCTTGAGCTAACGAAGATGTTGGTCGAGCAGGCGGCAACCGCGCCTCTGATGCTCCTCTTCACCGCGCGGCCTGAGTTCCGCGCGCCATGGGCGACGCGCGCTCACCACGTACAGATCACGCTCAATCGTCTTAACGACCAGCATACCCGGGAGATGGTTGCAGGCGTAGTGGCGCGCACCGTGCTGGCGGAGAACCTCATCGATGCTGTCGTGAAACGGACCGACGGGGTGCCGTTGTTCGCTGAGGAATTGACCCGGCTGCTCCTCGAAGGCGAGGGTCATTCAGCTATGCGTGAGATTCCCGTCACGCTGCACGACTTACTCACAGCGCGCTTGGATCGGCTCGGACCTGCGAAAGAGGTTGCGCAAGTCGCGGCAGTAATCGGCCGTGAGTTCTCGTATCAGTTGCTACAGGAGGTTGCAGCGATGGCCGACGTGGAATTGCAGGCCGCGCTAGAGAGACTTGCCGACGCGGAGCTGATCTATGCGCGGGGCATCGCGCCGGAGGCGACCTACCGGTTCAAGCACGCCTTGATTCAGGACGCTGCGTACGAAGCGCTGCTCAAAAGCAGGCGGCGCGAGCTGCATCGCCGGGTCGCTCGGACGATCATCGAAAAATTTGTGGACGTCGCCGAGGCGCGGCCCGAGGTTATTGCGCGACACTGGGCCAGCGCCGAGGAGGCGGAGCGAGCGATCGCCGCATGGCGCAAGGCCGGAGATACGGCAGTCGAGCGGCGAGCCTTCACGGAGGCCGAGGAAGCCTATCGGCAGGCACTGACGATCGTCAAAACGCGGCCCGATTCGCCGGAGCGCGACACGCGCGAGCTGGAGCTCTCAAGCTCACTTATTCAAGTGCTGCAACTTACAAGAGGGTACTCTGCGGCTGAAACCGTCACAGTTGCCGCGGAGGCTCGTGCCCTTGTGGAGAAAAGCGGTAACCTCTCAGAGCTCGTCGTTCAGGGAATCAGGACTTGGGTTGCTTTCCTTGCTTCCGGTGACTACCCGAGCGTCACAGCGCTCGCGGATCAGTTACTCGACCTTGCCGAACACGAAGGTGGCGACACGGCCCGGGGGTTCGCGCACCTCGCGCAAATTGTTGCCCGGTATTATCGCGGCGACCTCGCCGGGGTCGAGACACTTTGCGAGCTTCAATAAATACCTGACGGCGCCAGATCTGAATCAGTTTCCCGGAGCTATCCCGATAACATTTGGTACCGTAGCCTTTGGCGCCTGGATGATCGGCCGCGTCGATTTGGCCCGAGAACGCATTGATCGGGCAAACACTCTCGCTCTCAGTAGTAACAGTGCTTATGACTTGGCCTTCGCACGATACTATGAAAGTTGGCTGTACATGGAATTGAAAGAATCGCAGCGGGCCGAGTCTGCCGCGACTCAAGCAATAGCTTTGTGCGATCAGCACAGCTTCTTACATGTCAGAGGTCAAGCACGCGTGGTTCTCGGCCGATCTCGAGCGCACCGCGACAGTACCGAGTCCATCGCGCTAATACGCCAGGGCGTATCCAATGTAATCGACAGTGGGGCAAGAATCGCAATCACGGCGAATCTTATGTTTCTCGCGGAGGCGTAAGCATTCCACGACAATCTCGACGAAGCGTTGGCAACAATCGAACAGGCTCTTGACGCGAATCCAGATGAACTCATCTACCGGCCGCTCCTTTTAAATTGTCGCGGAACACTTCGGATCCGACTGGAGCAGCCGGAACTCGCCGAAAATGACTTCCGCGAGGCGATCTCGCTCTCTCAGAAGATGGGTGCGAAGACCCTGGAACTGCGCGCGTCTATTAGCCTTGCCCGGCTGTTATGCAAGACAGGTCGCCCTGTTGAGGCGCGCCCGATGCTCGCCGAGATCTACAACTGGTTCACCGAGGGTTTCGACACCGACGACCTGAAGGAAGCCAAGGCGCTGCTCGAGGAGGTGAGTCAGTAGCCTGTTTCGAACTTCGGCTGTCGCGGGGACTAACACCACGAACGCGAGGAAAATCGAGCGGCACGCACTAGTCATTGCGGATGAGACCGGTTACTCCGGCAACAAAGATTGCGCTCAAGAGCCATCCCGCGATGATTTGCAGCCAAAGATAAATTCGCAGAGCCCGTCCACTACAAGCAAAACTAACTCCCAATATTTTCGCGCGGCGGGTCGACCTTGCGTCCGGCCACCAATAGTGCTCCTGATGCAAATTCACAAACGGCAAGAACACGTCCAGCGAGTAAAGGAGAGGACTAAGTTCCTCATAGGGGCTTTTCGAGTCTGACGGATTGTTCTCCGGCCAGGTCTCGCGCATCAAACCAGCGCGTTTGCCCACCTCGACCGCTAGCCATCCGACCATCACTACGGCGAGCGACCAGACTAGTGCTAGGAGTGGCCGATGACCGTAACCGATGGTCACCTTCAACAACCATCCCAGGGCGCGACCACCTACTCCGTATTGCGAGTAGCGCGCGTCACCCAATGCGATCATCACCGCCGCCGCTCCGTTGGCGTCGCCGCTATCAGCAAGAAACTTGGCCAATTCGCGATAGGGCTGTGGCCGATACGGAGGCGGCTGTAACGCGATCCATCGAAGGCGGGTTCGAGCGTCATTGGGCGGACCAATCCCATGGTATTCAAGGTCGTCGATAAACAGCCTACCGCGCTTGGGCCAACTCTGAATGTCATCGTTGAAACCATATACGCTCGCACCTGTAAGCTTGAGCATGCCACCATCGGCGAGATCTACGTTTTGCCAAAACAGTGTTTCAGCTCTCAATCCGCTGGCGTCGAGGCCAAAGGTGTCGTTTGCTTTCCCGCTGAAATGGGCCCGGTGTACGTAAAAGAGATTCCCGACATGCGCGGTGACGAAGCTCACCAATCCGTTGGCTTCGAATTCACCATACGGCGGAAACTCGGACATCACGACCGACTCACCAATCTTGGCGCCGAGGGCGTCAAGAGCGACGTTTCCCGGGTTCGTGAAATGACCGGCGAATAGTAGCAGATCTTTGTCGATATCGGAGCCGTCCAGCGTCACCCGCCCCTTGGCGCGCAAGTCGCAACACATGGTGACGTTTCCCTTTATGCGTGCGCCTGAAAGATCAATCGCCGCTCCTGGCCCGAATGGCTCTCCGCCAATACCGAGCTCGATTTTGGAACTATGAAATCGACCTCCACGGAATGAGAAATCGCCGTCGACCGTAGCGGCAGGGGCGTACACTTCTCCCGATGCGCTGAATTGGTTGCCGTAGTCGTGCCCGTCCCAACCAATATCCGCATCGCCGTGAACTGATATGCTGGGGGCGTAGATTTCGCCCGCCGCACTCGCCGCCAAGTTCAACTTGGGAATAACTATCGAGTCGAGATCGATTTGTTCAGGAATCACGCATCGGATCAGCGCAAGTCCGAACGGCATATTGACGTGAGAAAGGTCGAGTTTGCCCGTGATTCGTGCTCCCAGCAACCTTATGCCACGCGGATCGACCATATGACTCGCGTCAGGATCAACTGCCAGCCAACGAATCAACTCGGCGCGAACGTCTCGCTGGTGGTCCCACCTATCCGCGTGCATTGGATCGTTACTCGGGTCTGTTGAAACCGCGCTAGTTCCGGCTATCGCGAAGTCGCCCGGCGCACGACTGCGAACATCGGCGTAGACCAGCAATGCTCGCTCCGCGCGCGTGAGGTCGGGAAATTCACCTGCTCCAAGCTCGAGAAGCGAGCCGTGCTTTAATGTGCCGCCAGCTGCTCGTGCTAACGGAGATGACAAGGGCAACAGCCAGATCGTCAATCCGATAAACGCAGCAAGGCGCGCGATGAGGCTCATAGTCGTCTGAGTCACTCAATCGTTTCTAATCATTCCTGAGACGCCCGCGCCGTCCCGAAGTCACCCGTCTCCGACGCCCTTGGTGCAAACGATCCGCTCAACTCGCGCACACAATGCGACCAAGGCGGCGACCGCCCTCGTTTGATATCTTCGAGGCCGTGGTGAACGCGCTGTCCAAAAACCGTAACGCTAATGATCACCGCGCCAATCTATCTACTTTGCATCGCGGTAAATGGATGTCCAGATCGTCATGATTGATACGGGATTAAAAGAACGAGTCGTTCTCATCACAGGCGGAAACCACGGAATCGGTGCCGCAACCGCCCGCGCGTTCGCGGCGCAAGGTACAAGAGTCTTCATCGCGTACCTCGGTGAACCGTCCGCGGATGAGGTGGTAGCTGAGATCAGAAGACATGTTCAGATTTCTGCCTTAGAATCTGATCTCTCGGAGGCGTCAGCGCCGGCCCACTTGTTCGATCGCGCGGAGGAAGAATTTGGACACGTCGACATCCTGATCAACAACGCGGCGCACTGCGTCGGTGACACTTTTATTTCGGCCGACGACTCATGCGACTGGGGAGGCCGCCCGACTAAGTTCATTGATGCATCCTCGATCGACCACCATTTTGCGGTAAACGTTCGTGCGGCGGCACTCCTGATCGCTGAATTCTCTCGGCGTCACGTCGCCCGCGGAGCTAGTTGGGGGCGAATCATCAGCATAACGACTGGCGGAGCAGATTGCTTTCCGGGCGAAGTGTCTTACGGAGCAAGCAAGAATGCGCTCGAGAGCTACACCCGAGCTGCCGGCCGAGAACTCGCGCGCTTCGGCGTGACGTCCAATCTCTTGGTGCCAGGCGCCACGCAAACGGGATGGATCACACCCGCGCTCGAGAAGATCATATTGCCTGATGTACCAGCGGGTCGAATCGGTCAGCCCGATGACATAGCCGATGCAATCGTGATGCTCGCCTCGCACCAGGCGCGCTGGATTAATTGCGCTACGGTGTTTGTCGACGGTGGCCAGGGTAGGTCGAATTGAAAGCCCGCTTGCCCATTTTCCGCCTGCGAATACTTCTTGACTATGGAGCGATCACAGCCTACGAGCACGCTAACGCCGGTCAAAACCTCCGAAGCAGCGAAGATGCTCGTGCTCAGGCGAGTGGCCAAACACCACGAGCCCATGGCGTATATCGCCAAGCTCGAGGCTGAGAACATCGAACTCCGTCGGGCTCTCGCGGAAGCCCGAGAACGACTCTCCCAAAAATCCTGAGCGCCCATGGGTCCCCTTTCGCGAAACTGACCCGTCGATCCTTTTAGCCCTGGCGCGACGAGATCGACGGTGGCTCCGAGTCATATGCGGCGGCGGGTTCGTGTGCTAAGAGCGGCATTCGACTGAATCTTCGTGGGAGGGATTCAAATCAGACCCGAAATGCCGGCCAAGAATGGCGCGGCGAAGTGGATCAGGGTGCTCGCTTGCGCGGCGCTGCTGATGATCGGCGTGCGGGTCTGCCAAGCTGGCACCCAGAACAGCGGCCGCAAGTTGGTCGGGCTTGCGGCTGCTGAGTTCCCGAATCTCACTCGCGCCGAGCGCGATCTACTTGAATTTGCCGACAGGGGCAACATCAATCGCGGCGAGTTTGCAATCGCAGGCACCAGCACTGCGCCGCTCGACCCGAGCAACGACCCTGCACATGCTGACGAATGGCCGCAGGCGCGGAGTATTCGTGCGTCGCTGATTCGATGGCTCGCGGTCGACCAGAGAGCGTCACAACAGGTCGATCCGAACGGGGTGCGGGTACTGGGCGCCAGGATCGAGGGCCTGCTGGATTTGTCTCTCTTGAAGATTCCGTTCGCACTGTGGTTGATCCGATGCGCCGTGCTGGACGGCATCAATCTACAATCGGCAGACCTTCCAGCCTTGTATTTGAATGGAAGTCGGACGGGGCCGATTAATGCTTGGGATTTGACCGTGCACGACCGCCTTTCGCTAGCGAATGACGATGCTGGCAACAGCTGGGGCGACGGGCGATGGGGAGACTTTCGCGCCCTTGGCTTCGTTGAGTTGGGCGGGACCAACGTTGGCGGCGAAATTGATCTAGCAGGGGGCCATTTCAGCTACTCCGAGAACGCACCGGATTGGGCCAGACCAGGTAGAGTCGCAATCAATCTTCTTTCGGCTCGCGTTGCAAAAGACTTTCCAATCTGCTGCGGATTCGAGTCCCAGGGCGAAGTAATGCTCGACGGAGCGGACATCGCAGGCAATCTCATCTTGAGTGGCGGACAGTTCAGCAATCCGAGGAGGGTGGCAATCTCGGCTCACGACGCGCACATCGGCGGCTCGGTCTACATGAAGCCTGCGCCGAACTTCCTTCACTCGAAAGGTCTCAGCGCGAATGGACTGGTGCTGTTCGACGGCTCACACGTGGAGGGAGGGTTGATCGTCGGCGACGCCCATATTTTGGGAGCACCGGAGGAAGCTTACGGCTTCAGAGCAAGAGGGCTTTCAACTCCACTCTTTGAGTGGCTAAACGTACAACTGGACCCGGAGGCGGAGCTGAATCTCGAAGGCGCACAACTCGGAATCCTTGCGGACGATGAAAAAAGTTGGCCGCGCCCGGGCAAGCTCGAGGTGGATAGTCTCACTTACAACGCCTTCGGCAGATCTGCGGACGCGATTGAGGTTCCTGGGGACGCGGCCTCGCGGCTGCGCTGGCTTTCGCTACAGCCGGGCTATCACCCGCAGCCGTATCGGCAATTGGCTAAGGTGCTCGCTGAGGAAGGCGACGACGAAGGTGCAACCCAGGTTCGCATCGCGGCGGAAGATCTGCGCTATGCGCAACACGGCACACTTGGCCGCGTCTTGGGGTCATTCCTCAAGTACACGATCGGCTATGGTCATCGCCCGCTGCTCACCGTCTTGTGGGCGTGGGCAATCGTCCTGTTTGGATGGATTGTGGTGAGGACCGCGGCGCGCGCGAACCTGATGCGGCCGACCTACCCTGAGAACATTCCAGCAGCAGACGCCCAGCGCCATTACGAATCGCTCAACCCGTTGCTCTACTCGATCGACCTGTTCTTCCCGTTCGTGAACCTTCATCAAGAGCACTACTGGTGGCCAGACTCTGAGGCTGCCGCCGAGTGGCGCATCTTCGGTCGCACCTTCCGACTTGGCACCGTGATCCGCTACTACTTGTGGTTCCAGATCGGTGCGGGCTGGCTGTTGAGCGCGATCTTCGTCGCCGGCGTAACCGGACTCATACGAAACGATTGAACCGGGGCGTCGAGTGCCCCACGGGCGCCGGTCTGCACGGCAGTGTTCGCGGCAGAAGTGGTCGACCGCGGGCGCAAAAACTTCGCCCTGCTTCTTGAGATAGGGGTAAATCTCGCTTTGGTATCGCTCTCGTCGGGTGAACCCGTCTCCGCGGCGCCTCAGTCGGTGTCCCAACGTTCCACGAAGAGCCAGGCCCTTCAGTCGACTGTGGGCCTTGTCCAAGCTATTGCTTTGTCGCGATACTTGCCCAGTATTCCACCAGCGCTAGGGGGAGCCGTGCGCTGCTCGAAGTGCGGGACCGAAAATCCTGAGCGGGCGAAATTCTGCGTTGAGTGCGCGTCGGCATTTGCACGCCGATGCCGATCCTGCAACGCCGAGAACCCGCCGACCGCCAAGTTCTGCCTGGAGTGTGCAAAGCCGCTCGACCAAGCGGGCTCTGAAACTGAGGGCGTCACTCATCAAGGGAAGTCGCCGGTTCGTCTTAACGATCGCCCCGTTGACACTGAACTCGAGGGGGAGCGCAAGACGGTGACCGCCCTGTTCGCGGACATCAAGGGTTCGATGGATCTCATCGAGGACATCGACCCCGAGGAAGCCCGAGCGATTGTCGATCCTGCCCTCAAGCGTATGATCAATGCGGCCCAGCACTTCGGGGGCTACATCGTGCAGTCGACCGGTGATGGCATCCTGGCGATTTTCGGCGCACCCATCGCCTACGAAGACCATCCGCAGCGCGCCTTACTTGCGGGACTTCGGATGCAGGTGGAAATCGTCCGCTACGCTGAGAAGCTGCGGGCCGAAAAAGGATTGAATCTCCAGGTGCGGATAGGAGCCAACACCGGAGAGGTGGTGGTGCGTGAGATCCGAACCGGCGAGAAGCACACAGAGTACACGCCGATTGGGCACTCAATCAGTGTAGCCGCCCGCCTCCAGGCGTTGGCCGCACCAGGGTCGATCGCGATCGGCGAACCGGTGCGCAAACTGATCGAAGGCTATTTCACACTGAAGCCCATCGGACCGGCGCGCATCAAAGGTGTCAGCGAGCCAGTCAACGTCTACGAGGTGACAGGACTGGGTCCGCTGCGTACGCGACTGCAACGTTCAGCAACTCGCGGATACACCAGGTTCGTTGGGCGTGAGCGCGAGATGGAAGCGCTCAGCCGCGCGGCCGAGCAAGCGAAGACCGAACAGGGACAGATCGTGGCTGCGATCGCCGAGGCAGGCATCGGGAAGTCGCGACTCTTCCACGAATTCAAGGCTAGAAATCAATCAGGTTGGATGATCCTGGAAGCAATCTCCTTCCCGCACGGAAGGGCGACCGCTTATCTCCCTCTAATCGAGCTGCTCCACGATTATTTCGCAATCGAACTCAACGATGAGCCACGACGGCGCCGCGAAAAGGTCGCGGGCAAGGTAGCGATCCTTGATCGCAGCCTCGAGGACGCGCTGCCGTATCTCTTCGCACTGCTGGGCATCGTCGAGGGTGAGGACCCGCTCGCGCAGATGGATGCTCAGATCCGTCGCCGGCGCACGCAGGAAGCGGTCAAGCGCCTCCTGCTGCGTGAGAGCCTCAATCAGCCATTGATGATTGTTTTCGAGGATCTGCACTGGATCGACGGGGAGACTCAGGCGTTCTTGGGACTGTTGGCGGAAGGAATCGCTAACGCGCCGGTGCTCCTGCTGGTCAACTACCGACCGGAATACACCCATCAATGGGGCAGCAAGACCTACTACACGCAGCTTCGGCTTGATCCGCTAGGCAAGGAGAGCGCCGCGGAGATGCTGAAAGCCCGCATTGGCGATGCGCCCGAACTAGCACCCCTCAAGCGGCTGGTGCTCGAACGCACCGAGGGCAATCCGCTGTTCATCGAGGAGCTAGTTGAGGCGCTGTTCGAGGAAGGCGTGCTGGTGAGAAACGGTACGGTCAAGGTGACCAGGTCACTCAATCAACTCAAGATACCGCCCACCATACATGGAATCCTGGCCGCGCGTATCGACCGCCTGTCCTCTGAGGCCAAGGAGTTGCTGCAGACGCTCGCGGTAATCGGCTCAGAGTTCAAGCTTGCGCTGGTTCGACAGGTGGTGCAGTTGCCGGCGGACCGGCTCGAGCCGCTGCTCGACGACCTGCAGTCGGGCGAGTTCATCTACGAGCAACCAGCGAGCGGTGACATCGAGTACATGTTCAAGCACGCGCTCACCCAGGAGGTCGCATACGCCTCGATACTAATCGAGCGACGAAAGGGGCTACACGAGAGTGTTGCAAAGGCGATTGAAGAACTCGCCGAGAATAGACTGGATGATCATCTCGCTGACCTCGCGCATCACTACGGACGCAGCGGCAATCCGGGCAAAGCGGTTGAATTTCTGGAGCGTGCCGCCACTCGCGCCCAGGTACGCTCCGAATACGCCGAAGCGGAGCGCCATCTCATTCAGGCTATCAACCTTATCGCGGAACTGCCCGACACTCCGAAGCGGGTGCGGCGTGAAATCTCTCTGCGCCTGCGGTACGCAGCGATCTTCGCGGCCATCCACGGATTCGCCGCGGGCGAACTCGACGCTCAGCTCGAGCGCACCCGCGAACTGATGAGCCGGGCGGACGAGTCCACCGAAATTCAGATGCTGCTGGCGGCGATGTGGAACGTCGAGATTTCACGCGGGCAGTTCAAGGCTGCGGCGGCGAGCGCGGAGCGAATGCTCGCGATCGCGGAAGGCGCAGGCGCCGAGGCCGCTATTGCCGATGCGCACTATGCCGTGGGTGCGACCGAGATGTGGCGCGCGAACTTTGTACCCGCACGCGATCACCTCGAGCGTGCAGCCGCCATCTACGATCGCGATTTGGAGCGCTACCTGCCGATGCCGAATGCGGGAGTAATTCCCGGACGTTGCCAGCTGGCCTGGACGCTGTGGGCCCTAGGCTATCCGCAAAAGGCGCGCGCTCGGGTCGGGGAGGCCCTCAGCCTGGCGCGCAGGTTGAATCGCCCATACAACTTGGCCTTTGCCCTTCAATTCGCCATCGCAGCCGAGTCGCTGTGCGGCGACTTCGCTCAGATACGCTCACAGTCGGAAGCGCTGGTCGACCTGTCGCAGCAGCATGGGTATCCACACTGGCTTGCCTCGGGAAAGATGTCGCTCGGTGTCTCGATTGTGATGGAAGAGGATTTCGATCGCGGCATCGCGCTGATGCGTGAAGGCATGGCGGGCACGCGCGAATACGGAACTCTGCCGGTTTATCGATACGGATTGGTAGTGATGGCCAACATCCTATTGCGCACCGGCAAGATCGAAGAAGGACTTAGGGCAGTCGATGAGGCAGCCGAAGGAATCCAGGCCGAAGAGCGTTTTAACGAAGCGGAAATCTGGCGGCTGCGCGGCGAGTTCATGCTGGCGAAGAGGCAGGA
>Ga0126373_10003872_pt1 | contig 11314 bp, 9 predicted proteins | sample PanSoiMetPlot_11_FD_92545 | JGI IMG/M metagenome (GOLD analysis project Ga0126373, IMG submission 92545) | Tropical forest soil microbial communities from Panama - MetaG Plot_11 | ecosystem: Environmental > Terrestrial > Soil > Tropical forest > Bulk soil | place: Panama | collected 2016-02-17
AGTCTCGGCGATCGCCACATGGTGACCGGGCAACTCTACGACTCTTTAAAGGACGTTTTCGACCTGGACCTGGAGGAAACGGCCCGCGCCGTGAAAGCCGGGTACGAGGCTCTGGACGGAGTAACGGCGCAGATTCGCGAGCGCGGCCGCGAGATTCTCGCCTGGTGCGCGGAAAATCAGAAACCTTGCGTTCTCGTACTGGCCCGCCCCTACCACATGGACACCGGCATCGGCCACGAGATTGAAGCCGAAATCCAGGCCTGTGGTTACCCGATCCTCTGGCTGCAATACCTGCCCGCGGATATGGACCTCATGAACTGGCTGTTTGCATGGGACCTCAAAGAGGGTCGCATGAAAAATCCCTTCGATATTTCCGACGTCTGGACCTCGTCCTACAGCAGTAACACCAACGAAATCATGTGGGGAGCCAAGTACGCCGCGCGTTGCCCGTGGATCACCTGTGTGGTGCGGCTTTCCAGTTACGAGTGCGGCATGGACCAGCCGACCTACACGCCCACGCAGAAGATCGTCGAAGCCACCGGGACGCTGTACTTCAAGTTCGGCGATCTAGATTCCACCAAGCCCGCCGGCGGGATCAAGATTCGTGTGGAAACCATCTCGCATTACCTGGGCAAGTATTCGCAGGAGATTATCGAGCGCAAGCTCGGTTACTTACCGCCCAATTGTCCGCTGTTGAGCCCCGAAAAGCAGCTCGCCGAAACCGTCAGCTAGTCTCCGGGCGCCCGTTGGCCGAAAGATTAGGAACGGGTGTTTGCGCTGGCCGTGGTTTCCAGCCCCGCCTTCCACATCGGTGGTTCGACCCGGCCTAGTCGCGCTGCCCGCCAGAGCAGGATTACCCCTACCGTCAGACAGGACATGATGGCCAAGATCGATGCCTCCGGACCGAAAGCTCCTCCGGTCAGGATCGCAGCACCACGCAAGTTCCCTCTTGTGAGGCTCGGCGTGACCGCGCCGCCGGAGACCGACATCCCCCAAATCGTGCTCTCGGCGAAGTTCCAGCCCAGATGGAGCCCGATCGGCAACCACAGCCGCCCGGTCAGGGCATAGGCAGCCGCCAGAATTACCCCCGCTTCTACGGCAATCGCGAAGGAACTGAAAAGGGTCGCGCCGGGGTTCGCTGCATGGGCGGCGCCGAACAACAGAGAGGTCACGAGCACGGCAATCCAGGTTCCCACCGCCGCCGAGAGCAGGCGGAACAGGTAGCCGCGGAAGATGATTTCTTCGAGAACCGCCGCGCTCAGCGCGAAAAGCGCGCCACTCCCCAGTCCGGCCAATGTTCCCCACCCGCTCGAACGATAGACACCGATCGCCCAGAGCGCCGCCATCACCAGAGAGAACAAACCGATACCTACCGCAATTCCCGCACCGAGCTCTGCGGCTCTCCGCCCCGGTTTCAGTTCCGGCGCCTGCCGCCGTTCGATCCATCGCAACGTAATGAGATAACACAATGCCACCGCGGAGGCGCCGATCAGACTCGCGGTTTGGTCGCGAACGCGCCCCTGGGTTGCCAGGGCCAACCCGATCAAGACTGCTACTGCGATCAGAAAGGCCAAGAAGCCCCGACCGAGTTCTCTCCCGATTCGCCTAGTTTCAGTTCGCATAATCGTGTGGTACGGCTTTGTGACCCCCGGTTCCAGGAAATTTCTCAATCATGCTTGCCTTCAGGTTGAGCGGCATTTACTGAACCTCTCCAACCACTGTTAACCGACCCCACCCTTTCTGCGTTATACCCTGTTAAGACCTAACGCCAACCCACCCAATCCCTAGGAGGGCATAGCTCATGGACCAGAACGTCGTAATACTGATCGTTTTGCCCGCGTTATTCATAGCCTGCAGTTTCGTGCTGTGGACCATCTTCAGCACCATCCGCCGCTTCAAGATCGCTCGCTTACAAGCCGACATCCAGTCCAAGCTTGTGGACAAGTTCGGAACCACGGAAGACCTGATTGCGTACACCGGCACAGACACCGGGAGGGAATTCTTGCGATCCCTTAGCCTCGAACAGCGATCGCCCTACGACCGGATCATCGGTGCCGTTCAGGCTGGAATTGTATCGTTTTTTTTTGGCGTCGCCTTGCTCTTCTTGCGCAATCGAGTTTCCGGCGGCGAGCAAGTACTTCTTGTGTTCGGGACAATTTTTGCCACATTAGGAATCGGCTTCGTGCTGGCGGCCGCGGCGTCTTACTCCCTGTCAAAATCGTTTGGCCTGCTCCACCGGGCGCCGGCTCAACGGTAAGCTCCCGCGAATGCCCGGCCAGGTGCAAATTCGTGGTGCGCTAGAACTTGAGCGTTGTCTTGGCGAGGTTCGGGAACAGCCGCTCAGGATGAACGAAATTGCGTTCCGCGCTTTTTATGAGCGAACCGCGCGCCCCTTGTTCAACTATCTCTTGCGGGTCTCGAGACAGCGCGACATCGCTGAAGACGTGCTCCAGGAGTCCTATTGCCGTCTGTTGTCGGCGAAATTGCCCGAAATGGATGAAGCTCAGACCCGCAGTTATCTTTTTAAAATTGCGACCAATCTCCTCCGAGATCGTTGGCGTCGAAACCAAGAGGCTGCGCCCGAGACCGTGGATTCCCCTGGAGCGATGGTAAATCACGCGGACCAGGCCGAGATGCGGCAGGCATTTGAACGATTGAAACTGCGCGAACGCGAATTGCTGTGGCTGGCCTATGTGGAAGGTGCGAGCCACAATGAAATCGCGGATCGCACGGGACTGAAGCCGGCGAGCGTTCGACTGCTGCTCTATCGAGCGCGGCGCCGGCTCGCCGGCTTACTTCGCGGCGAATCGCGCGAGAAACCGAAGGTGGATCGATGAACGCTCCTCTATGCAAATTCGAACCAGAGGTCATGACTGCGCTGCGCTCGGGACGGTTAAGCCGTGGACTCGAAGCGCACGTGACCGGTTGCGCGGAATGCTCGGAAATCATGCTGGTTGCGCAGTTCCTCGCGCGCGATGCCGATTCTATGAACGAGATCTCGATCCCGAATGCCGACCTCGTGTGGCGCCGGGCGTTAGCACGATCTCGGGCAGAAGCCGCCGCCCGCGCCGCCCGCCCGATTCAATGGGTCATCTTTGCCAGCATCGCGGCTGTGATCACTGCCGCTTTCTGGTTGATCCTGGGTTCGCCGGCGTGGCTCGGATGGTTGGCGCCACTCTGCGCTTCAAGCCTGCACGTTGTGAGAGGAATGTGGGTGGCGGTTTCGTTGGTGGCCGGAGCGGTCACGATCCTGACTGCTCTTTTCGGAGCCGTGTACATCCTGCGGGTGGACCGCGTTCTCGTGGCTTTTGCCAAAACCTAACTGCAGAACTCTCCTCTTACCGCTCGAGAATCGGTCCCAGCGAACGGGGGTGATCGCGTCCTATCCGCCCGGCGAAGAACTGGGCGTAGGAACGACGTCTGCCAGGCACACTGTAGTCGGTTGGAAGGTAGAGCCGGCGAGTCACCGGAAGCTCGCGTACAGCAACTCGTTAAAGGGCAAGTCGGTGACGTGTCTGTATTCCGGCCACTTCATCGGAACCAAGGTCTCAACCATGCGCTCGGCTGGCCGCGCTTCCATAATTACCCGAGGGGTGCCGTTTACGATGTCTAGGAGTCCATCTACTCCTCCGTAGGCGGTTAGGGCCGGACCTTCGGGCGGGTAGAACCGCACCTCCTCGAGCACCAGAGTGCACTGATAGCGGCTGGGTTCGCACTTCTGGCGCTTGCTTGGCACCGATTGAAGTCGAGCCAGCGTGCCATCTTGGCGGTAACAGTAATCCGCGTACGCCCGCGGACTCTCAGCGTAGTTCGGGAAGATTGCGACACGAACGATCTTGGCATCGCGGTGCCATACCAGTCCCACAGGTTTCGGGCTTCCTGCTCGCCGCCAAGCCGCTCGGCTGTCGAACTCCACCCAGCCTGTCGATGGTCCAGCAGAAGTAATCTTTGCGAAAATGCGCGGGACTTGGGAGTTGGAATAGTCCTCGACATTCGCACAGTACCTGGTAACGGTGATCAAATCGATCGTCTGCTTCCGGTCAAAGCTTGATTGGGCCAACAACGGTGTAGCAAGAGCGATCAGGAGGAGCAAAGGCGAGAATCTCTGCATGGGAGTCTCCCCGGTTGGCGAGCCTGCCGATTGAAATTATACGCCCGAGCTCATCGCCGTCGTGATGGGCTTTCGCCGAGGCGTTTGCCAATACTGGGTATGGCCTAGGGGCATTACTCGATGCTGCGTCCCGGCCACGCCAGTCCGTCACAAAGTTGTGCGGCCGCGGCCCTTGATTTTCGGAAAATAGAGCCAGAGATGCCCGTCATTGTCGTCTTCGCCAAAGATGATTTCACCATCCCGGCCAGTCACGGCATCGCCGAACTGATAACCATAGCGCCGCTGCTCAAGAACGGAAGCGGCAACCCCGAGATTCGTCACCCTTCCGGAGATCGTGTCGCAGCAGAAGAGATTCGCCATTTCTGCCCCGCAGAATCCAAAAAGCCTGCCATCCGGGATCATCGCGAAGGGTCCAAGGGGAGCCAGATGCGTTCTGCCAAGCAAGCGGAAGCCTTGGTTTTCATCGAAAGAGAATAAGCGCCCGGCGGCATCGCCGGTAAAGAGCTGGTTGGTATCGCCACCGCTGGCCCATCGCAGCGCGACGGTCCAATCGCCCTCGGGCAATTCGATAGCCCGACGGCGGATGCTGCGGGAAGCAAGATCGAATTGCCACAGCCGCGCGCCCTCATCCCGCCCGAACACGGCGGAGCGGTTCAGCCCGAGATGACCGCCACCCCGCACCTCTCCAATGACCATGATTTTTCCGGACTCGACATCCACCGTGAACAGATGACGGGTGGTTATACCGATCACGCTCCTCCGAGTCGGGTCGCAGATGGCATGGGCCACCGGCTCGCCGGGAACGCATTCCCCGAGATCTTCGAGCACGGGCGGCTTGAGCCCCCACTCCTGGATCCAGTCTTGCGCCAGGTCGATTTTTGGTATTCGAATGGCGCGGCCACCCCGGGCTCCGTTCACGAATGCCAGGGCGCCGGATTGGCCACAACAAACCGCCACCGACGATGTTCCTTCCGCCACCACTCCGACATCCAGTACCACCCCGGTGAGGTCACGAAACGCCGCTGCAAACAGGTGCGCTTGGCGCCCGCTGGTTCCGCCGTAGATATGTCCTTCGGAATCGATATCGAGCGCGGTGATTCGACACTCGTCGTGGGGGATTGGGGTAGTCATGCCAGGCAGGCACGTAGGAAATGCGACCATCGTGCCCTCGCGAACAAACTGATGCGCAAGCTCCTCCAGATAAGCTTTTATATCCGGCGAATTGGGATCGAATCTGCCCTTGGTTTGCATGGTTTGTAAATCCTCGCTTAGCCCCACATCCGAATAGGAAGGTGCGCGTTTTTCTTTTTACGGTCGGCCGGCATGGAAACTTTAAATATGCCCGACGGGCGATTTCCGACGTGGCCGAAAAAAAGGTCTCCATTGTGGTCCACGGCGCCTCGAGAAACGTAGTTTGCGACCCCCGTGGGATGCTTGAGCTCGGTCACTTCCTCGCGTGCGAGCGTCTGAGGATCGAGGCGCCAAACCACCCCTTCCAGCTCTTTGCCGGACCCCGGCATGGGATTGTATTTCGGATCGCGCCAGCGCGAAGCGACGTAGTAGAGCTTTCCGTCGCCCGCGAAGGTCAGCCCGCCGCAGTGGTCCCTGAACATATCAACGGGGAACGTAGTGTCGCGCGCTTGCGTCGCCGGACCAAGATCCTCAACTCGTGCCCACTCCCCCGCATTTGGCCAGATGCGCATCAGGTGCGGATTGGGACACCAAGTGGAAGCGTAGACACATTCGCGGTCGGGTGAGGGCGCGACATCATAAAACACGCTATGCCAGCCGCTCTGGTAATTCAGGTTATGGGGCAGGAGACCCGGAGAGATCTCCAGGCGGTCGGTCTCGGGCGTATAGCGCACCAGGCGCCCATAGTCGCTACTGGTCCAGACACGATGTTGCTTATCGAGGAACAGGGCTTGCGGGTTGATGGAACTAATGCGGCCCACATCGCGCCCCTGGCGAGTGTGAAGATCATAGATGATGAGGTGATCGCGGGGATAGCTCATGGCGTACAGCAGGCCCCGCTCTTCATCGTGCAGAAGACAGCGGCAGCCTTCCTTGGGGATCAGCGTGTCCCACCAAAGGACACGATCGTTGCGGGTGTCGAAGGCAACGAGCGCGGCCCCGCGAAAGCAGCGCTTCGGATCGTGCCAGGAATACCACGGCGAATAGCGGGGCAGATCGATAGGTGGGCCGGAAAGGTGTGTCGCCATATACAGCACACCGTCGTGCATCGAGGGAACGAAGCTGTAGTGAATCTTGCATTGCGTGGCACGGCCCGAGGTGCCGGGATCGTCCACCATTTGGGCGAGATCGAACAAGTAATCCAGGTCATCGCGCTCTTCGTTGTAGCGAACCGGTTTGACAACGCCCCCGGGTACGCTCTCCGCGCAAGCCGCGGCATAGATCCGACCGTCGGGCCCGACTGAAAGCGACCAACACGTGTCCGAGTCCGGGTGGCCGGTGAACGGGTACCACTTGACGCTGTAGGTTGTTTGGTCGGGAGACTTAGAGTCAGCTTCTAAAGCGGGGACGAGACCCGCGGCGAGCGCTGTGCCGCCGATCTTCATGAATTTGCGGCGATCAATTACCTGTCCTGAAATCATCGATTCCTCCGCCCGGCCTGGGAACACCTTGGAAGCTCTTGCCGCTCGCCCGCTTCCGATGACGGTAACTGAACCGGATTCCCGTCAACGCGGGCCGAGATACCGGTCCATCCACTCCAAAATCACCTCCCGCATCGCAGGCAGCTCGACATGGGCACAATCGTACAGTGCGATGTGGCAGTCCCGCTCATTTCCGTAGCGGCGATAGAGTGGCAACAAGTAATCGCGGATTTTCTCCACGCCAGCCGACGGAGTCAGCGGGTCGCGACCACCGTTTACGCTCAGGTGCGGGCGGGGAACGATCAGTTCGTTGATCTCGGCAGTCTGGAAATGCTTGAGCAGGGAAGGCACGTAGTAATAAATCCCGTGTTCGTGGAGGGCGTGGGTTTTGATGAGTTCGTCGAAGTCGGTGAGGCAGCAGACGTCCAGGCAAACCGAAACTCGCGGATCGAGCGCCGCCAGCCACCACGCTTTGGTAGCGCCCATGGACATGCCAAAAGCGCCAAGACGTTTGGGGTCCACTTCGGCGCGGCTCGCCAGATAGTCCAGGGCCCGGAGTTCGTCAAACACCATCATGCCGAACAGCACCTGCCCCTTCCAAAGCATCAGCTTGAAGGCGTCTTCCTCGCCGGTTTTGCCGTCGCTTTCCCGTTTGCGTTCGCCGAAGCACCAGCTATCGATGGCCAACGTCACGATGCCCTTTTCCGCCAAGACCGAGGCGTAGGCGGGCTGCGCCTCCACCCCCCTCAGCAGTTGCTCTTTGCCCAGGTCGTACATCCCGGCATGCCAGTGAATGTAGAGCAGGCCGGGTGCGGGTGTCTGGCGCTTGTCGGGAATCAATAGCAGCGCGGGAACAGGCTCCTCGCCGTTGAGATCGAGGATCAGGCGCTCGAGCGTATAGCCTTCGTGCTTCTCGGTTCTTACCACCTTGGCGGGGCCGGGACGGTGCTGCCGCGGCAGATCGCCCAGCAGAGACCAGAGTTCGCGCCGTCGCTCTACCTGCATCGCGGCGAAGCTTTCGGCATCGTGATCGTAGGTTGGCAATGATTTTGCGCCTGCGAGCGCCCCCGACGCGGCGGCAGCTGCCGTACTGCGCAGAAACTGCCTCCGGTTCAACCCTACCATGGACATCTTTCCGCTCTCCTCCGGCCAGTTCCCATCCCGCACTGCTCGCGATGTTATTCTGAAATCATTCATTCATCAATAAAGGTTGTATCCGCGATGCCCGATCCCAATATTCCAGAGTCTTCCTCCAAGAACGAATCTTCCGAGTCGTTCGGCAACATTCTTTCGCAGTTCGAGAAAACCCAAGCCGCAAAGCCGGTCGAGGGACTGCGCGAGGGCACGGTGGTAACGCTTGCGGCCGAGGGCGCATTTCTCGATGTCGGGCTCAAGACGGAAGGCATACTGCCGTTATCAGAGTTCGTCAACGATCGCGAGCCCCTGAAGCGCGGGGACAAGCTCCAAGTCACGATCAAGGGCCGCAACCCTGAGGGGTATTACGAGCTGACGCGCAGCCGGGCGGCACGTCCTACGGACTGGGCCGCGCTCGAGAGGGCGTTCGCCGACCAGACCGCGATTGTGGGTACGGTCACCGCAGTGATCAAGGGCGGCTTAAGCGTCGACGTCGGCGTGCGCGCTTTCCTGCCGGCATCGCGCAGCGGCGCGCGGGATGCGGCCGAGATGGAGAAATTGGTCGGCCAGGAGATTCGCTGCCGCATCACCAAGCTCGATCCTGCCGACGAAGATGTGGTCGTCGACCGTCGCATTGTGACGCAAGAGGAAGAGCGCGCGCTCAAAGATCGCCGTTACTCCGAATTGCATGAGGGCGATGTCGTAGGCGGTACGGTACGAAGCCTCACCGATTATGGCGCTTTCGTCGATATCGGCGGTGCGGATGCGCTCCTGCATGTCGGCGACATCTCCTGGAGCCGGATCAACCAACCGGCGGATGTGCTTTCGGTGGGGCAGAGGATCGAAGCGCGCGTCCTCAAGATCGACCCCCAAAAACGCAGAATTGCGATCGGCACCAAGCAGCTACAGCCGCAGCCCTGGGACTCCGTGCCGTCCAACTACACGATGGGCGAGCGGGTGCGGGGCACGGTCACGCGCCTGATGGATTTTGGTGCCTTCGTCGAACTCGAACCGGGAATTGAAGGATTGGTTCATATCTCGGAGATGTCCTGGGGCAAACGGGTGCGAAAGGCAAGTGATGTGGTGAAGCCCGGCGAGATGGTCGAGGTGGTGATTCTCGGGATCAACGCCGCCGAGAAGCGTATTTCCCTGGGGCTGAAACAGGCGCTGGGCGATCCCTGGAAAGAAGCCCCGCAAAAGTTCCCCGCCGGATCGATTGTCGAAGGTCCGATCGTTAGCCTGACCAAGTTCGGCGCCTTCGTCCAGCTCTCGGACGGAATCGAGGGTATGATTCACGTCAGCGACATCAGCGCAGAAAAGCGGATCAACCATCCCCAGGACGTGTTCAAGGTCGGCCAGTCGGTGAAGGCGCAAGTGCTCGAGCTCGATTTCGAGAGGCGCCGCCTGAAGCTCGGAATCAAGCAGATGGCGCCCACCAGCATCGACGAATACCTCGAAGAGCACCAGCCCGGGGACGTGGTCAGCGGACGCCTGGTCGAGGTGCAGGGTGGCGTCGCCGTCGCGGAGTTAGGCGAGGGGGTTCGAGCGAAATGTTCGCTCGCTACAGGACGAAAACCAGAACCTGCGGCAGTCTCGAATGGTGCGACGGACTTGCGGTCTTTAAGTTCGATGCTCGAAGCGCGATGGAAATCTGGCGCAGCTCGGGAAACTTCTAAGCCGGCCGACATTCAGCCCGGACAGGTGCGCAGCTTTCGAATTCGGAGCATCGACCGCGCCAGCAAGAACATTGAAGTCGAGCTGGCTTAAGCAGCAATTCGCTCCAAGGCTCCTCCCCCGTGGCAAGACCGCACCCGAGGCGTTAATGACTCAAGCTCCACACATACGCTGCCACCGCAGATAGCTGGTCAGGCGTCAGCTGCGCGCCCCCCATCGGCGGCATGGGGCTGCGATACTGCTTTGGCTGCGGCACGCCCTGCTCAATGGTTTTTTGAATGCCCGCGTAGCTGCCATCACTCCACAGCCAGTTTTTCTTGGTCAGATCGGGGCCCAGCGGGGATCCCGTTCCGTTTGCGCCGTGGCAGCCGGAGCAGGCTGCTCCGCCGACTTGGCCGTGATAGATACGATCGCCCAGCGCGACCATCTGCCGGGTGGCGCCGGCGGGGACCGAGACGCCAGCTTCGGCATGCGTACCCTCAGGCGGCTTGGCCGTGGGTTCGGCAATCGGGCCCGCCGGAGAAGCTGCGCTTGGGCAGGGAGTGGCGGGGCCGCTTGCCCCACCCTTGTATACGATTCGGTAAATCCGTCCGCGCACGTCATCAGAAACATAGAGCGCGCCGTCCGGGCCCGCGGCGAGGCCGGAAGGACGATGCGCGGCGCCATCGGGAGTCTTAACGGCTCCGGCAAATCCATCCGCAAAAATCTCACAATTGCCGGCCGCCTGAGCTCCTCGGAGCGGCTGGAAAACCACGTTGTAACCACCTTGCGCATAGGGCGCCCGGTTCCAGGATCCGTGAAACGCGATGAAGACTCCATCGCGATAGCGTGAAGGAAACTGCTTTTGGTCGTAACCCGCCATGGCGTTGGGTGCCCAATGCGCGGGAAAAGCGGCGACCGGAGGAGTTTTACTGGCGCACACGCCCAGGGTTTTGCCGCCGTCGCCGCCGTATTCAGGTGCGAGCACGAGCTTTTCGAGGAACGGATCGTAATAACACTCGGGCCAGCCGTAATCGCCGCCCGGTTTCAACAGCAGGAGCTCTTCTGCCGGCAGGGTGGCTTCCTGGTCCGGCCGGTAAAGCTCAGGCCAATTGGTGCGCACCTGATCTCTTCCATGCTGGGTCACAAAGAGGTGTCCCGCTGCATCGATGGCAAATCCCTCGGCGTTGCGGATGCCGGTTGCGTAACGCTGAGTGGGCGAAAAAGTCTGATCGGTTTTGTTGGCGTCGTAACGCCAGACGCCTCCGCGAGTCTCCAGTTCGGTACAGGGGTTCGCGCCTCGCGAACCCGGCTGGCGATTCTCGAGTTGGCACGCGTTGCTCGCGCTGGCGACATCGACGTACATCGATCCGGTTCGATCGATGACGAACGGATGCATGGGGTGATCGCCGCCGAGCGGCAATCCGGAAACCACCGTTACCGGACCGCCTTTGGGCACGATTTCTCCCGCATTCAGTGCGTAGCGAACGATGCGATCGTTGCTCTCCGCGTAAACCCAACCTTGGTACAGGCCGATGCCAGTACCGCCTCTTCCCCCGGTCTGGGCGGTCTCGCCAAAGCGCTGGATGAGGTCAGCCTTTCCGGCTCCGGTCCGATCCTGCAATGCCACCAGAAATGCGCCCGCAGGCGGCGGCGCATTGTTGTAGTACGCGCCCGACCAGGTGTTGACGTACACCACTCCGCCGGGCGAGACGACCAATTGCCGAGCGTGACCGATCTGGTCGGCAAACACGGTGGCGCAGAAACCGGGAGCGAGCTTCAAATCGCTGTCGTCGCTCGGGCA
>Ga0126373_10003876_pt1 | contig 11311 bp, 8 predicted proteins | sample PanSoiMetPlot_11_FD_92545 | JGI IMG/M metagenome (GOLD analysis project Ga0126373, IMG submission 92545) | Tropical forest soil microbial communities from Panama - MetaG Plot_11 | ecosystem: Environmental > Terrestrial > Soil > Tropical forest > Bulk soil | place: Panama | collected 2016-02-17
ACCTTCATGCGGAACTGGAGCTGGCCGAGTGGGTCTATACTGCGGTGTTCCGAAGCCGTAGCACAAATCGGCGCGAGGCCTGAGCTATCAGAGCAATGGGTTGCCAGGAATGTCAGGCGCTAGGCTGCCAGCTACGGCCCAGCGTGCCGCGCTGAATTGCCGTTGAAAATTGAAGACGTAGATTGGCGAGGTGCTACCGGAGACGCTTACTTCGATTTTTCTTCTTGAGCTGGTCTTTGACCGGCGGACGTCAATCGCCAAATCAAGATGAAGGCAACGCCTGCCATGAGCAGCGCTGCCACAGCAATCATGGTCAGGAGGGAGAACCCAACCTGCTCGGCCTCGGCTCCGGTGCCAAACACCAAAAACTGAAGAAGCCAAAGCCAGAATGCCAGACTCAGCCATGCATTTATCCAATGGCTACGCTCTAACGGCACGTCCGAAACTCGAAGTTCACTGCCACAGGCGTCACAAAACCGCGCACGTCTCCAGAATCGCGAGTAATGGCACTTATCACAGATTTTCCATCGCCCGAAGTCCGGCCAGTAATCTGCACTTTGTCCTTCTTTATCCATAAGACCCAATTTGAATTAAAGCAGATAAATGGGCTTCGAATTGTGAAGTGGCCTACTTCGTACCTGGCCAAGCGGGGCACTTGCGCAGCTCAATCCATACGTCAGCGGTCACGCGAAAAGCATTCGGACCTGTTGCGCTGGCCGACGCTAACACTTCGTAAGAAATCGAGTCTCTGAAATTCCTCCAAGCCTCGTCAAAAGCAATCTCGAAGATTTGCGAGCACCTGTCACACTCGCGTATGTGCCCGGCCGCAGCGATTTGTTCATTGAGAGCCATGCGGGCGAGTACGGCTAGGTGACGAGGATTCATTTGGCGAGATTCTAACGCAAAAGAACGCTTCGCTACCAACCCGCAGTCAACTAACAACCGCTGCTATTCCGTTAGCAATTCAACAAAACTATTGTGCTTTGGGAATGACCCTCACCCAAAATCCCACACCCCCTGTGGAGCTTCCGGGGTACCATTGTAACTCCTTGACATTTGATATACGAATTTGCATATGTATACATTTGATGACGAAACATGAGTTTCTCGCGTTCCTCGATGCCACGCGCGACTTTTTCGGGGTATGGCCGCCGCCTCCAACTCTTTATCTGAACCTGCGCGAGAACACTCCGCCGGGCCAGGCACGATGGGATCAGCAGGCGCGCCCGCTGATCGCCCGCATGCTCAAGCGCGGGTTGCTCGAATGGATTCCTTGTCCTGAGGCGCGCAAAAAGCAGCCGACCAATCCTTGCGGCAACCCTCATCTTGCTTTGACGGAGCTGGGGAAAGCGCAACTCGACGCCTGGAATCAGTTGGGATGTGGTACGCACACGCACAGCGGCCACTGCCACGTGCGCAGACGACGCTTCCGGTTGGCCGGTTGAGACATTCAATGGGTCGAACTCAGAAGGAAGAGATGCGAGAAAGCGCGGAGCTCTTTGGTGAAGCAGCGCGCGCCGAAGGGCGCGAGCCTCTGACCCGTATTTCACGCAGAGTTGCTCTCGCGCCAACTGACCAACTGGCGTGAACTATTCAGGAGTTTCGACCACCTCAAGGCAATCACTTACTCAAGCGGGCTCGAAGCAATCCTGCAAAATGGCCGAGATGTTCGACGATATAGAGATCACGTTTGGCTCCGAAAGAATTCTCTCACGTGAACACGCCGCATTTGAGCAGGTAAGCCATATCGCGGAGGGCTACACCTTCATCGATGCCGTCGCCGATCAGAAAGCCTTCATCGAAAGACTCGCGGCCTACCTCGGAAAGTCGGCACGGGGTCTTCTGCCGCAGGTCATAGACGGCACGCTCCGCTTCCAGGTGCTGCGCAAGATGCCGAGCCACGAGAAGCTCTACTTGCTCTCGGGCGAGAATCGCTTCCGCGTTGTGACCGGTTCGGCAAATCTGAGCGTCGCGGCGCTCTCGGGCTGGCAGAAGGAGGTCTATGTCGCGTTTGACGGCGAGAACGCCTACCGCGAGTTTGATTCGTTCTACAAGCGCGACCTCGGCGTTGCCGCTCCAATTAAGCCGGAGTATTTGGTTGAGCCTGCATCCAATGCCGAGCCGCCTGAGCCGCGCACCGCTCCGGTTCCTTTGACTGAAGTTCCGTGCGTTCAGATTCTGTCATCGGGCGTAACGATTCTCGAAGAGCGGCCGAAACTGCCATCCACAGGTCTGACCTCCGAAGCGCTTCGTGCCGCAACGCTGGAAGGGGCGCGACTTCGCGGGCTTGAATTGGATCGAGCCAAGGACGGTAGGATCGCAGTCAATGCGACCTCATTTGTTCGCGCTCTCAAAGCCCATCAAACGGCGCCGAGTGACGGCGGCGATGACCGCATCGCACGCGCAGATATCGTGCTGGAGCGAAGTGAGGTCTATCTGGACAGCATTGCGTGGCTCGGCCCGAAGACGGTCCTTAAGGACGAGGAAGTTGCTTCCGACGCAACCCTCATCGTCGATTATCTTGCCAGCTTCGGTGAGTTCTTCGGCAATACCGACGCGGCGATTCGAGCCTATTGGATGTTCTTGTGTTGGTTGTATGCGGCGCCACTGGCGCCGTGGCTGCGGCAGGCTGCGATCATTCACTCGGGCGATCCATTGGCGTACCCGGTGTTCGGAATACTCTACGGACGCCCGAACGGCGGCAAATCGTGGTTCTGCGAGACGGTCGCCAACTCGATGTTCGGAGGTGTATGGAAACAGCTTCGCGGCGTCTCGTTTACCGCAAACCGTGCGCTCGGACTGCGCGAGCAATTGGGCGCCGTCCCCCTGATCATCGATGGCGTGAATCGCGACCGGTTCACAAGGGAAGTGCCAGACTTGGTGAAGTTTGACCGCGAGCGCGCCGGCCAATATGCGCCGATCGTTATTTCGACCAACAAGCAGGTCAGCGCCATTTCCCCGGACATCCGAAAGCGCGCGGTCGCCTGCCGGATCGACGCCGCGATTCCCGATCGGCACTCGCGCTCGTTCGAGATCGCTCATCGCGCGCACGCTCGGATGGGCACGAACCTGTACAAGGCTTACTTGAGAAAACTGCTGCCGCTCCTATCCGAGATGCGCGCGGCGGTCGGCGAAAAGCCGCTGGAACCGCCCGACTTGCTCGAAACCTCTTCGAGACTGCTCCGGGAAGTCATTGTCGATCATGTCAGAAAGGCACCACCTTGGATGAAGTGGGTTACGAACGACGAGCGTCTGGCGATGAACGACCGGCCCCTGCTCGGGCACCTCGGCGACATCTGGGCCAACCATCGGGAACGATTCGGCATCAATCGTTCGTCGCATGAACTGATCGTGAATTTCGGCGGCGACAACAATCAGGCAAGCAATTTCGAGAAGCTGGTTCCGGCTTTTGCCTTCAAGCGGCGACTTGCTGACACGGTCACGGTTGATCTGGAAGCGCTGGAAAAAATTTATGGTCGCCAGCCGTTTTCGCAACGTCGCGGATGGCTCGCGCGATTGATCGGACGATAGGGTGACAGATGCTGTCGTGCGCTCGATATCGGGTGACTTTCGAGGCGGTTCACACTCGAACTGCCGGCATATCTCGGCTCCACGTCGCAACGGCAGCGTGGGTTGGCCGATCTTATTCGCACCGATAGCGAAAGCATCCGCGCGCTCATCGCTTTCGAGATCAACTTGTCCGAACGCCAGGACGGCGAGAATCCGTTTCTCTCTCGCGATGGTCGATCGCTTCGCACCCTGAACCCTGGAGCGCCCCGGAATGGTATTTGGGACGGCTCCGACGATCAGCCTTGTAAAGCGCTCAACAATCCGGGTCAGCTTGCGATGACGTATGCAGTCTGGGCCTTCGCCCACTGGTCGCTACGCTGCGAATTCGAAATCGTGGCTGCTTCTCGGGCGAGGTCCAGAGTCCGCTCGTACTGAAGCAAAGCGTCCGGCACCGCTCTCGCGATCAGACTTTCAGATTCCTACACGATCTGCCCGGTACGCGCCGCGGTGTATTTGCCGGAATCAACGACGACCTCGCCGTTGACGAATACCTTTTCGATTCCGCGCGCGTGCCTGACGTAGCGATTTCCGCCGCCGGGGAAATCACCGACAAAGACTTCGTCGCCGCGCGCGATCGCGTTCGCGTCGAAGAGTACAAGGTCCGCAGCCGCTCCCGGAGCGATTCTACCGCGATTCCGGATCCCCCACGCGTCGGCAGGCTCGGCGGTCAGCCGATGCACCGCGCGCTCGAGGCTTAACTTGCCGAAGCGACGGACGAAGCGCTCGAAGAGGTCGGTGGTGTCGCCTGCGCCGCAGAATTGCGAGACGTGCGCGCCAGCGTCGGAGGCGCCGATGTGGATCAGCGGATGGTCAAGGATGCGCGCGACGATTTCGGGATCGGCGTGAATCATGTTGTTGATTTGAAATTCGGTCTGCAAACCGTCGGCGACGGCGATATCGAGCATCGCATCGACGATCGCTTTGCCCCGCTCTTTGGCGATCTCAGTCAACCGCCGGCCATGGTGCTGCTGATTCGACTGGCTATACACTTCGCCTACTACCGAGGCGCTCAGCAGCGGCATTATGCAGTCAGCGTCTTTGATGAGCTTCTCGCGCCGGGCAGGATCGGCGAACGCTGCGACCCGTTCGTCGATCGGAAGCTGCATCAGCGCGTACCATGACGGAGCGCCGTACAGGAGGAATGAGGTTTCCGAAAGCCGGATATTGAGATTGAAGCTGCGCGGCATCGATTGGCCAAACACTTTCGCGCCGCGCGTTCGCTGCTCCTCGAGCTTCTCAAGGTTGCGCTTGTAGTTGTCGGGCGCGGCCGGGCTGTAGACTATCGGGGCGACCGTGCAGAAGATGCCGCTTTCGAGGCTCACGTCGCCAAGCTCTTCGATATTTTTGAGTTGCTGCTCGGGATCGATAAGGTACGGCACCGTCTGCAACGTGCCGCGGCCGCTCCTGGCCATCGCCTTGCAAAGCGCCACCTTCTCGCGCATATCGGCGAGGCGGCTAGGTACCGGCCGCAGATTCTCGTCAATATCGACATACGAAGTGGAAAGTCCGATCGCGCCCTCGTTCATCGCCCCCTCGAGAACGGACGCCATCCGCGCGATCTCGGCATCGGTCGCGACTCGTTCCTGGCTGTCCGGTCCCATAACGTACCAACGAAGCGCCGAGTGACCGACCATCGCGCCCACGTTGATGCCGAGTCCGGGACGGATGAAGTCGAGATACTCGCCGAAGGTTTCCCATTTGAAGGGCACGCCGGCATCGAAGGTTGGCTCCTTGATGTCCTCGATTTTGCCGAACATCCTGACCAGTTTGCGGCTCGATCCTTCCTTCACCGGCGCGAGGCTCAGCGAGCAGTTGCCGACGATCACGGCCGTCACGCCATGCTCGAGACTCGGCGTCGCCAGCCGATCCCAGCATAGTTGCGGATCGTAATGAGTATGCATGTCGATGAAGCCTGGACTCAGCACGAGGCCTTTGGCGTCGAGCGACGTTGCCGCGCTACTCTCGATTTTTCCGACCGAAACAATCTTTCCCCCATCAATTGCGACGTCGCCGGTGAAAGGCGCCGCTCCCGTGCCGTCGACGATCAGAGCATTGCGAATAACCGCCATTGGTTGACTCACTACGATATCCTTTTCTTCTTGAGCGAAGTGTTAGTGACTATGCGCCGGAACTGAGCTCTCTGTTGGTAAAACGCTTTACTAGCCAGTCGGTAATCGCCCGGTTCACGTCAGTCGGAAATTCCTGCTGCACCCAGTGTCCTGCCCGCTCGATATTCTTCATTTCGAGATCCGAGCAAAGGGCCGGCATGCCGGCGGCCATCCGCGGCGGCGGCGCAACATCCCAACCCGCCGTGATCATCAGGCACGGAAGCGTCAGTTTCGTGGTTCCGATTTGTGGAAGCTCTCTCGAGTTGCGATCGATATTGCGGTACCAGTTGATGCCGCCGCGGAACCCGGTCTTCTCGTACGCCCGTACATAAACCTCGAGTTCCTCGGGCGTCACGATCAGCGGCATCTCGGGCTTCAAGTCCTCAATACGACGAAACGGATTCATATCGAGCTCGCCGCTCGCCGTCATCCGTTTTTGCGGCTGCTACAGGGTCCGTCGGCGCGCGCATTAGGCGATCGAAAATGAGCCGCGCCTTCGGGTCCATCACGGCCTCGGCAACTCCCGGCGGCTGAAACCAGAGGATGTAGTATCGTTCGTCCTTGCCGTTGGCCAGGTTGCGCATCACCGAGGTCGGCGGAATCGCCATGTACGGCGTGCATACGCCAATCACTCCTGCCGTGCGCTTGGGATGGAGCACCGGCATCCCCCACGCGACGAAGCCACCCCAGTCGTGACCGACAAAGATCGCGCGCTCGATTTCGAGCGCGTCGAGAAGCCCGACGAGATCACCGGTCAATTCCGTAAGGCCATAGTCTCCCACGTTCGCCGGGGCACTCGAGCCCCCGTAGCCGCGCTGGTCAGGCGCGAGCGCGCGAAATCCCGCGGCAGCGACGGCGGGCAACTGATGACGCCACGAATATGCGAGTTCAGGAAATCCATGGCAAAAGACGACAGCCGGTCCACTGCCGAGCTCGTGCACGTCGAGGGTTATTGAAGGCTGATTTGCCGCGCGGCTTGAGTTTGATCGCGCGGGCTTCCGGCCAATTCTGAGCTGCCATCTCAGGGTCTCCTCGGCTCAGCCCTTTTGCTTCGCGGCCTGTTCGGCGAAATGTTTCTGCACAGTTTCGGTTGCGGCCTGAATTGCCTTGCCGATCAACTCCGTATTATGCGCAGTGTACCAGTCCAGCGAGGCGACCCGCGCGAGATTCGAGCCGTTGAAGTGCGGCAGCACGTAACGCGCAAACAGCTCATACGAATGCTTGGTAGCTTCGAAACGCGCCCAGTTGTGCGCCAGCATCAGGAAACATCCGAATCCACCAGACTGCTTCTCAAGGCGCTCGATCATTACGATCGCATCGTCGGGTGTGCCGATCACCGCACGGCCTGACTTGACCATCGCCTCGGCCGGATCCTCAGCGCCGAGATCTTCGCCGGTCGCGGTCGGATTGATGCGGCTGAAGTAGTCGACCCACTTCGTGAGACCGAACTCCACGTCGCGGCGCGCCTGTTCGCGGCTCTCGGCCAGATGCATCGGCGCGACGAGTCTGAGCACCGCGCGATCCATCTCGCGTCCCTGGTCGCGCGCGACCTCGCACGCGACTTGCCAATTCGTTCCCAGCACGTCGTAGCCGCCCTGCTGGGACGCAGCGACGCAAAGCATCCCCGTATCGTAACGTCCCGCGAGTTTGCCGCCCGACGGCGTGAAGGTGCTCGCCACCGCGAATTCCGGGCGCGGCCGCGTGTAGGGCAGCAGTTGGCAGCGCGCTTCCTTGAGCGTGTACCACCCGGTGCTCTCGGTCACGACTGCGCCCGCGAGCAAGCGCAGTATCACGTCGAGTGATTCGGCCATTCGATCACGCTGCTTGGGCACCGGTACGCCGAGCATCTCGGCGTCGGAGGGCAGGAGACCCGGGCCGATGCCGAACATCGCGCGGCCGCGCGTCATGTGATCGAGCTGAACGATTCGATTCGCCACCATCAGCGGATGATGGTACGGCAGCGAAATCACGCCGGTGCCGAGCCGGATGCGCTCAGTCCTTTCGGCGGCCGCAGCAATCATGAGCTCGGGCGACGCGATTATTTCATAGCCCGCTGAATGGTGCTCGCCAATCCAGGCCTCGTCGAAGCCGATTCGGTCGAGATGCATGATCAGGTCAATGTCGCGCCTGAGCGCGAGTGTTGGGTCCTCGTCGACCGGATGAAAGGGCGCCATGAAGATACCGCAGCGCATCCGATTTGGCCTGATCGTGGTCATTCGACACTCCTCGTCGGAAATGATTTGGCGCGTGGCTATCACGGCTGTCGGCGGCAGGAAGCCCAGCACCCAGTAAATGGTCGTTTACCTCATCGCAGCTTAGTGAACGCTTGTTTACTTGTCAACGATAAATGAGTCATCATGCAGCGGTGAGTAACAACCGCACCCGACGCGCCATCGAAAGACCGGTCATATCGAGACCAGTGCCGCGCAAACCGCGCGCGCGAGCGTTTGACGTCGGCCGCAAAAGCTCGCCGCTAGCGGATAGTTCGGAATCGACGCGCGAACGAATCCTCGCATCCGCCGCGCGCCTGTTCGCCGAACTCGGATTCGAAAGCACGTCAATGCCGGAGATCGCGAAGGCGAGCGGAATCACCGCGGGCGCAATCTACAAGCATTTCGAAAGCAAGGGCGAGCTGTTGCTCGAAGTGGTAAAGCGCGCGATTCAGTCTATTCCACTGTTCCTTCAAGGCGCCGAGGGCGCCAGAGACGCTTCCGCGCTGCCACGCCTGGCCGCTCTCTATACCGAACCGGAGCTCAAGCTCGTGCGGCAGCTCTCAATCGAAGTGCACTCGGCAGCAACCAAGGACCCAAAGGTGGAACAGTTGCTTTCACGATCGGATGAGCTTTCGATTCAGCGCATCGGCGAGAGCATCGCCGAGGGTCAGCACGCGGGACGATTAGATCCCTCGCTCGACGCGGGCCTGAGCGCGCGTCTATTCAGCGTCTTCATCATGGGACTCATCCACATGGAGACGCTGCTGCCCGACCAGGTCGGTGACAGCGAGTGGCGCGAATTTGTCCAAGGCCGCGTCGCCGCGCTGCTCGGCATGCGATAACAGTCAGTTGACGCGCTTCAACGCGCTCCGCTGCGGAGGCGTCGATAGCGACGAATCAACGCGTTGGTCGAGCTGTCGTGCTTCAGCTCAGGCTCCGCGGCACTCTCGAGCTCCGGGATAATTCGTTTCGCGAGCACCTTGCCCAACTCGACGCCCCACTGATCGAAGGAGTCGATGCTCCAGATTGCGCCTTGCGTAAACACGCTGTGTTCGTAGAGCGCGACCAGGCCGCCGAGCGCGCGGGGGGTAAGCTTCTCGGCCAGGATCACATTGGTCGGCCGGTTCCCCTCGCACACGCGAAACGGCGTCTGGAAGTCCGGCGAACCCTCTGCTTTCAGCTCGTCGGGCGTTTTGCCGAACGCGAGGGCCTCGGCCTGCGCAAAAACGTTGGACATCAGGTAATCGTGATGCTGTCGGAGCGCGCTTAGAGGCTGACAAAAGCCAATCAGATCGCACGGAATGAGTTTCGTCCCTTGATGAATGAGCTGGTAGAAGGAGTGCTGGCCGTCGGTGCCCGGCTCGCCCCAGATTATGGGACCGGTCTGGTAGTTGACGTGGCGACCCTCGAGGTCGACATGCTTGCCGTTGCTCTCCATTTGCAGCTGTTGCAGGTATGCAGGGAAGCGTCGGAGATTGTCGGCGTAGGGCATGATGCCGAGCGTCTGAGCGCCGAAGAAGTTGTTGTACCAGACCGTTAGCAGGCCCAGCAGCACGGGCAGATTCTTTTCAAGTGGCGCGCTCTGGAAGTGTTCGTCTATCGCGCGAAAGCCGGCCAGCAGATCGCGATAATTCGCCGGGCCAATCGCGATCATGTTCGAGAGGCCGATGGCCGAATCCATCGAATAGCGGCCGCCGACCCAATCCCAGAAGCCGAACATGTTGGCGGTGTCGATGCCGAACTTCTTGACCTCGGCGGTGCTGGTTGACACTGCCACGAAGTGTTTTGCCACTGCGGCGTCGCTCTTCAGCGAATCGACGATCCATTTTCGCGCTGTAGCCGCATTGGTCATCGTCTCGAGCGTGGTGAAAGTCTTCGACGACAGGAGGAACATCGTCTCGGCGGGATCGAGATCGTGAGTCGCCTCGGCAAACGCGGCGCCATCGATGTTCGCGACGAAGCGGAAAGTCATCGAGCGGTCGGAGAAATCACGAAGGGCGTCGTTTGCCATCTCCGGCCCAAGATATGAACCGCCGATGCCGACGTTGATGACGTTGCGGATCCGCCTGCCGGTGTGGCCCTTCCATTCGCCGCTTCGCACGCGATCGGAGAAGGCCGCCATCTTATCGAGCACGCCATGGACTTCTGGCACAACATCGGCGCCGTCGACCCTAATTTGCGCCGAGCGCGGCGCGCGGAGCGCGATGTGCAACACCGCACGCTGCTCGGTCGTGTTGATCTTGTCGCCGCGGAACATCGCGTCGCGCCGCTCGGTTACTCCACACTCACGCGCCAGCTGAATCAGCAGGCGCAGCGTCTCTTCGGTCGCGCGATTCTTCGAGTAGTCAAGGTAGAGCCCTGCCCCTTCAGCCGTCATCGTTTCGCCGCGGTGCGGATCGTCGGCAAACAACCGCCTGAGGTGGACGTCTTTGATCTTTTCGTAGTGAGTTTGGAGGGCGCGCCACGCGCCGGTCTGAGTCGGATTACTCATCACTCGATTCCTCCATGTCGTGTATCGATCATTCGTGGTTTCTATTTTGCTTCAGGCGCACGTGGATTAATCCACGGACCATCGGCGCCGATCAGTTCATGGACTTCCTCGGGACCCCACGTGTCCGGCTCGTAAACATAGACCGGGGTGACGTTGCCGAGGATCGGCTGAACGATTCGCCACTGCGCTCCGACAAGATCCTGACGTGCGAACAACTCGTTGTTGCCGCGCATCGCGTCGCCGAGCAGCCGCTCGTATGGCGGCTCATCGAGTGCCGCCTGCCGCTGCAACGTCAACTCGACATCGTTACCGACCATGCGCTCTCCGGGCACCTTCACGCGAACGCCGAGCGCGATGACGATGTCAGGACTGAGCCGCATCCTCATGTGCCCGGAAGTCGCAGGCACGATTTCGCCGAACGTTTCGCGCGGCGGCCGTTTGAAGGTGACGACGACCTCGGTCGACGTGACTGGCATCTTCTTGCCGGCGCGGATGAAAATCGGCACACCTGCCCACCGCCAATTGTCGATATACAGTTTGATCGCGATGAATGTTTCGACCGCAGAACCCGGCGCGACGCCCGGCACCGACCTATATCCGTTATATTGACCTCGGACCACGGACTCCGGCGTGAGCGGACGCACCGCTTTGAGCAGGCTCGCCTTTTGATCGCGTACCGCTTCGTGGTCTTCGCCGCTTGGCGGATCCATAGTCAGGTTCGCGAGCACCTGCAACATGTGATTCTGCACGACATCGCGGAGTGCACCGGCCTCGTCGTAGAACTTGCCGCGATCCTCGACGCCGAATTTTTCGGCCATCGTGATTTGGATGCAGCGAACATAGAGCCGGTTCCACAGCGGTTCGAAATTGGGATTGGCGAAGCGCGTGTAGAGTATGTTTTGGACTGGCTCCTTGCCCAGGTAATGATC
>Ga0126373_10003877_pt1 | contig 11309 bp, 7 predicted proteins | sample PanSoiMetPlot_11_FD_92545 | JGI IMG/M metagenome (GOLD analysis project Ga0126373, IMG submission 92545) | Tropical forest soil microbial communities from Panama - MetaG Plot_11 | ecosystem: Environmental > Terrestrial > Soil > Tropical forest > Bulk soil | place: Panama | collected 2016-02-17
GTGCTGCGCAGCACAAAGGTTTAATCTTGTTTTGACCTACCAGCGGGTAGAGCGATCCTCTAACGGTATCGGCACGGGCGCGCGGGCAGCATTCAACCGTGAACCCCTGTCGTCACGCGGAAACTTTAGGCAGCGTCGTGTGCGTGCGACGCTCCTTCAAACATGGACCGGAAGTTCCGTGAGCGCTACTACAAGGACCTGAACTCTGACCCGACCCTTGCCACTGCCAACCTACAGCGCTGCGAGTACGTGTCACGGTGTCGTGCGGCAAGATGCCGAGAAACTCGCGCAACCGCCATCGCTGGTAATCTTGATGTTGTTGGCCCCGTCGTCGGCAGATCGAATTGAGCGACCACCATAACGAACTTGTCGTCAAACGCCAGCGCGGCCAGCACTGGATGTGGTCGATAGGCATCCTAACATTCGCTGGCGCGTCGAATTAGCCTCGCAGCCGATGGACCGTAGACTCCATCACGCGGTGGCGATTGCGCTCGAGCGCTTTCCCAGAACAACGAAAGCGTTATTAGTGGCAATAGCGCTCTGCCCGGAATTTTGCTTCGTTACAAGTATGAGCACGTCGCGCGGGAGAAGGGGATCAACGAAGTGGTAAAACAGGATTGAAGTTTTTCGCGAAGAACGCCATCGACCTCATGTTTGCGGCAGTCGAGCACATCCGCGATTGCAAGCGTTGCGGCCTCGTATTCGATACTGCGTATAACGTGGTCTGGCAGGAAGGCGGGCCTTACATGCCGAATCCTTGGACGGTATATTTCCAATGCTCACGGGAATTACACTCGTGCGAGCACTGGCCCAAGGGAATTTGAATTGAGACCATCTCCATTTCAAAACCGGCCACTCCGCTCAATGAAGTAGGCATTCGCGCCGCGACCATGCCAGGTCTTTCTTCTCGTGCGCGACAATAATTCGCACCTCTCAGGTTCGCCTACGGCCTTTCTCGCGACTTTGGGACAAGCCAGTGGCTCTAGCGATAGCGGACCACCTTGGCAATCGTTCGCGGTGAGGCAAGGCCGTGGCGCATCGCGACCAGAAACTCGCGGCAGGGTTCCATGACTCAGTTGCATAGAGCATGCAGACCATTTCTTAGCGGTGCGGGGGCCCATGGAATGAGCCACCAATCGGCCCGCACCTATTCGAACGAGGACGTCTCCGAATCTCGCGGTTTAGAGCGCCAGCGTCAACGACCGCGCTTGTCCGTTGCTGACACCAGCGCAATAATCGCACGAATGCGGCTATTGCATGACATCTCGAGTCGATTTGAAGCCTGCACATGCGGCCATACCCCTCAAGAGCACCTTTGGGGCCGCTGTGGCGGAAGGCTGCAACTGCCATGGCGGATGGTTCGGTTGGCGGGAGGCTGTCGCGACGATGGTCATCTATGTGCCGATCCTCATCATCGCGGTATGGTTGATTTTAACCCTGTTTCGACAAACGACGCTGATCCGAGCAGAATGACTCGACCACCGACCGACGGTCGCCGATAAAGCGCCCTGACGGAAATGTGTTGAATGCGAAGGTAATTTCCCTCTCGAAGTACCCGACTGATCCCGCATAAATCGAGATTGTTAGCGGCGCGCAACGATCTCCAGCACCTCAGTCTTCTTCGCGGTAGATCGGGTGACTGAGAACGAAAGGGTGCCGTTGATGACGGCTGAGTGACTGCGGGAAGTGGCGAAGCGTGCGGACGCCGATCGAACCGTCGTTACCATCGCGGGTCGAACGCAAGACTGAAAATATCTTCTACCAACGGTGTCATTCTCGTTGGCCGGCGCCCGGTAGGAGTGAGTCAACTCGCAAAAGATCGTCTTCTACTCGAACGCTTGACCTATCAGCGGCACGAAGCGAAGCTCGGGCTGGTTCATCCCAAGCGGCGCGCGGACGGCATCGCTGCTTGGCGGCGCGATGACCACGATGGACGATCTCAACTAATCACCGTTCGCGCGCCAACCATGCCTCAAATGCGAGGCAAGTTCAGAGAGCGCCGGGAGTATGAATGAACTGATCCGCCTCCGCAACGACGTGTCACCACGCGTGTCGCATCTGGATCTCAAATGATTGAGGAAGGCCCCGAGGCCCTTCGACGCACCTTGAAAAGGGACGCCGACGTTGCTTCGTTGCGACTAAACTGAGCACCTCGGATGGTCAACGACCTCTGTAATCATCCGATGAACCCGTCCGTCTTTTGATGGCTTAATGGAGAGAAGAATATGAGATCGCAAGGGCACCGACTGTTCCGTGCATTTTCATGCGTTGTGTTCACATTAGCAATTTCCGCGAGAGCGATCGCACAGCAGTTCGAAACGCCACCGACTTTGCCCGCGAGCGTCTTGGCGCCTGCGACTCTTCTATCGGGCAACGGTTTTCACGTGGACCCGCACGTGCCAACTGACGGATTGCTGGCGCACTACACTATCCAGAGTGATGTCGGAACATTCCCTGCGAACAGCACCGAAATGCTCGAGGTACGTGTGGCTGAGATCCCCGCCATCGTCGAGCTGACGAACACGAGCAAGACCGGAATCTTCGCCAAATCGATCGCGACCAATGCAGTTCGCCCGGTTCAAGCCGCCGGGCAGATGGTGATGCATCCTGTGGATACTGTTAAGGGGATGCCCGAGGGGGTCGGACGCTTCTTCAGCAGGGTGGGTTTGGGGGCACAAAAAATCCAGCAGGCCGCCACCCACCCAGAAGAAGCTTCCGCGGGTGAGAAGGCCGGACAAGTTGCCGAGACAACCGGGCGCGCGACAAGGGACGTCTTCGGCTACGAACAAGAGCGTCGAGAACTCGCAAAGAACCTCCACGTGGACCCGTACACGACCAATCCCGTTCTTTCCAAACAGCTCGATGACTTTGCCTTAGTCGCGTTCCGAGCGCACGTCGGCGTGACCACCACAATGTCGGTTTTCATTCCCGGTTCGATAGCAATAACTGCGACCAGAATCGTTTCACAGTGGGTTTGGGATACGCCCAAGGCAGATCTGATCGTCCGTAACCAGAAGTCCCTCGAGGCCATTGGTGTCCCGGATTCTCAGATTCGCACGTTCGCGAATAACCCGCAGTTCCCCCTCAGCGTGCAAACCGCTTTCGTCTCGAACTTGAGTCGTCTGAAGGGCATACCGGGCGAAGTGGAAAGCGTCGCGCTGGCAAGCACAGCTCAGTCAGAGGAACAGGCCCGCTTTCTCACGGACTCCGTCGGGATGCTGGTCAGATACAACGACACGCAAGTCCCGCTCGCGAGACTAATGGTCCGTAAAGCTATAATCGGGCAGGACCGAAATGGAGCCATCGTGGCCGAAGCTCCCGTTGACTATGTGTCCTGGACCAAAGACATAGCGTATTTTGCCAACCGTCAGGATCTTCGCAATCGTCGGCGTAGCCTGTGGGTTACGGGACAACTCTCCCCTCTAGCAAAAAGAAATTTCGTCTCACTCGGGTGGACCGTCGAAGAACACGCCGATCCGATCCCGGACGCGGCCAACGGTCCTAACGAATAAAGAGACTATTCGCGAGAAGGAAATTTCTGTCAGACGCGATCGTGGTTCCAATTGTTCGAGCTGAGAAATTTCCTCTAAGCTAAAGCCCACGCGCTCAGGATGCCTGCTTGTAACGCCGCGGCGCGGTGCCGGTCACGCCGTGGTTCTCGAGCGCAGCGATTTCTTCGTCGCTCATTCCGAGCAGGCGGCGAAAGACCTCGCTGGTGTGCTCACCGAGGAGCGGCGCGGGACGCGATGCGTCGAGCGGAGTCTTGGGCAAGCGCGCGACCGCGCCGGGATATAGATGAGTCCCAACGATTGCGCGATCGATCGCGACGAAATACTCGCGCGCCGCGATCTGCGGATCGGAGAGCACCCCGGGTGCCGGGTTCACCGCCGCCGCTAACAGGCCGGCTGCCGTCAGGCGACGCACGGCGTCGTCGAGTTCGATAGCGGCCAGCGCGCGATTCAGCTCGGCGTCGAGCGCGGCTTCATGCGCCTTCCGATCGGCCGCGCGCAGGAAGCGAGAGTCGGAAGCGAGTTGCGCTAGACCGAGCGCTTCTGCTGCCGCTCTAAAGTCCGCATCGCTCTCGCACGCGAGCACGAGCCACGTATTCTCGCCCTTGCATTTGTAGATTCCGTGCGGCGCATGCTCGCGATGACGATTCCCGCGCGGCGGCAGTACCTCGCCAGTGAACTGACTCTCGACGATCGCCTGTCCCACGAAGGGAATCAGCGCCTCGACCTGCGCAAGCTCGATCCACTGACCCCGACCGGTGCGCGCGCGCTCGTGCAGGGCCCCCATCAGCGCGAACGTACCGTGCAGCCCGCCGACTGGATCGCCAAGCGCGTTGCTCAGCGTGTAAAGCTGCTCGCTGTCTTCATAGCCCGTCAGACCGGTAACACCGGCCATCGCTTCTACCGTATTACCGTAGCCACGCGCGTTGCACTCGGGACCGTTCGAGCCGAACGAGGGCATCGAAATCATGATGAGCCGCGGATTGATCGCGGCGAGCGTCGCGTAATCGAGCCCAAAGCGATCCATCACGCCGGGGCTGTAATTTTCGATCAGGATGTCCGAGACTGCGGCGAGCCTCTTGACCAGCTCGACACCGCTTGGATTTGCGAGATCGAGCGTCACGCCGAGCTTGCCGCGATTGACGGTGTTGAAGACCGACGAGCGCTCGATCGGCTGCATCTCCGGCGGCGCAACCGAGAGCGAGCCGCGCCACCAATCGAAATGTTCGGTGTCTTCGACCTTGACGACCTCGGCACCCATCTCCGCCATCATCTGGCCAACCAAGGGCCCGGCCCATCCCATCGAAAGGTCGAGCACGCGGATCTTTCCGTCGAACACCGTTGTCATCTGACCTGCTCCTTGCGCATCTGCTCCAGTTGGGTCGGTGAGACGCCGAGCCTGCTGCCGAAGATCTCGCCGTTGTGTTGCCCGAGAGTCGGCGCGGGCCGCGCCGGCGCCGGCCGATGCGAATTCAACCGAAGCGGAGTGCCAGGTACACGGACGCGACCCAGGATTGGATCATCGATCGTCTCGAAGTAGTTGCGCGCCTTGGTCTGCTCCCATTCCAGCACTTCGGCGACATTCGGAATCGGCACGATTGGAATCGCGCGCGCCTGGCCTTCGCGATAGAGCCATTGCCGCTCGCGGCCCAAGAAGAACTCTTCGACGATCGCGAGCAGCGCGTCGTTATTCACCATCCTTTGCAGTGCGGTGTTGAAGCGCGGGTCGATATAGAGCTCAGACCGCCCGATGAGATCGCAAAGGCTCTCGAACTGCTTGTCAGTCACGCAATGCAGACCCGCGTAGCCGTCGCGGCACTTGAGCGTCACGATCATGAACGGGCCAACGGCAAAGCGCTTGCCCGCACGCTCGCGCATTGCGCCCACGTACTGAAACGTCACCGTTTCATAGATCATCGTCGCGACCGTCGCCTCCAGCAGCGATATATCAACGTGCTGGCCGCGGCCGAGACCCATGTCACGGGCAGCCAACGCCTGCAGCGCGCCGATGGCGCCGTAAAGAGCGCCGACGTATTGCGCGAGCGAGCCGGGAGGAGTCAGTGGCTCGCGATCTTTTTCGCCGACGGGATATGTCCATCCACCGCGCGCGAAGAGCACGAGATCATTGAGCCGCGAGTCGCGGTCCGGGCCGTCCTGTCCGAAATTGGAAATCGAGACAATCGAGAGGCGGGGGAACTTCGCGAGCAATTCATCAGGTGCGAAGCCGAACGCGGCGAGCGTGCCGGGCGCGAAGTTCTCGATAAGCAGATCGGCGTCTTCGAGCAGGCGCGTGAGCAGGTCGCGCCCGCGGGCCTCCTTCAGGTCGAGCGTGACGCCGAGCTTGTTCTGATTGAGGAAGGCGAAGAGCCCGCCGCGCTCGGGCGGCTTTGATTCGGCCGCGTGAGGGAATGGTCCGAGCCTGCGCGCGCCTTCGCCCCACGGCGGCTCGACCTTGATGACTTCCGCGCCCATGTCGGCCAGGAGCTTGGTGGCGTAGGGTCCCGCGATGAAGTGGGACAGATCGACAACACGGACGTCGCTCAGCGCCGAGTAACGCATGGTTCCGATGGGCAGGATATGAACGCATCGGACCGCACGCTGTCAAACGCCCTAAACGATCGTTTAAATTTCGCTCAACTAGACCTTCGGTACTTCCATGCCCTTTTTTACTGCCGGTCGGCTTCCAATCGCCGCGAGCCAGCGCGAGACGTTAGCCGCCTCGCCAACGACCTCTGGCTTCAATCCCTTGATCGGCCCGAAGCCCGCCGCCACCCACGTATAAGTCGCGATATCCGCGATCGAATAGTCGCCCGCCATATACTCCGTGCGCCCGAGCTGATCATCGAGCACCTTGATCAGCCGCGCCGATTCATTGGCGTAGCGATCGATCGCGTATTGAATCTTTTCCGGCGCGGCCTGAAAAAAATGACCAAGCTGCCCGATCATCGGGCCGATATTGGCCATCTGCCAGAAAAGCCACTCGAGCACCTGGTCGCGCGCCGGTCCCTTTGCGGACAGGAACTTCCCAGTCTTCTCCGCCAGGTGAACCAAAATCGCGCCTGATTCGAAGATCGCCGCGCCGTCGTCGACGAGCGTGGGAATTTTACTGTTGGGGCAAATCTTCACGTACTCGGGCTTGAACTGATCGCCCTCGCGGATATTCACCGGATGAACGTTGTACGGAAGCCCGCACTCCTCGAGCATAATAGAAGCCTTGCGGCCGTTGGGAGTAGTCCAGGTGTAAAGATCGATCATGTCTGACCTTCCTTCGGGTCGGAATAATGCAATCGCTATCACAGCGCCGAAAACGAACCCACCGATCACGTTCATGCGCTTGCCGTCGCGGCGCGTACCGCGCTAATCGAGCGATCGGAGGTGCACGTCATGCCAAGCGTTGCCGAAATCGAAGCCAGTCCCGAAGTGCAGGATCTCCGCCGGCGCGTGAGCGGCTTTCTGGACGAGTTCATCTATCCCAATGAAAAAGTTCTCGACCACGGCGGCGACGAAGCGCGCCGCACGATGAAATCGATCCAGGCTAAGGCGAAAGAGCGTGGGTTGTGGGCTCTGGGCCTGCCCAAGGAAATCGGCGGGGGCGGATTGCCTTTCATGCCGTACGTGTTCGTCAACGAGATCGTCGGCCGGAGCGAACACGCGATCGCGGGCCTCGGCACGCATTCGGCCCAAGACGCGACGATGCTCTACCTCTACGCGAGTCCCGAGCAAAAGAAGCGATGGCTCGCGCCGCTGGTCAACGGCGATATCTACCCGAGCTTTTCGATGACCGAGCCCGAGGTTTCAGGCGCCGATCCGACTGGGCTTCGGACGCGCGCGATGCAAGACGGCGACGAATGGGTGATTAACGGACACAAGTGGTTTACCAGCGGCGCCAACGTTGCGGCGTTCTCGACCGTGATGTGCGTGACCGAGCCCGACGCGCCGACCTACGACCGCTTCAGCATGATAGTCGTGCCGACGGACACTCCGGGCTACGAGATCGTGCGCGCAGTACCGGTGATGGGCGACACGCTCGGCGGTCACTGCGAGATTCGATACAACAACGTGCGGGTGCCGCTGACTAACCTGCTCGGCCCGCGCGGGCAGGCGTTCAAGATCGCGCAAAAGCGGCTCGGTCCGGGTCGTATCTACCATTGCATGCGATGGCTCGGGCAGGCGCAGCGCGCGTTCGAGCTGATGGTGACGCGGGCCATCAATCGGCAGTCGTTCGGCGGCCCGCTCTCCGACAAGCAGACGATCCAGAACTGGATCGCGGATTCCGCAGCTGAAATCCAGGCGGCGCGGCTGCTAACGCTCGACGCGGCGGCGAAAATCGATGCGGGTGACGAGGCGCGGGTCGAGATTTCGCTCATCAAGTTCTGGGGTGCGAAGGTGCTGCACGACGTGATCGATCGAGCGATCCAGGTTCACGGCGCACTCGGGGTGTCGGAGGACACGCCGCTCGCCAAAATGTATCGACATGCGCGCTTTGCGCGGATCTACGATGGACCGGATGAAGTGCATCGGATGGTCGTCGCGCGGCGAATCGTGCGGGAGTTCAAAAAGGGCGGCAAGTGGGACTTCGCCCGCGGCATCGCGAGCAAGGTTTGAGGCGTTTCGCGTTGAGTGAAGCTCATCTTGAATGGTCTTGTCCGCAGCTGGCGCCTCGGGCGGAAGCCGAACACGGGGTGAGGTTGTTCAGCAGATCGCTCACTGCTGTCACCCTGAGCCCCTTCGCCGTCTATCCTGCGCGAGCGCTTGCGCGCGGCGAAGAATCCCGGATCTTTTTTGAGCTGGCATGCTTACCAGTGGCGAAATGGTGACTGTCGTGATTGTCGGGCTTTTTCGACTCCGCGCGCAGATTCGCTCCCCACAGAATGACAAAAGTGTAGCTGGTGACTTAATGGGGGCGCGCCCTCACCGGGCACGCGGTTCGCGAAGTGAATCGCACGCCGCCTGGCAGAGTGACAGCGTCAGCCGCGGATGAAACTATTCAGAAAAGTCACCGCGGTTTGTCATCCCGAGGCGCCGAAGCGTCGCGCGAGATACAAGGGACAACAAAAAGCGATTTTATGCATCGGGCGAGTTTCTGCTCTCACCATCGCAGTGCGGCCTTTTCTCCCTCTTGCTGCGCTCGGGACGACGACCGAAGCAACGGAGGTTGCGGCGGTGGTCAGCTAGCCGACCAGTGGCGGAGCGTTTCGGCGTGGCGATTCACCAGCGCATCGCATCGATGAAGCAACGCGGGATTTTCCGAGTGGCGCTCGATCATATAGCTCAGCTCGCCGAGATCATGCACCAGCAGACGCATGCATCGCTCGTACTCATCAGGCGCCTGTAACGCCTTCAGCAAATCGGCGACGAGATCCTCGAGCTCGGTCTCCTCGACTTCGAGCGCGATCTCTAGCGCACGCTCCAGCGTGATTCCTCCGACCGAGGCCTCGCGATGCGCTCGTTCCAGTAATTCCTTGAGCCGAACGATAGTCGCGTTCTCGAGCGAGATTGGGCTCGGCATGTCGAGCTTTGATTCAAGCTCAAGCACGGTCGATACAAGATGCAGCGCGCCGACGTGGCGCGCCTCGTCGCGGGCCATGCCGAACCAGAAATCCTGGATCCCCCGATCGCGCGTGAACTGGCGCGCGAGCTGGGCATAGAGCGCCATGCTCTGCTGCTCCAGCGCGATCGTGGTCGCGAGCGCTTGGCGCGTGGTGGACATCGGTGCGGCGATGATACCGCGCATAACCTGAAAAGTGAAAACGCCCGGCCGCGAATTCGCGGGGCGGGCGTTGTGGTTAGAGTTGCCGGTGCGCTACTTGGCGAGCTCGGTCGCGCGCGTCTCGCGAATCACGGTCACCCGAATCTGACCGGGATAAGTCATGTCGGTTTCGATCTTGCGCGCGACGTCACGGGCGAGCATCGTCGTGTCCTCGTCGGTTATCTGGTTAGGCTCGACGATTATCCGCATCTCGCGCCCGGCCTGAACGGCGAAGCACTTCTCGACACCCTTGAACGACTTCGCGATCGCTTCGAGATCTTCGAGCCGCTTGACGTAGCTTTCGAGCACCTCGCGGCGTGCTCCCGGTCGAGCCCCGGAGAGCGCGTCGGCCGCGTCGACGAGCGGCGCCAGGATTGTCTCGGCTTTTACTTCCTCGTGATGCGCCGCGATCGCGTTGACGATCTTCGCCGATTCACCGTACTTGCGCGCGATCTCCGCGCCGATCAGTGCGTGCGATCCTTCGACCTCGTGCGTCAGCGCCTTGCCGATATCGTGCAGGAGCGCGGCACGGCGCGCCTGCTTCTCATTGAGTCCGAGCTCAGCGGCCATCGAACCGCAGATAAACGCGGCTTCGATCGAATGCATCAGCACGTTCTGCGCGTATGAGTACCGGTACTTGAGCATCCCGAGCAGCTTGACCAGTTCCGGATGGATCCCGTGAACGCCGCATTCGATTATCGCGCGTTGGCCGGCTTCACGGATCGACTCCTCAACTTCCTGTTCGGCCTTGCGGACCACTTCCTCAATACGGCCCGGATGGATGCGGCCGTCAGAGATGAGGCGCTCGAGACCGACGCGCGCGATCTCGCGCCGGATTGGGTTGTGACAGGAGATAACCACCGCCTCGGGCGTGTCATCGATGATGATGTCGACGCCGGTGGCCGCCTCGATCGCGCGGATATTGCGGCCCTCGCGGCCAATGATGCGACCCTTCATCTCGTCGTTGGGGAGCGCGATCACCGAAACGGTGCGCTCGGTGACGAATTCGCCGGCGAGGCGCTCGATGGCGATCGAGACGATTCGCTTGGCGCGGCGGTCAGCCTCCTCACGAGCCTCTTCTTCGACGACACGGATATGCTTGGCAGCTTCGGTGCGCGCCTGCCCGAGCATCTCGTCCATCAGCGAGCGCTTGGCCTCCTCGCGGGTGAGGCCGGCGACCTGTTCGAGGCGGCCGCGCGCCTCTTCGATAAGCTTATTCTGCTCCTCTTCCTTGTCGGTGAGATTTTTCTCGCGCGCGCGGATACTCTGGTCGCGGCGGTTGAGGTCCGTTTCGCGGCGTTCGAAAGCTTCCTGGCGTTTTTCGAAGGTTTCCTCGCGGGTTTCGAGTTTCTGTTCAATTGCGGTCAGCTCGCGGCGCCGCTCGCGCATCTCGCGCTCGGCGTCGGCGCGGGCGCCGACCAGCAAGTCCTTGGCCTTTACTTCCGCCTCTTTGAGAACGAGTTCGCTCTTGGTTTGAGCCTCCTTGGCTAGTTCTTCGGCCTGAGTTCGCGCGGCCTCCAAGTCAACGGCGCCGTTGCGCCGTTGCGTCAGTACCCAAATCAGAATGACCGCGCCACCAATTATGAATCCCAGGATTCCGGTCAATAGAGTCACCCGGGTTTACCTCCTCGGCCAACGTCTTGCTGTCCGGCAGTGGCGCATCGCCGGACCGGTAGAGCGCTGACTCGGTCGCGATAAAGTTGAGCTTGCGATCGGGGTCCTCATGCGGCACGCGATCGATGAGCTGGAACGAATAGGCGAGACCCACACTGATCGCTTCCTGCCCTACATTGGCCAGGAAACGGTCATAATGGCCCCCGCCCCTTCCAAGGCGCCAGCCCTCGCGACTGAAGGCCAGCCCCGGTACAAAAACCAGAATTTCGCCGAGGTCGGAGTGCTCGACGGCGGCCAGTTCCGCCCGCGGCTCCAGGATTCCCCATGCTCCCGCGACGAGCTCGGTCCTCGAGCGCACGCGCACGGCACGGAGCGAATTGGTCATCGAATCAAAGCGCGGGAAGTAAACGGCGCGGCCCGAGCCGAGTGCGTCGTCA
>Ga0126373_10003879_pt1 | contig 11308 bp, 9 predicted proteins | sample PanSoiMetPlot_11_FD_92545 | JGI IMG/M metagenome (GOLD analysis project Ga0126373, IMG submission 92545) | Tropical forest soil microbial communities from Panama - MetaG Plot_11 | ecosystem: Environmental > Terrestrial > Soil > Tropical forest > Bulk soil | place: Panama | collected 2016-02-17
GCCAGCCGCAACCGGCTGCAGACCACGACATTGCTCGACGCTATTGCCGACCACAGGTTCGATGCCGCGTTTGGCGGTGCGCGCAGGGACGAGGAACGCGCCAGAGCTAAGGAGCGAGTGTTCTCCTTCCGGGACGAGTTCGGCCAGTGGGATCCGAAGAATCAGCGTCCCGAGCTATGGAACGTCTACAACACGCGGATACGCCGTGGCGAGCACATCCGGGTCTTCCCGTTGTCCAACTGGACCGAGCTCGATATCTGGCACTACATCGCCAGGGAGCAGCTGGAGCTTCCGCCCATCTACTTCGCCCACGCCCGGATGGTCTTTGAGCGGGATGGGATCTTGCTGACCGACAACGAGTTCATCACCAGGGGCGACGACGAGCCGCTCTTCGAAGCACGAGTCCGGTACCGGACGGTAGGCGACATGACCTGCACCGGCGCAGTGGAGTCGACGGCGACTACCGTCGGGGCCGTGATCGATGAGATTGCCGTCACCAGGATCACGGAGCGGGGGCAAACTCGGGCCGACGACCGGACGAGCGATTCGGCAATGGAAGACCGCAAGCGAGAGGGCTACTTCTGATGACGGGCACGTACGCAGAACCCGGCAGCCAGAGTGAGACCCAGAGGCACATGGACATCCTGCGGCTTGCGACGGCCGGCTCGGTGGACGACGGCAAGAGCACGCTGATCGGCCGGCTGCTGTTTGACTCCAAGGCGATCTTCGAGGACCAGCTGGCGGCCGTAGAGCGCACCAGCAAGGAGCGCGGCGAGGACTACACCAACCTGGCGCTGCTGACTGACGGCCTGCGCGCGGAGCGCGAACAGGGCATCACGATCGACGTCGCCTACCGGTACTTTGCAACTCCGAAGCGGAAGTTCATCATCGCGGACACGCCAGGTCACATTCAGTACACACGCAACATGGTGACCGGCGCGTCGACCGCCGACCTGGCGATCGTACTCGTCGACGCCAGAAATGGGCTGACCGAGCAAAGCCGCAGGCACGCCTTCCTGACCACGCTGCTGCGCGTGCCCCACCTCGTGCTCGCGGTGAACAAGATGGACCTGGTCGACTACAGCCGGGAAGTCTTCGAGCAAATCGCTGAGGAGTTCACCGCGTTTGCGGCGAAGCTCGAGATCGGTGACCTGACCTTCATCCCGATCTCGGCGCTGCACGGCGACAACGTGGTCCAGCGATCGGCCAACATGCAGTGGTACGACGGCCCGTCCCTGCTGCATCACCTGGAGCACGTACACATTGCCTCCGACCGCAACCTGATCGATGTCAGGTTCCCGGTCCAATACGTCATCCGGCCGCACCAAGCCACCGATCCGGAGTTGCACGACTACCGCGGTTACGCCGGCCAGGTAGCTGGCGGCGTCCTCAAGCCGGGCGACGAGATCATGCATCTGCCATCCGGCCTGACCTCCACAATCAAGCGGATCGACACGGCACGAGGACCGGTTTCTGAGGCGTATTCGCCGATGTCGATCACACTGCTGCTGAACGACGACCTGGACGTCTCGCGCGGCGACATGTTCTGCCGGCCGCACAATCAGCCGGCCGCTACGCAGGACATAGAGGCGATGGTGTGCTGGATGAGCGACACAAGGTCACTGACTTCCGGCAGCCGCCTGATCGTCAAGCACACAACCAGGACGGTCAAGGCGATCGTGCGCGATCTGCACTACCAGCTCGACGTCAACACCCTGCACCGGCATGAGGACGCCGAGGAGCTCACCCTTAACCAGATCGGCCGGGTGACTTTGCGGGTAACCCAGCCGCTGTTCTGCGATCCCTACACGCGCAACCGCCTTACTGGCGGGTTGATCCTCATCGACGAGGGCACGAGCGCCACAGTTGGTGCCGCGATGATCACTGACAACTAGGGCGGCCGATGGGCGCCGCCACCCGGGAGCGAGCACTGGTGACGACATTTGACGATCTTCGCGAATATGCCTTCGCTCCCAGGGTTAGCGCGCTGCGGCTATCCCCTGACGGGAGCTGGCTGGCACTCGCCGTGCAAACCGTTGGCGAGACGCCGCCGAAGTACCTGACCAGCATCTGGCGGGTAGACACCAGGCCGGATGCGGCACCCGTGCGGCTCACCCGCAGCGCCGAGGGAGAAGGAAGTCCTGAGTTCTTGCCGGACGGGTCGCTGCTGTTCATCTCCAGGCGACCAGACGGGACTGCCGCCGCTGGGTCCGACAAGCCACCTGCGAAGGACGCCAAGGCGGCCCTCTGGCTGCTGCCCGCAGGGGGCGGTGAAGCCCGCAGGATCGCTGCACCCGGAGGCGGAGTAGCGGCGGTGTCGGCCGCCCGCGAAGCCAGTGCCATCGCCTTCTCGGCGCCCACCTTCCGCGGCAAGGCCAGCGGTGAGCAGGACGCCGCCGTACGGAAAGCGCGAACCGATCAGGGCGTCAGCGCGATCCTGCACGAGTCCGGCAGGCTCCGTTACTGGGATCACGACCTCAGTGCCGAGCAACTGCGCCTCCTCGCCGCCGACGTACCAGCTCCAGCTGGCGCCGGTGAGGACTCCGATGCAGTCCTCGCCACCTCGCGGGACGTGACTCCCGATCCGGGGCGGGCCCTGGACGAGCAGGAATTCGAGCTGACACCGGATGGCCGCGCAATCGTTACCGGCTGGATGGTGCCAGAAGAGGGCGGAGAAGAGCGCGGCGAGGTAGTCGTCATCGATGTGGCCTCGGGCGAACGCCGTACGTTGCTTGCTGGCGCTGGGCTCGACTACCTGAACCCTCGCGTGTCGCCCGATGGACATTACGTCCTTGCCGTCAGGAGCAGCCACGAGACCTACGACACCGCTGGTGACGACACCCTCGTGCTCACCACCCTGGACGGCGGCGAGCCGCGTGACCTGCTGGCCGGCTTCGATCGCCACCCCGGCGGTGCGGTCTGGGCGCACGACTCGCAGTCGGTCTACTTCACTGCGGACGACGCAGGCCGCCGTCCGGCGTTCCGGGTGGACCTGGGTTCCGGCGAGGTGGCAAGGCTTACGGCGGACCACGGTGCATATGAGAGCCTCAGCCCGGCGCCGGACGGGACGATGCTGTACGCACTCAGATCCGCCTACGATGAGGCCCCGGCCCCGGTCGGCATCCACCTCGCAGACCTCGCGGCCGAGCCAGTCCGGATAGCAAGCCCTGGCGCCAGCTTCGAGTTTCCCGGCCGCCTCGAGGAAGTCTCCGTCACGGTCGAAGACGGCACGACCGTACGCGGCTGGCTGGTGCTGCCGACGCAGGCCGCTCCAGGCTCGCCCGCGCCGCTAGTGCTCTGGGTCCACGGCGGTCCTGTCGCCAGCTGGAATAGCTGGTCGTGGCGGTGGAACCCATGGCTGCTTGCGGCCTGCGGGTACGCCGTGCTGCTGCCTGACCCGGCGCTGTCCACTGGTTACGGCCAGCAAATGATCCAGCGCGGCTACGGCGACTGGGGCGCCACACCGTACACAGACGTCATGGCCATCACCGATGCAGTCACGGGCCGCGAGGACATCGATCCCGACCGTACCGCCATGATGGGCGGCTCATTCGGTGGTTACATGGCGAACTGGATCGCCGGGCACACCGACCGATTCCGCGCGATCGTCAGCCATGCCGGGCTGTGGGCGCTTGACCAGATGTTCGGCACCACCGACGGGCCGGCGTACTGGCGCCGCAGCTTCGGCGACTACGCCGTGAAGCCAGAGCGCTATCTGGATAATTCGCCCCACCTGCACGTGGACAACATCGTGACGCCGATGCTGATCGTGCACGGCGACAAGGATTACCGCGTCCCGGTCGGAGAGGCGCTGCGGCTGTGGTGGGACCTGACAAGCCGGTCCAAGGAGGCGAAGTTCCTCTACTTCCCGGACGAGAACCACTGGATCCTCAAGCCGGGCGACGTGCAGGTCTGGTACGAGACCGTACTGGCGTTCCTGGCCGAGCATCTTCGCGGGGAGACGTGGGAGCAGCCCGAGCTTCTGTCCTAAGTCGCACCGCTCAAAGCCGTTATCGGCGAAAAGCTTCATTAACGAATTTCGAATGGCGGCCGCTCCGCTACGGGGGTGTCGCCGTGCCGGGCTCGATGCACTCAGAGTAATAATACCGGCGCAAGCAATTACACTCCGCTAACTCAGTGGTGGGCTGGTGCGGTCTGCCGCTGATTTACCCATAGTGATAGGCAATGCCAGTCAACCAGAGGTTTTGGCTGCGCGTCCTTTTTACGTCAGCCCAGGCGTACCGAGGAAAGCACGAAGCTGGGACGCGTGAGCCGACGGGGGAGATCAGCAGTACATTGTCCGTTTTGGAGGAGAGCTGTGGCGTGACAACCGACTCAGCGTCCTCTGAGCAGTGGGTAGCAGATCCGATCCCGGCGCGGCTCATCGGTCTGACCAGGGCCGAGTGGACGACTCGCTATCTGCGCAAGGCCGTGGCAATCGACGCGTTGTGTGCGCTGATTGCGGGCATGCTTGCTTATGGCGTTCGCCTCGGCAACTTGCGCTCACCTTCCCTTTACCTGGCAGCAAGCTTTCTGTTGCCTTTTTGCTGGCTGGCCGTTCTGGCATTGGTCGATGGCTACGACCGCCGATTCATCGGGGTCGGTTCCGATGAGTTCCGCAGAGTCCTAAACGCCGGGCTGATTCTCACCGCATCCGTCGCGATCATTTCCTACGCCGTCCATGCTGACTTTGCTCGCGGGTATGTGCTGGTGGCGTTTCCCACCCTGACCGTTCTCGATCTGGTCTCGAGATACGTCCTGCGGAGGCGACTGCACCGGATGCGCGAGCGGGGCGCGTTCATGCACAAGGTCGTCGTCGTCGGCTATCCGGACGTGGTGGCGGATATGGCGACGCTCTTGCAGCGGGAGGCCTACCACGGCCTGAGCGTCGTGGCGGCGTGCCTGGCCGGGCCACCCGGCGGCAACGAGGTCGACGGGATCCCGGCCAGCTATGGGCTCGAACAGGTTCGCGACGTCGCGCAGCGATTCGGCGCCGACACGGTTGCCGTCCTTCCGTGCCCCGAACTCAGCGGCATCCGCCTCCGCGAACTGGCCTGGGAACTGGAGAAGACAGGCACCAGCTTGTGCGTGGCGCCAGCGCTGCTTGACATCGCAGGCCCGCGGACCAGCATCAGGCCCGCAGCCGGCATGCCCCTGGTCTACCTAGATCATCCTGAATTCACCGGCATCCCGAGGGTGCTGAAGGCGGCATTCGACCGTACGTTCGCCTGCACCGCGCTGGTCCTGCTCGCTCCGCTGATGGCGGCAATCGCCATCATGATCAAGATCCACGACCGCGGACCGGTGCTCTTCTCCCAGGTGCGGGTCGGGCTCGACGGTAGCACCTTCCGCATCTACAAATTCAGGACCATGGTCGCCGATGCGGAGGTCCTGAAGGCCAGGCTGGCTCAGCAGAACGAGACCGGGGGCCTGCTGTTCAAGATTCGCGCGGACCCGCGGATCACCTCGGTCGGCTCGTGGCTGCGGCGGTGGTCCCTGGACGAGCTACCGCAGCTCATCAACGTGCTGGTCGGCGACATGTCTCTCGTCGGTCCGCGGCCAGCGTTGCCAGAGGAGACCGACAAGTATCACACCCATGTCCGCCGGCGCCTGGCGGTCAAGCCAGGCATTACCGGGCTGTGGCAGGTGAGCGGCCGGTCTGACCTTCCGTGGGAAGAAGCGGTCAGGCTCGACCTGCGCTACGTGGAGAACTGGTCGTTCATGCTCGACCTGCAGATCCTCTGGAAGACCTGGTCTGCCATCGGCAGCGGGAACGGTGCCTACTAGCGGGCATTACGCTGTGACCCATGAGGATTCTGGTGACGGGCGGTGCCGGCTTCATCGGCTCGCACTACGTTCGGACCGTCCTGGCCGACGGGTATCCGCAGTTCGCTGGCGCTGACGTCACCGTCCTGGACAAGCTGACCTACTCGGGCAACATGGCGAACCTGACTGCGGTGGCAGGCCATCCGCGGCTGAGCTTCCTGCAGGGCGATATCTGTGATCCGCAGCTGCTTGCCAAGCTCGTGCCCGGCCATGACGTGGTGCTCAACTTCGCCGCTGAAACTCACGTGGATCGATCCATCAGCGGTGCGGCGCCGTTCGTCGCCACGAACGTGAGCGGCGTCCAGGCGCTGATGCAGGCGTGCATGGACGCTGATGTGCGACGAGTCGTGCAGGTATCGACCGACGAGGTGTACGGGTCGATTGCAGCAGGCTCGTGGACAGAAAGCTCGCCGGTCGATCCGAACTCGCCCTACTCGGCGGCCAAGGCCGGCGGCGACATGATCGCCCAGGCCTACCACCGCACCCATGGTCTCGATGTGGTCGTTACCAGGTGCTGTAACAACTACGGGCCGTACCAGTACCCGGAGAAGGTCATCCCGCTGTTCATCACGAACCTGCTTGACGGCGGGAAGGTTCCCCTCTACGGGGACGGCGGGAACGTCAGGGAATGGATTCACGTCGACGACCACTGCCGCGGCATCCAGCTCGCCGCCGAGCGCGGCGAGGCCGGGCACGTGTATCACATCGGCGGCGATGTCGAGCTAGTCAACAAGGAGCTGACGAGCCGCCTGCTTGACGCCTGCGGGGCCGGCTGGGAGTCAGTCGAGTACGTAGCGGACCGCAAGGGTCACGACCGCAGGTACTCGCTGGACGATTCGGCCCTTCGAACCCTCGGCTACCAGCCACGCATCTCTTTCGCCGACGGGCTGGACGCCACCGTCCGCTGGTATGCGGAGAACCGCGCCTGGTGGGAACCACTCAAGCAGGCCGCCAGGCTGCCGTCACCGCCACGGCCATCGGTTCCGTGAACACAGCCATGACCCGCTGGCTCGTCACCGGTGCGAGCGGGATGCTCGGCCAGGACCTGGCCGCCCTGCTGGCAGAAAGCGGCGCTGAGCTGGTCGTTGCCGACCACGCCGAGCTGGACATCACCGACCGCGAAGGCACCGCGGCATTCGTCGGTGCGGTGGCACCTGACATCGTGGTGAACTGCGCCGGGTGGACCGCCGTCGACGATGCGGAGTCGCACGAATCCGAAGCTCTCGCGGTCAATGGCGACGGAGCCGCCAACCTCGCTGCGGCCTGCGCGGCGGCTGGTGCCCGGATGATGCACCCGTCCACGGATTACGTGTTCAGTGGCGATGGCACGCAGCCTTATCCGGAGGACCATCCGACGGCACCCCGCAGTGCCTACGGGCGGACGAAGCTGGCGGGCGAGGAGGCCGTGCTGAGGCTGCTGCCCGCCACCGGCTACGTGCTCAGGACCGCCTGGCTGTACGGCGTCCACGGGCCGAACTTCGTTCGTACGATGATCAGGCTAGAGGGCAGCAAGGACACGGTCGCCATCGTGAACGACCAGCACGGCCAGCCGACGTGGACCATGGATGTGGCCAGGCAGATCCTGCTGCTTGCCGCGGCGAGCGCCTCGGCGGGGGTTTACCACGCGACCAGCAGCGGCGCCACCACCTGGATGGGGTTGGCGCGGGAGGTCTTTCGCCTGCTGGGCGCAGACCCGGATCGGGTGACGCCTACCTCAAGCAGCGAGCTGGCCCGGCCTGCGCCCCGCCCGGCCTACAGCGTGCTAGGTCACGCAAGATGGGCCAGCGCGGGACTGCCCCCGCTGCCGGACTGGCGCGAATCGCTGCACGCCTCGTTCCCAGCAATGGCAGCGGCCGAGGGAAGACGGCCAGTGACCAGGAGCCTCAGCTGACGCGAGCCCTCGCTCGCAGCTCGTCTGCGACGCGCACGCAATCTGCGTAAGTGGGCAGTACGCCCTTGTCGCGCAGTTCGGCCACCGAAGGCGCCGCCTCGTCCTTGGCCGACAGGATCATCTCGCCCTTTGCTGGCCACTTGATGCCGATGTCGGGGTCGAGCGGATGGACCTCATGGTCGGCCTCGGGCGCGTAGGAGCTGGTGCACAGGTAGATGGCTGTCGCCTGTGGGCTGAGGGCGGTGATCGCATGACCGAGGCCGTGTTCGAGGAAGACAGCGCGGCGGTCGGTTTCGTCCAGCCGGACCGCCTCCCAGCGCAAGAACGTCGGCGACCCGACGCGGAGGTCGACGATGACGTCGACTAGCGCACCGCTCGGACAGAAGACGTACTTCGCCTGGCCGGGTGGAACCTCGGTGAAGTGGATGCCGCGAACGACGCCTTGGTTTGAGACCGAGCAGTTCACCTGGCGCAAGTCGAAGGGGTAGCCGAGGTCGGCGGCAAACTCGCCAGTCCGGTACCACTCGTTGAACAGGCCCCGGTTGTCGGGGAAGACGCGCGGAGTGTAGACCCAAGCCCCCTCGATACCGAGAGCTTCCATCGCTAGCCTCCCTGGCGGCTCACCAGCCTGATCGCGCAGCCGTCAGGCTACCCGAGCGCTGCCATATGCCAGGCTTGGGCCCATGCCCCGCGCCCAGCTAGACAAGAAGCCGGCCGAGGTGTCGGCCATGTTCGACAAGGTGGCTGACCGTTACGACCTGCTCAATGACGCCCTCTCCATGGGAATGGACCGGCGCTGGCGGCGAGTCGTCGCGAGCACGGTCGGAGCAGGCCGCGGTGAGCTCGTGCTCGATCTGGCAGCCGGCACCGGTACCTCCTCGCGGGCCTTCACCGCGGGCGGAGCGCGCTGCATTGCCTGCGACTTCTCGCTCGGCATGCTCAGGGTCGGCGCGAGCAGACCAGGGCAGGCACTCCGATTCGTGGCCGGGGACGCGCTCGCCCTCCCGTTCGCGGATGCCACCTTCGACGCGGTCACGATTTCGTTCGGGCTGCGGAACGTGGCCGACACTGGGCTGGCGCTCGGCGAGCTGCTGCGGGTAACCAAGCCGGGCGGGAAGATCGTCGTCTGTGAGTTCAGTCACCTCCCCTGGCGGCGGCTCAACGGACTGTATGAGCAGTACCTGACCAGGGTGCTGCCGGTCGTCGCCAGGCGCCTCTCTGGCAACGCGGAGGCCTATGACTACCTGTCCGAGTCCATCCGGGCCTGGCCGGGCCAGCAGGAGCTGGCGAATCAGCTGGGCGCGGCCGGCTGGTCCGGCGTGAGCTGGAAGAACCTCAGCCTCGGTGTCGTCGCTGTGCACCAAGGCCGGCGGCCTGGCTAGCGGGTCGGCTGAAACCCACGCCGGCAACGGGACTAGACTTCCCTCTGTAGTACTTGTGAAGAGCTTCACAAGACAGTCAGGACGGGTCCGTGACCGAGCAAGTTCCCCCGGCCGGCACGCCAGACTTGGCCCCCAAGCAAGGCACGAGTTCTGGCGAGCACGCGCCTGCGCGGGTGCAGCCTGCCCTGCCATCAGAACGTGCACGTGCAGCTGAGTCCGCCGACGTCATTGTCGTCGGGGCAGGGCCGGCGGGGTCAACCGTCGGTTACTACTTGGCTAGCTCAGGCCTGGACGTGCTGGTGCTCGAGAAGACGAGCTTCCCGCGGGAAAAGGTGTGCGGCGACGGCCTGACACCGCGTGCGGTGAAGGCGCTGGCCGCGATGGGCGTGCCGATCGGCTACGGCGACGGCTGGCAGCGGCACAAGGGCCTGCGCATCATCGGCGGCGGCGGCCGGATCGAACTGGACTGGCCAGATCTGTCCAGCTACCCCGGCTACGGCCTGGTCCGCGCCAGGACCGACTTCGATCAGTTGCTGGCCCGGCATGCGCAGAAGGCCGGCGCCAAGGTGCTCGAGGGCGTCGCCGTGGACGGCCCGGTGCTGGATGACAGGACTGGCCGAATCACCGGGGTGACGACCAAGCAAGGTGAACGGTTCCGCGCTCCGCTGGTGGTCGCCGCGGACGGCAACTCCTCCAGGCTTTCGGTCTCGATGGGCCTGCACAAGCGGGAGGACCGGCCGCTCGGGGTCGCCGTACGCACCTACTACACCTCACCGCGGCATAAAGATGAGTACCTCGAAGCCTGGCTCGATCTGTGGGACGGTAGCTCGCTGTTGCCTGGCTACGGCTGGATTTTCGGTATGGGCGACGGCACGAGCAATGTGGGCGTCGGCCTGCTCAACACCTCCACTGGCTTCGGTGACATCGACTACCGGGTGCTGCTGAAGAAGTGGCTGGCCGGGATGCCGGCCGAGTGGGGCTTCACCGAGGAGAACCGAACCCAGCCAATCCGCGGCGCGGCACTCCCGATGGGCTTCAACCGGACCCCGCACTACACCAACGGCATGCTCCTGGCCGGCGACGCGGGCGGGATGGTCAACCCGTTCAACGGCGAGGGCATCGCCTACGCGATGGAGTCTGGCGAACTGGCCGCGAGGGTCATCACTCAGGCGCTAGCCAGGCCGACTGCGGCAGACCGCGAGCGGGTGCTGCAGACATATCCGAAGCAGCTTAAAGACGCCTACGGTGGCTATTACACGCTCGGCCGCGTGTTCGTCGAGCTTATCGGCAAGCCGTCGTTCATGAAGTTCGCGACCAAGCACGGAGTGAAGCGCCCCGCCGTGATGCGCTTCACTATGAAACTGCTTGGGAACCTGACCGAGACCCGCGGCGGCGACGCCGTGGATCGACTGCTCAATGCGGTGTCTAAGATGACGCCGGCAGCCTAGCCGTACCAATGACGCCTTACCGGGCCGCGCCGCCCAGTAAGCCAGACAAGGGAGTGAGCCCGGATGGGTCTTTACCTGCCGATCCTGGTCCTCGGCATACTCGCTGCGGTCTTCGCGGTGTTCTCGTTGGTCGCGGGTGCCGTGGCGGGACCAAAACGGTGGAACCGGGCGAAGCTTGAGGCGTACGAGTGCGGCATCGAGCCGACGCGGCAACCGCGCGGCATCAGGTTTCCGGTCAAGTACTACCTGACGGCGATGCTCTTCATCATCTTTGACGTGGAGATCATCTTCCTGTATCCGTGGGCGGTCTTCTTCGACAAGCTCGGGGTTTTCGGCCTAGTGGAGATGGTCACGTTCATCGCCACAGTGCTCGTCGTGTACGTCTACGTATGGCGCCGCGGCGGCCTGGAGTGGGATTAGAGATGGGACTAGAAGAAAAACTTCCGAGCGGAGTTCTGCTCACCACAGTCGAGAAGCTCGCCGGCTATGCCCGCAAGAGCTCGGTCTGGCCTGCGACCTTCGGTCTGGCTTGCTGCGCCATCGAGCTGATGGCGACGGGCGGGCCCCGGCACGACCTGGCCAGGTTCGGGATGGAGCGGGCATCCAACACGCCTCGCCAGGCCGACCTGATGATCGTCGCAGGCCGGGTCAGCCAGAAGATGGGCCCGGTGCTCCGGCAGATCTACGACCAGATGTCCGAGCCCAAGTGGGTGATCTCGATGGGCGTCTGCGCATCGAGCGGCGGCATGTTCAACAACTAC
>Ga0126373_10003880_pt1 | contig 11307 bp, 6 predicted proteins | sample PanSoiMetPlot_11_FD_92545 | JGI IMG/M metagenome (GOLD analysis project Ga0126373, IMG submission 92545) | Tropical forest soil microbial communities from Panama - MetaG Plot_11 | ecosystem: Environmental > Terrestrial > Soil > Tropical forest > Bulk soil | place: Panama | collected 2016-02-17
CCCGATTTCGAGCAGCGAAATTGCCTCAGCAATGCCAAACTCCATCCACAATTCCTAGAACGACCTTGTAAACACCAACGGCGGGGCGAGCGAAACAGGCCAGTGGCTTTCCCGCCTATGAATGAAACATTACTCTTTCAAGCCTATGAATGAGACATTACTAAAGTGTGTAAGGTGTTCCATGAGGCGATCGGCCGTGGACGATGTGGAAAAGATTTGGGTGCGGGGAGCACGTTTGGCCGTTTACGATTGATCCGAGCTCTGGGACTGTGGCACCCGTCGGTGTACCGGCCACAGGACTCATTAACTTGCCCTTCTTGAAAGAGTTAGTAGCAGATCCGTCCAGCCGTTTAGTGTTCATGAAATCTACATCGGTCAACCCGTCGTTGTCTGTTTTGGATGCTTTTAGTGTTGATCGGACCAGTGGGACGTTGACTCTCGTCGACGAGAACCGAACGAAGTTCACCAACCGCGTCAATGCGATGGCGTTGGGTACTGGTCCGACGCCAATTACATATGCCCCTCAGTTCGCCTACGTTGCGAACAGTGGCGATAATACCATTTCGGTATACTCGATCGACGCGATCAGCGGATTTCTCACGTCAGTAGGCTCTGCCTGCACAGGTACAAATCCTCAATCCCTCGCCACCGACCCATTCGAGAAGTTTCTGTATGTGACCAATCAAGGTAGCAATACGGTATCTGGTTATGTAATCAGTTCCAGTACGGGCTTGTTGACCGCGATGCCGGGGTCGCCATTTGCTGCCGGATTGCAACCGGTTAGCGTCACGGTCGATCCATCTGGTCGCTTTGTTTACGTAACAAATTCGGGTGACAACACTGTATCGGCGTATGCAGCCGACCCAACCAGTGGAGTTCTGACGCCCGTCTTCACATCGAGTCTCGCCGCGACAAACGGCTTTGGAGGAGGTTGCACAGTTCCTGGACCGGTTACCGTCGATCCGAGGGGTCTGATCCTTTACGTCTCCTGTCCGGCAAGCAACAATACATTCGGGGCTCCCATAAATCCCTCCACAGGTGCGGTCGGAGCGTGTAACACGACGTGGGGTGGCGCAATGCCTTTGGGATCGCCGCTCGGGGGCAATTCTATAGCTATACACCCGTCCGGCAAGTTCGCTTACCTTCTTAATCAGGCCAATTCGTCAATTTACGAATTGACGATCACGGATAATCAGTCCGGATGTGTAAGTGGGTCAACCGGAGGCATCACACTGAGCACCTCGGCTTCAGTCGGCCCCGCAGAAAGCATAACTCTAGACCCACTTGGAAGGTATCTGTACGGCGCTGAAGGTGGTTTCAACGATTTGCTAGGTGATGCAATCAATTTCAGTACTGGCAATCTGACATCGATTCCCGGTTCACCATTCCCAGCCGCCACTTTCCCAGCGGCCATAGCGATTGACGCTAGCGGGAGGTTCGCATATGTCGTGAATAAATCCTCAAACACCGTTTCGGTCTACTCCGTCGATCCGTCCACAGGCACTCTGTTACCATTGCCCGCCGTAGACCTGCCGACTGGAGCTCTTCCCGTGGCCGTGACTACTACGAGCAAGATTCAATAGAGAAATCCGGGTTTGGCAGCATTTGAGCAGCCCTTCTTCTGTAACCATCGCGTCCGATTTTCATACCGGGCGCCAACCCAAGGAGTGCAATCCATTTGCAATCCGTTTCCTTTTTTTCTATCGCTTTTAATCGCATTCGGTGCCATCCGGTGCACTGTAAGTGATTGGATTTGTGTTTTCAGGCGGATTCGATTCCTTCCGCGCTCACCATTCTTTTAAATCACTTACCAGTTGTCCTGAAACCGAATTTTCCAGGTGTGCTGTAAAGTGTGCCATTGCCGGATTCGGCTACTCGCACTCTGGCGGCACTGCTGGCTGCGTGTCGTTGAAGCCGAGCGCACAATGTCGAGCACGGGGTGTTGGTACTTCATCGCTTTCTTCGCGTCCACGATGCCCCATCGCCTGCATCACCAGTTTGAGATTGCCCGTCTTTTTCAGCACCGTGTGCCGAAATCATGGCGCCCGTCATAGAGCACCAGGTTCTTAGGCAGACCCTGTCACTACACAAAACCATGTGCGGACCTGAAATCAAAAACTTGCAAAATATCCTCAGGCCACATTTCTGTTATCAATTTCCTTCATTTCTGGGTTCGCGATAGCTTGGGTTTGCGTACTGGTTCGGCTGTTTCGCTCTCGACAAAACTTACTCATCGGGAATCTCTCCCTTCGTCAACAGTTGGCGGTTTTCAAACGTCAGAACGCTCGCTCCAAGCTGGGCATCGTCGACAAAGTCTTCTGGGTTTGGCTGCGCCACCTCTGGCCTGCCTGGAAGGCAGCGCTCATCGTCGTCTCGCCGGACACGGTGGTGCGCTGGCACCGTGCCCGGCGAACTCTTGCATTTTTCGACAGAATCGAATTATTGGTAGGGACAAACACCCTTTGTTTTTCGCCGAGGCATAGCCTAGCCTTCTGGCTTCTTCCAGATGCCGCGATCGTGCATGAGCCGGATCTGCCGCTTGATTACCTTCTGACGGTATTCGTTGTGCTTCATCGGTTCCCTTTTCAGGTAGAGGTTCTTGGGATAGATTGGCTTCTCGTAAAGTATCTGGTAAAGCTCGGTGCGCAGATCTTTGAGCCAATTATCCCACTGTGCCCGCGCCCGATGGTCACGCATAGCCTCTACATCGATTACTCCGGCTACGTAGGTCGAACCCCCACCGTATTCCTGGCGGCCCACGATCTGGCCTTTGTAGTTGATGATGAAAGATCTCCCGCCGAATGTGTCGATGGGCGTTGTCTCTTCCGGAAACAGGTAGTACGTTCCGAGGTTCGGCGCAACGATATACATATTGTTATCCAGGGCGCGCGCTCGGCTCTGGATCTCAAAGATCTCGTTTCCCGTTGCAGGGTGAGGATAGGAGGCGCGATACACGACCTCCGCCCCATTTAGTGCTAAAGCACGGGCATTCTCCGGATACGAACCCTCGTTTGCCATCATGATGCCTAAGCGGCCGATCGCCGTATCCGCCACCGGCCAGAACGCGTCCAGATTGCGCCCATACTTTTCGATCCACCAGTCGTATACGTCATGCGGGCACAGCGAGTGTTCTACTGGGAACAGTGGTGAAACCTTGTAGTGCTTCAGAATTACTTTTCCCCTCGGATCGAGTATGAACCCAACGTTGAAGAAACGATCTTTCAGATCGGGGTGGCGGGCTTTGGCCTGAGCCATGATGAATGCGTCATACTCGCGCGCAATCTTGCCCAGTTCTTCGGTTTCTTCCCCCGGTATATCAATTGCGCACTCGCGTGCGAACTTGACGTGGTCCAGGTCCAATACTTCGTCGTTGAAGGCCTGCAAAGCTCCCTCAGGAAAGGCGATCAACCGCACCGGGATATCGAGAGCCGACAGCCAACTGGCGGCCTGGACCAGGTGCTTCAGGTGGTCAAGATTGATCTTGATGTCTTGACGACGGCGAATGCCGCGGACAGCGGGAATCAGCCCCACGGCAGTGTAAGGTTTCACCACGGTTTTCTTCCTCACTGGACCGTGCCCAAGTAACGAGCAACCGCCCGGCGCAAAGTCTTGGCAGCCAGGGACCAAGTGTTCCTTCGCCCGTGATGCTTAGCTAGAACGTGACCCGGAACGAAAGCTGGATCTGACGTGCTTCAGCAGCGAATTTTGGCGAACCGAAAGTGGGGTTACCCGGGCTGGAAATATGATCGCCGAACTCCTTCGGCACCGGGCCGGCGAAATCCGCCAAGCCATACACGTGATCCACGTCCAGTACGTTGGGCCGGTTCAGGATGTTGAACACCTCAAAACTGGCTACTCCCTTGATGCGTTCGGTGAATGGAATGTCCCGTTGCAAACGCAGGTCGACGTCATAGAAAGGATCGCCCCGGTAGGAATTTCGGGGGCTCGTGCCTACGCGATCGGGGAAGGGGAACCCATCACCGTTGGTATCGAATCCGGCGTTGATGCTAAACCAGCGAGCGCTTTGCAGGCTGGTGAGTATTGAGAACTTGAAGTCGCGCACCACGAGGGGCCATTCCTTTGGCGATTCCGTCAAGAACGCCAAGGTAAAGCGGTGACGGACGTCGTTGTCACCGACGGCCCGGTCAAATTCCGGATGCAGGTAATTCTCCGGTGTGTTGGGCAGGTTAACCGTAGTAGAGATGTCAATAGACTTCGAGTAAGTGTAGTTTGCCAGAAAGTTGAAGTGGTGCGAGAGGACCTTGCGCAAACTGAGAGTGCCAGCGTTGTAGAGGGAAAAGCCCATCGGCTTCACATAAAGCACGAAGCCAAAATTGGGATCAGCGGGTCCAGCAGTAGTAGGTACTCCAGGTGGCGACGGCGGAGGACAAGCAGCGGTCGTAGGCGCATTACAAAAATACTCCTTCCCGCTGGGCAATCTGGGGCAGTTTCCTTCCACGTGTCCCGGACAGTCGCCGTTGATACTGGTGTAAACCGGCAGGCGGCTGGCATGCATCCATTGATACCCCACCGAAACATAGAGGTCCTTGCCGACCTGGTGTTCAATTTCGAGGCTGGCCTGCTCGGAGAAGGGCTGATTGAATTTCTTCTGGGCATAGCCCAGTGGGACCTGCTGCAGCGCATTCGGCCCAGGATAGGCACCGTTAGACACGAAGTTCGTGAAGTCCGCCCTCAGAGCTCCTGGGAACTGAACGCAGGCTCCAGGCACCAGGTTTGGATCGCATACACCCACCGCCCCCGACGGCCCGAATCCGATTAGATTCTGGCTGGGATTCTTGAACTCGGGCAAGAACGGTTGATTCATGTAACTGAATTCCGAGGCGCCCACCCAGCTCACCAAAATGTCGCTATACACAAACGGCCCGACGAACAGCCCGAAGCCGCCTCGTACCACGCCCTTGCCCCCATTAAAGGCATAAGCGAACCCAGCCCGCGGCTGGACGTTGTTGTAGTTGGTGGGGTGGAACCCCCCAATCTGCTTCAGTTCGGATCCGGAAGGAAGGTTGTCTACGTCGTAGTGAAGACCAAAGGTGAAGCTAAGGTTGGACCTGGCCCTCCACTGGTCTTGAATGTAGCCCGACCACAGGAGGTGCCGATAAGAAACCGTGGTGGCATTGTTGAAAACCTGTTCGCTAGGGCCGGCATACAGACCAGCCTCAAAATTAGGATCGCGATTCGGAATCTGCTGGCCAAAGAGTGACCGAGGCTCCAGAAACAGGTAAGCGACAGGCGTGCCCGGACCTGTGCCTGGAATCGTGCCATCAAAGGGGAAGGCTCCAAAAAAGCTCTGCGGGCTAAAGATCCCAAACCCCGGACTGAAAAGCGGCACCTGCGTACTAGTCCAGACTGGCTGGAGTTCGCCCCCGAATTTTAGAGTGTGGTTGCCTGGTGTGAAGGTAACATTCTCCGCAATCTGGAAGCGCTGCTCGCGGTAGAAGCGAACACTGCCCACAAAACCGCCGGATGACAGCAGGTCAGAAATGCCCAGAGCCGGCTCAAGTCCCAGGCCCTTCGGCACCAGATTGAAGTTCCGATTGCCGTACTGCAACAGCGTCTCCGCCGTCAGATTGTGGCTGAAAACATGGATCAGATTTCCGTAGACAGTCTGGTCGCGTACCGGGTTGTCACGGTAAGACGATGGCAAGCCTTCGCCCGGTGCGGCTCCGCGTGCGTTCTTCTTGCGGGAATCGTTGAAGAGATAGGTGACATTCAGGAAAGTCTTTTCGCTCAGAACGTTGTTGCTTTTGCCGATGAACTTGTCATAGTCGTCAATCGTGAGGAACGAATTCAGACTCTCCGGCTGTAAACCGAGGGCTTGCTTCACTTGGTTGATGCTGGGGCTGCCCGGGCCCAAGCACCCAGTAGCGTTGATGCAGTGCAGAATGAAGGACGAATAGAGCGGTGATTCCGCGCGTCTCTGACCTTCATATCCGAGGAAGTAGAAGCTTCTCTCCTTGTGGACGGGACCGCCCAGTGTGCCTCCGAACTGGTTGAAGCGCAGGGTATTGAAACCGGGGGCCGAGAGCAGGTTCTTGGCATCGAGGCTGTTGTTGCGAAAGAATTCGTAGACGCTGCCGTGGACATCATTGGTACCTGACTTGGTGATGGTGTTGACCACCGAGCCCAGGTTACGGCCGGTATCGGCCTGGTAGGGGCTGTCCACAACCCGGAACTCCTGCACCCAGTCCTGCGAAGGGCTGATGCGCTGTACGCCGGAGATGCTGGTGGTGTAGTCGATTCCGTCCAAAGCGAAGAAGGAGGTGTGACTTTCGCGTACTCCCGCGAAACTGAGCTTCAGCACCGTTTCGGTGAAGGGTGACTGTGCGCCCACGGCGGTGCTCCGGCCCACATTCACCGAAGGCGTGAGCAGTACGAAGTCGATGAAGTCGCGACCCGAAATGGGCAGATCGTTGATCTTCGGAGTGTCGATGACCTGGCTGACGTCGGACTTTTCGGTGTCAATGCCCTGGATGACGTCACGTACTTCCACCTCTTCCTTGACCGTAAGCCCCAAGGTGACCACTACCGAGGCGGTCTGGCCCACCGAGAGGGATACCGACAGCTTTCGCGACGTAAACCCTTTGGCCGTTACCGTCAATTCATAGTTGCCGGGAGGGATGCCCGGTATGACCGATAGTCCGTGCGACTCGGTGACATCGCTTCGACTGATGCCGGTCTGGGCATTCTTAAGTGCTACCTCTGCGCCGGGAATTACAGCTCCGGTCTGGTCATTCACCGTTAGCTTCAGGATGGCCAGTTCCTGGCCCTGAACATTGCCCAACAGCAACAGCAAGACAACGATCCCAACTGACCAATGCGAAGTCCGCTTCATTTGTCGCCCCCTCGCGTTGAAACGTCGCCGACTGAACCACTGATCGTTCTACTGTTGAAGTATTCGACACACTAACCGCTTTCAGCATTCTCCGGGATTTGCATCCCAGGTGGCCGCCTCTCGCTGCTTTCCCATTACGGTTGCCCTGCACAGGTTGGCTGGTGGCGCTGGTGCGTCAACTGCTGATGTCCCAGGCTTATGTGCAGCGCCGCAAGACCTCGAATCTAGCGGCCAATTCAATAGCCAGGGGCAAGCGATTGTCAAGGTCATGTGTGACATTCGGAAACTCTCTGACCTACAAAACTCCTTCACCGTGTCAAGCCACCCATTTGCTTGATCATGGTGTCAGCTTGCGCTTGGTCGAACCACCAGGGGGAGTAGTCTGGAGGATTGTTGAATCCGTTTGCGATCTTGGCGGCCAGGGGAGGAATCTGGCTCGCCGCACCCATCAGCTGCAGGATCTGCGGCGCCGGTGGAATCAGTAACGAGTTCGTCCATTTCACTACCCATTGTGCGTAATTCCAGAAAATATCAAAGGTCTGCTGCATCCACGGAGCGTCGAAGGGCTTATTGCCGCGCTCTAAAATCCGCTGCAAGTAGATGCTGGCTGCCTTGCTGGCCGTGTTCGAACCTTGCCCGGTGATAGGATCGTTGGTGGCTGCCACGTCCCCCATCGCGAGTGCGAGTCCAGACGAGGGCAGCTTGCAGATTGGCTTGCGGACAATTGGCGGGAACCTTCCGGCCAGGATTCCATTGTTGTCGGTCAGTTCGACATCGCGGCAGCGCTCCCCTTCGAGCGGCATGAAGGTGTCAAGAACCCATTTACTCTTGGCCAAGTGTTCTTCTGGAGTCTTGACATCATTCCAGCAATCCATGGGACCGCCAGGAACACCTTCAAACACCATAATCTCGCACGGTCCGGTGGTGGTCAGTGCCGGGAACACGAAGTACTCGCCCACTCCAGGCATTAAGTTGAATGACACCGCGGTAAAAGGTTTGCGTGGAACCATTTTCTTGACATAGGTCAAGGCCAGTGCCCGCATGGGCTGATCGTAGGGAGACTTTTCCGCATCGCGCTCAAACAATCGGTTTATCTCTCCCTTGCCGGCGGCGACGATCACCAGATCGTGGCTCTTGCCGTAACCTTCGACATCGTGAGGACCAGCGTCCTTGATCACCAAATTGCCGCCACGCTTGGCGAACTCTTTCATCCAGCCCGCGAACTTTACCCGTTGGTCGACCGATTGTCCGTAGTGATCGAGCTTAGCCTCCCAGAACAGAGCCTTCGTTCTGTCGGGGCCGGGAATGGTGAAGGCGATGCCCTCAGTGATTGGACATTCCTTTTCCCAGAAGTTGATTCCCAATCTCCGCTCATTCTCCAGTGAGTCGTGAAACATGAACTGGCTCGAGGTCACTCGGCCAGCCATGATCTGCTTCGGCGTGCGGTTGGAAACTACCGTGACGTCGTAGTTGTTCTGCAGCAGCCCCAATGCCAGCTGCAAACCTGACTGTCCGCCACCAATGATGGCAACTTTTCTCATGGGTTCGCTCCGGGATCCGATTCCCGAATCCCCCCGGGACCGAGTGCCCAAATATAACCGATGCGTCAAGTGACCAAACAAGTGGCACTTGTGGGATGGCGCACCATTCTTAAAGACCAAAGTCCAAACGAGCCGGTCAGTCTTGTTCCCGGCTAAGCCTCGTGGTAGCTTTCCCCTGCCAAAAGCAGTTTCACACGCGGGAGACGACTATGGAAGGATTGATGGGGAAGGTCGCCATTGTCACCGGTGGCGCGACGATCATCGGTGCGTCCGTGGTGCGCGCTTTTCATCGTGCGGGCACGAAGGTGACTATCGCAGACATCAACCAGAAAGATGGACAAGCGGTAGCCGACTCGCTGGGTAAGGATGTGCAATTCGTAAAGACCGACCTGGCAGAGGATGTAGAGATTGCCGACTGCGTGAACCAAACCGTGGCGAAGTTCGGTGGTGTCGACTTCCTGATTAACCTTGCCTGCGTTTATGTGGACGACGCGCTTAATGCCACACGTAAGGATTGGCTGGACAGTTACAACATTAACGTTGTGGGCGGCGTCATGATGCTGAAGGCGGTCAAGCCACACATGGTGAAGCGCGGCGGCGGCGCCGTGGTCAACTTCGGCAGCATCAGCGCTAAGGTGGCGCAGACCGGACGGTGGCTCTATCCCGTAACCAAGGCGGCGATATTGCAACTAACGCGCAACGAAGCCATGGATCTGGCGCCGGACAAGATACGGGTTAATTCCGTGTCTCCGGGCTGGACCTGGTCCCGCGTGATGAACGAGTTGACCCACGGCGACAAGAAGAAAACCAACCGCGTCGGCGGCCCCTTCCATCTTCTGGGTCGGGTCGGCGAGCCCGAAGAGGTGGCGGAGGCTGTGCTGTTTCTTTGCTCCAGCCACGCTTCCTTTATTACTGGCACTGATCTGGCCGTGGACGGGGGTTATTCGGCCATGGGTCCAGAAATGGCCGCGCCTGCGATTCCCAAGCTCATGGAATAAGAAGTGTAAATTGGAAACCAATGAAGCGCATTGCCATTGTCGGCGCTGGTCAATCTGGACTGCAACTCGGGCTTGGTCTGCTAGGCTCCGGCTACGAAGTGACTCTCTATTCCGACCGTTCGGCGGACGACATCCGGCGCGGCCACGTGATGTCGAGCCAGTGCATGTTCGATTCGGCTCTCGAAACTGAGCGGGATCTCGGTTTGAATTACTGGGAGGAGGAATGTCCCAAAGTCGAGGGAATCAGCTTTGCGGTGCCTGATTCGGTGGGCGGCAAGAGCATGGACTGGGCGGCGCGGCTGGACGATTCTGCGCAGTCAGTAGACCAGAGACTCAAGATTCCCCGCTGGATGGCTGAGTTCCAGAAGCGCGGGGGAGAACTAAGAATCAAGGCCGCCGATATTGATGATCTTGAGAGTTGCGCCCGCAGCCATGATCTGGTTGTCGTCGCCAGTGGGAAGGGTTCCATCGCTCAACTGTTCCCTCGCGACGCCGAACGCTCGCCCTTCTCCGAAGCGCAACGCAGCCTGGCTCTAACCTATGTTCGGAACATGCGGCCACGCGCGTCCTACGCGGCGGTGTGCTTCAACATGATCCCGAATGTGGGCGAGTATTTTGTTTTCCCTGCGCTGACTACCAGCGGTGTGTGCGACATCATGGTGTTCGAAGGAATTCCCCACGGGCCGATGGATCGCTGGACTGACGTCAAGACCCCCGCCGAGCATCTAGCTCGCAGCAAGCATATTCTCGAAACATTTCTCCCCTGGGAGGCGGAGCGCTGCCGCGATGTCGAACTCACCGACGACAAAGGCATTCTGGTGGGAAGCTTTGCCCCCACCGTTCGGAGGCCCGTCGCGACGCTTCCTTCGGGTCGCACCGTTCTCGGGATGGCCGATGCGATTGTGCTTAACGATCCACTCACCGGCCAGGGATCGAACAACGCGGCCCGCTGCGCTGATATTTACCTGGAAAGTATCGTCGAACGTGGCAGCGGTTCCTGCGATGCTGAATGGATGCAGCACACCTTCGACCGCTACTGGACCGGGTACGCAAAATGGGTGGTGGAGTGGACTAATCTTTTGCTTAAGCCACCTGGTCATGTTCTTAAGCTGCTCGACTGTGCCGGGAAAATCAGCGCGGTGGCTAGCGCTTTCGTTAACGGCTTCGACGATCCACGGACGCTATTTCCCTGGTTCATGAAAGCTGCTGAGGCGGAAGCATTCGTGCGGCAGGAAGCCAAGGCAGTGGCCGAGCGCTTCGACCGGCGTGATTACCGGCGGGCGCTTGGTCAGTTTGCCACAGGTGTAACGGTAGTAACGGCGCGCGCCTCCGACGGGCGCAAGGTAGGCGTGACCGTCAACTCCTTTTCGTCGGTTTCCCTGGATCCGCCACTGATCCTCTGGAGCCTGTCGCGGCAGACCCCCAGCTTCATTGATTTCACCAACGCTACTCATTTTGCAGTGAACGTTCTGGAGGCTCGCCAGCATCATCTTTCGCGACAATTCTCTACTCCTTTGCCGGATAAGTTTGCCGGAGTCGAATTTGAGGAAGCGACCGGAGGCGTGCCGCTTCTTCACGGCGCGATTGCGCAATTCGTCTGCCGCAAAGTGCGTCAGCATGACGGCGGCGACCATATTATTCTCGTGGGCGAAGTTGAGCAATACAAGTACAACGAGGGTGAGCCCCTCGTCTTTCATTCCGGCCGCTACCGCATTGCCACCCGCCATCCTGATATTGCAGAATGACGGGGGCCCGGGAGTCCCTTGGCAGCGCGAAGCTCAACGTATGACGGCGAGGGACACCCGATCCCGGCCGGAAATCGATAGCCAGAGAGGGAACTATGATTGAGCAATATATGGCTCTTGCCTTGCAGCCGACTATGCGCGGCTGCAGAAACCGCTCGGACGTCGCCGTC
>Ga0126373_10003881_pt1 | contig 11306 bp, 9 predicted proteins | sample PanSoiMetPlot_11_FD_92545 | JGI IMG/M metagenome (GOLD analysis project Ga0126373, IMG submission 92545) | Tropical forest soil microbial communities from Panama - MetaG Plot_11 | ecosystem: Environmental > Terrestrial > Soil > Tropical forest > Bulk soil | place: Panama | collected 2016-02-17
CTGAGGGCGGTGCGCGCGGCGCATCGCAGGCGCTATTCATCGCCCAGCTTGCGCTTTTGCTGTTGGTCGGCCGTTTGATGGGCGAATTAGCGCAGCGCATCGGTCAGCCCTCGGTCATGGGCCAGCTGATTGGCGGGCTTCTCCTTGGCCCTTCGTTCTTTGGCCTGCTGTGGCCGTCGGCGCAGCATGCAATCTTCCCTGCCGATCCCGTGCAAAAGAGCATGCTCAACGCGGTTTCCGAGCTTGGCGTTCTGATGCTTCTGCTGCTGACCGGCATGGAGACTGATCTGCAGATGGTGCGGCGGGTCGGCCGCGCCGCGATCGCCGCCGCTCTCGCCGGCGTCGCCGTACCGTTTGCCTGCGGTTTTACGCTTGGCGAATTCTTGCCGACGGAATTTTTACCCCGGCCCGACGCCCGGCTGGTCACCGCGATCTTTCTCGGCACCGCGCTGTCGATTTCTTCGGTGAAAATCGTCGCGATGGTGGTGCGCGAAATGAATTTCATGCGCCGCGATCTGGGGCAGATCATCATCGCATCCGCTATTCTCGAAGATACGATCGGCTGGGTGATCATCGCCGTGGCCTTCGGTCTCGCCGCGGCCGGCACAATCGACGTGTGGTCGGTCGGTCGCGCCGTGCTCGGCACCGCCCTTTTCATGCTCGCGAGCTTTACGATCGGACGCCGGATCGTGTTCCGCCTGATCCGCTGGGCCAACGACAATTTCAGGAGCGACTTTCCGGTCATCACGACGATCCTGATCATCATGGCGGCGATGGCGCTGACGACGCAGCTGATCGGCGTCAATACCGTGCTTGGGGCCTTCGTCGCCGGCATTCTGATCGGCGAGTCGCCGATACTGACCCGCCACATCGACGAAGAATTGCGCGGCCTAATCGTCGCTCTTTTCATGCCGGTATTTTTTGGTCTCGCCGGCTTGAACGCCGATCTGACGATTTTAAGCAGTCCCGACCTGGCGCTGCTTGCCGGCGCGCTGATCGTGATCGCAAGCATCGGAAAATTTCTTGGCGCGTTTATCGGCGGCACAATCGGCGGCTTGTCCCGCGCCGAATCGCTGGCGTTGGGATGCGGCATGAACGCGCGCGGCTCGACCGAGGTGATCGTCGCGACACTCGGTCTCTCGACCGGTCTGCTCAGTCAAAACCTGTTCACTTTGATTGTCGCCATGGCGATCGTAACGACGACGGCAATGCCGACGATGCTGCGCTGGTCGCTCAAGCGCTTGCCGATGCGCAAGAAAGAGCGGCTACGGCTTGAGCGGGAAGCGCTGGACGCGAAGGGCTTCGTCACCAATCTCGAACGCTTGCTGGTTGCCTCCGACGACAGCGCCAATGGCAAATTCGCCGCGCAGCTCGCTGGAATTGTCGCCGGTTCCGGCGGCAAACCCACGACCATCCTCGACCTCACGGCCAAGACGAAGAAGAAGGATGCTGACAAAGCCGAGGAACCGACCAAGACACCAACAGCACGAGGCCCGTCTGCGCGGGCAAAGTCGAATGGGCGACGTTCCGAACAAGCGGTCAAGCGCGCCGCTGCAACAACCACTTCGCGCGAACCTGACCCTGCCGAGGAGAAGCCGGGGGACGTCGACGTAATCACCCGACAGCACGCTGCCGGGCCGGAGGCCGTCGCAAATGAAGCCAGCAAAGGCTACGACCTTCTGGTTGTTGGCATCGCTAATACCCGCGATCCGAAGGGCGGCTTCAGCAAGGATCTGTCGCTGATCACGCGAGGATTCGAAGGTCCGCTCGCTGTGGTTGATACATCCGCTTCGTCCCGCGACCTGGCGCAGCAGCGCCATGGTCGCATCCTAATTCCCGTGAACGGCACGGAGGTCTCGCGCCGAGCCGTCGAAGTTGGCCTACTTCTGGCGCGCGCCACTGATGCGCATGTCACGGCGCTTTACGTTACCCGGGCAGATTCGCCCGCGAAGATGAGCACTTCGCGCCGCCGCCTGGCGCTGCGGCGCAACGAACGCGCTGTCCTTAAAGACATCGCCGCGCTGGCCGAACGCTACGATGTCGCGATGCGCAACGCGACCCGAGCCGATATGGCCCCAGATGCGGCGATTCTGCGCGAAGCGGGCCGCGGCTATGATCTCGCCATTCTTGGCGTCAGCCGGCGGCCTGGCGACATGCTATTCTTTGGGAACACCGCAGCGTCCGTCCTCGAACGGTCGCCGACGTCGATTCTCTTCGTCGCGAGTTAGTATAGCGAAAGCACAAATTCGTGATGGCCCCAATTCGTAACGGCCCCAATTCGGAATGGCCCCAACTCGGAATGGCCCCATGTCGATAATTCCTTTGCTTGCACAATCGGCTTTCGATCCGGAAACGATTGAAACATTGGTCTCGGTCTTCGAGGCTGCATGGCAGAAGGTCGAACAATCGGGCAGCAAGCTCGCATCGCCCGCCTATAAGCGCGCGGCCCAGGAGATCATCGCCAAGCGCATCATCGAAATGGCCCAGCGCGGCGAACGCAATCCGGATGAGCTCGCCGACGATGCGGTGTCATTTCTGGATCGTTCTTACGCTTGAAGGTTTTTCGTTCGAACGCGCGACCGATCAGTCGGCGTAACCGAGAAAGCGGCTATTGAAACTTGAATTCTGCTGATACGCCCAGCGGCGGGCGCGCTTCTCCTGGACAAGCTGCCGCGCTTGAACCGCGGACGTAATGTGTTTGTGGCGGAAGTCTCGGGCGTATGCCGTCGGCTGTGCGGCACTGGGCAATGCGGCCACGGCCGCGTGTTCTTCGGAATGAGAGGCGCTTTGCTTTGCGTGTGGGTCGACTGTCACTGGCTTGTTCGCCATGCTCGGCCGCACCAGCATCGCGCTTGCGGTTTGTGGCCCAGCCTGAGTTTGAATCGGCTCCTGCGGCACGGCAAAGAAAACAAAGAACGAGACCGCCAAGCCGGCGACAAGCGCGCCGATACCGGCAACATAAGCAAACATGCCTGCCAAAATATCCATCGAGCTTCTCGCGCTTAAGCCGGCGTCCCGGTCTACAATTAGGCGATGTCGATGTTCGTTCCTTGTCCGGCAATAGCGGCAAGGACTGCACGGCGTTCAAAAAAGGGCGCGAGAACCAGGCCTGTCGGTAACGCAGCCGTGATATAGGCCGCCGGCGCTCAGGCGCCGACGGCTCGTCGTGAATTTACAATCAGGCTTGTTACGTCAACCTTGTGAAATAAATTTTGTGTTCAGGTAAGCCGAGAGTCCCTCGATGCCACCTTCGCTGCCGTAGCCCGACTCTTTGACACCGCCGAACGGCGTTTCCGGAGTCGAAACTGCGATCGAATTCACACCGACCATGCCGGATTGCAGCGCGTCGGCGATCATGGTCGCGGTTTGCGCCGAGCTGGTAAAGGCGTAAGCGGCGAGTCCGTAGGGCAGCGAATTGGCGCGTTCGACGACTTCGTCGAAACTCTTGAAGGCAAGGATCGGCGCGACCGGACCGAACGGCTCCACGGTCATGACTTTGCTGTCGTCCGGCACGTCGGTGATGACCGTCGGTTCGAAAAAGTAGCCTTGATTGCCCCGGCGATTGCCGCCGGTCACGATCTTGCCGCCGCGTTGCTTGGCGTCATTGACGAAGCTTTCCATCGCGTCGATCCGGCGCGCATTGGCCATCGGTCCCATGGCGATGCCCTTTTCGAGGCCGTCGCCGACTTTGATCGATTTGGCATATTCGGTGAAGCGCGCCAGGAAACGGTCGTAGACCGGCTCCTGCACGTAAAACCGGTTCGGCGATATGCAGACCTGGCCGGCATTGCGGTACTTGAACGCCGCGATCGTCTCGGCGGATTTCTCGGGATCGGCATCGGCGAAAACCACGACCGGCGAATGACCGCCGAGCTCCATCGTCGCGCGCTTCATGCCTTTGGCCGCGAGCCCGGCAAGGTGCTTGCCCACCGGGATCGAGCCGGTGAACGAGATTTTTCGCACCTCGTCCTTGGCGACGAGGTGCTCGGAAATCTCCGATGGCACGCCGAATACGAGATTGAGCACGCCGGCGGGCAAGCCCGCATCGGCAAAGCAGCGCACCATTTCGATGCACGCGCCCGGCGTCTCCTCCGAGGCTTTGAGAATTAGGGAGCAGCCGGCGGCAAGCGCGCCGCCGATTTTGCGAGCCGGAGTGAGCGTCGGGAAATTCCATGGCGTGAACGCAGCGACGATCCCGACCGGCTCCTGCACCACGATTTGGCGCACGCCTTTGCCGCGGCCGGGCACGATGCGGCCATAGGCGCGGCGCCCTTCTTCAGCGTACCACTCGATGATGTCGGCCGAGGTGGTCACTTCGGCGCGCGCTTCCGGATAGACCTTGCCCTGCTCCTGCACCAGGATTTTCGAGATCGCGTCATACCGTTCGCGCATCAGATCGGCGGCCTTGCGCATGATCTTGGCGCGGTCGTAAGCCGATGTCGTCCGCCACACGGCGAAGCCTTTCTTGGCCGCTTCGAGCGCGGTATCGAGATCGGCCTGGCTCGCATGCGGCAAATGCGCGAGCGGTTTCTCGGTAGCCGGATTGATCACGTCCTCGCCGCGGCGGCCGTTGCCGCCGAGCCATTTGCCGTCGATGAAAAGTTCGAGATTGGCGTACATGATAATCCTCGTTGTGCTCTCTTGAGACTGATTGGGCCTGCTTTACGGCCGTCCGCTCGGAGGGAGGAATTAGCAGGTTTTGTCGATCCGTTCACCCTTATGCGGCGCAAGGCGCCCTGACCAGCTTAGAGCGCATCTCCGCCGGTTTCGCCGGTGCGGATGCGCAGCGCATGATCGATCGGGGCGACGAATATTTTGCCGTCGCCGATTTCTCCGGTCTTGGCGGCGGTGCTGATCGTCTCCACGACTTTATTGGCATTCTCTTCGGTCACCGCGACCTCGATGCGAATTTTCGGCAAAAAGTTCACAGCGTATTCGGCGTAGCGATAAATTTCGGTGTGGCCTTTTTGCCGACCATAACCCTTCACCTCAGTCACCGTCATGCCGTCAATCCCGATCGCGAGCAGCGCGTCCCGTACTTCCTCGAGTTTGAACGGCTTGATGATGGCGGTGATCAATTTCATGGCATTCCCCGGCTCGTGGCGAGACAGTGCATTCCATTGTGCGCGATGGGCATCGGTTTGATGTCCGCAGATAAAGCCATTGTGTTGCTCAGCGCGGGCCGCGTCCAGTGCTCTGATGCGCGTGCCGCTGTCGCAACAGCCCTTCCTGAGCGACCGACGCCACCAGAGTGCCGTCTTGTGCGAAGATCAGGCCCCGCGCAAAGCCGCGGGAGCCAGCCAGGCTCGGGCTGTCCTGGGCATAGAGCAGCCATTCGTCGGCGCGGAATGGACGATGGAACCACATGGCGTGATCGAGGCTTGCGGCCATGATGTCGTCGCTGAGAACGGTGCGGCCGTGGGCGATCAGCGCGGCATCGAGCAAGGTCATGTCCGAAGCATAGGCCAGAACGCATTGGTGGATCGCGGGCTCGTCGGGCAGCCGGCCGGTGGTGCGCACCCAGACATGAAAGCGGTCGCCGGCGAGCTTCTCGCCGGCATAGCGATTGTATTCGACCGGCCGCAATTCGATCGGCCGCTCGCGCTCGTAATAACGGCGCACGGCTTCGGGCATCAGCGGGCTGATCAATTTCTTGAATTCCGCTTCGGTCGGCAATTCGTTCGGTTTCGGCACATTGGGCATCGCGAATTGATGCGACAGGTCGCCCTCTTCGACGTGGAACGACACCGACATCGAAAAAATAGCATGGCCATGCTGGATCGCGACCACGCGCCGCGTTGTGAAGCTGCGGCCGTCGCGAATGCGGTCCACTTCATAGATGATCGGTAGTTTGGGATCGCCGCCGATCAGGAAGTAGGCGTGCAGCGAATGCGGCGGTCGAGTGGCGACGTCGTTGACGGTGCGGCATGCCGCCACCAGGGCCTGACCGAGCACCTGACCCCCGAACACGCGCTGCCAGCTCGATTGCGGCGAGCGTCCGCGAAACAGGTTCACTTCGAGCGGCTCGAGGTCGAGGATTCCGATCAGATCTTGAACGGCGGAAGCCATGGTATCTCCGGCGACTGGTTCGCTGTTTCCGATTCCGACGGTAAGCGTTGGTTGCATACGGGATCGGTCGTCGGGTCAAGCCCGCCATTAACGATCGCCGGGGAGCAAATCTGTTAGACTGGAATTGATAATGGCAGCCGCCGTGAGGTTGTCCCGTTGTTTGCGCCGGTTCACGCACCAGGTGCTAGATCAAGTGGTCGACTATGCCGCGTTCTGATCTCGATGTCCTGATTGCCGGCGGCGGCTTCGCCGGGTTCACGCTCGCCATTGCTTTGCGTCAGGCGCTCGGCGCCTCTTTCGCGGTCGCCGTAGCCGATCCGGGACTAGGTCGCGCCGCGGCCGCCGATGACGAACGCGCCTCCGCGATCGTTGCCTCGGTGCGCCGGCTGTTCGAGACAGTTGGCGTGTGGCAAGGCGTTGCCGCCCAAGCCCAGCCTATTCTCGACATGGTGGTTACCGACAGCCGGCTGCCCGACGCGGTGCGGCCGACCTTTCTTACATTCGCCGGCGAGGTCGAGCCGGGCGAACCTTTCGCCCACATGATCGAAAACAGGATTCTTATCGAGACGCTCTCCACCAGGGCGCGCGAGCTTGGCGTCGATCTGCGACCGGCGGCAGTGACGGATTTTTCGCTTGCCGCCACAGGGGACGACAGCGCGCCGGCAGATCGCCGCTGCATCGATGTGCGGTTGAGCGATGCAAATGCAGCGAGCGCGCGTCTTCTCGTCGCCGCCGACGGCGCGCGCTCGACCATCCGCGGCAAAGCGGGAATCGCGACCCATGGCTGGAGCTACGGCCAGTCGGCAATCGTCGTGAATGTGGCACACGCGCGCGATCACCATGGTCGCGCCGAGGAGCATTTTCTGCCAGCAGGCCCGTTCGCGATTCTACCGCTCAAGGGCAACCGCGCCTCGATTGTCTGGACCGAAACGACGGCCGAGGCGGAGCGCATTATGGCCTTGCCGGAGGCGGAATTTGATGCCGAGCTCGAACAACGGTTCAAGTTGCATCTCGGCGAAATCAAAGTGATCGGCAAGCGACGCGCGCATCCGCTCGGATTCTTCGTCGCGCGCACCTTCATCGCCGAGCGCATTGCATTGGTCGGCGACGCCGCCCATCTGATCCATCCGATCGCTGGCCAAGGCCTCAATATGGGATTAAAGGACGTTGCCGCACTCGCCGAGGTCATCGTCGACGCGGCACGTCTTGGCCTCGATCACGGCGCGCTCGATGCGCTCGAACGCTATCAGCGCTGGCGGCGGTTTGACACGATGGCGATGGGGGTCGCGACCGACGGCCTCAACCGGCTGTTCTCCAACCGTTCAGACGTTTTGCGGCTTGTCCGCGATGTCGGCCTCGGCCTCGTCGATCGTCTTCCCGCGCTCAAGCGCCTGTTTATTCGCGAGGCGGCCGGTCTCGTCGGCGAAGTCCCGAAATTGCTGCGCGGCGAAATGCTCTAAATTGCATTTGCGGTTGGGCATGTGCCGCAAATTGTGCATGCCCCGGCTGGGCTTGTTCCGGCCATCAATGGCTTTACTCTTTGCTACACATTGAACGTGCGGTGCCCGGCCCGTGGCCGGGCGAAAATCGCTCGCGGAGCCACATGGCCTTGAATCATATTGCGGTCCTTGGTGGCGGCGCCTGGGGCACGGCTTTGGCATTGACCTGCGCGCGTGCCGGACGAAGCGTTACATTGTGGGAGCACGACGCCGCCAATGCCGAACGGCTCAAGACAAAGCGCGAGAGTATATTTCTGCCCGGCATCGCGCTCGACGCGCGCGTAGTCATTGCCGGCGACCTTGCCGAAGCAGCGCGCGCCGAAGCGATCTTGCTGGTGGTGCCGGCGCAAGCCGTGCGCGCGGTGATGCTGGCGTTATCGCCGTTACTTGTGCAGCACACGCCCGTGATCGTCTGCGCCAAGGGCATCGAACGCGGCAGCAAGAAATTCATGACCGAAGTCATTGCCGAATGCGCGCCTAAGGCGAACCCGGCGATTTTGTCGGGGCCAAGCTTCGCCGCCGACGTGGCGCGCGGCATGCCCACTGCGGTCACGCTCGCGGCGGCGGATGGCAGGCTCGCCAGCGAGTTGGCGCAGGCGGTCGGCTCGGCCACGTTCCGTCCTTATCATTCGGGCGATGTGCGCGGGGTCGAGATCGGCGGCGCTGCGAAAAACGTCCTCGCGATCGCCGCCGGCGTGGTCACCGGACGCGAGCTCGGTGCGAGCGCGCTTGCGGCGCTGACCACGCGAGGCTTTGCCGAACTGGTGCGCTTCGGCAAGGCCTATGGCGCAAAGCCGGAGACCATGATGGGCCTGTCCGGCTTGGGCGACCTCCTTCTGACATGCTCGAGCCCGCAATCGCGCAATTTCACCTTCGGCATCAAGCTTGGCCGCGGCGAGCGGCCGGATTCCATTCACGCCGGGCTCGCCGAGGGCGTGTTCACGGCGCCGGTTCTTCTTGAAATGGCGCGCGATCGCGCCGTCGACATGCCGATCTCGGCGGCGGTTGCCGCTTTGCTGAGCGGCAAACTGACCGTCGATGCCGCGATCGGATCGCTATTGACCCGGCCATTCAAGGCCGAGGCATAGTGGCGTCAGAGCAAAAAGCATTGGAGCAAGGCAGATGGCCTATTGGCTGATGAAAACCGAGCCGGAAGAATTTTCCTGGGACGATCAAGTCAAGCGCGGCGGCAAAGGCGAGGTATGGAGCGGCGTGCGCAACTTCATCGCTCGCCGCAATCTCAAGGAGATGAAAAAAGGCGAGAAGTTTTTCTTCTATCACACCGGCGACGAGAAGCAGATCGTCGGCATCGGCGAAATCATTCGCGAAGCCTTTGCCGATCCCACCGCGAAGAAGGGCGAACCCTGGATTGCGGTAACCACTGCCGCGATCGAACCCTTGCCCACGGCGGTGACGCTCGCCGCGGTCAAAGCCGAGCCGAAACTCAAAGACATGGCGCTTGCCAAATATGCCCGACTTTCGGTGCAGCCGGTGACCGACAGCCAATGGAAGCTGGTCTGCAAGATGGGCGGATTGTAAGCGGGCGCCACCGTGCGACCTGAGAAAAACGAGCCTCGTTCTTTTGGCAACCGGCTGCTCGTCCCGCTCGTAATTGGCGCCATTATCGGTGGGGTCGGCGTCTAGCGTGAAAGCGGCATCCCCGCCGCATCCCGGGAACGCGTCAGCGCGGCGATGTCCCTTGAGCCTTGTCCGTTCTCAATCCGCCGTCGCATAATGCGCTGGGGAAACGTCTATCGGTAAGACCCGCGTGCGAGCGGAAGGAGAGCGAAATGTCCGACAAGATTTACGATGTACCCGCCGAATGGACCAAGCGCGCCTTCATCAACGAATCGCAATACCGGAAAATGTACGAGCGCTCGCTCGCCGATCCCAACGGATTTTGGGCCGAACAGGCCAAGCGCATCGATTGGATGAAGCCGTTCAGCAAGGTCAAAAACACCTCTTTCAACAAGGCCAATATCTTCATCAAATGGTTCGAGGACGGCGTCACCAATGCAACCTACAACTGCATAGATCGTCATCTGCACAGCCGCCGTAATCAGACCGCCATCATTTGGGAAGGCGACGACCCGAAGCAATCAAAGCACATCACCTACAAAGAACTTCACGACGAGGTTTGCCGTTTCGCCAACATTCTGCGCACCCGCAATGTCAAAAAGGGCGACCGCGTCACGATCTATCTGCCGATGATTCCCGAGGCCGCTTACGCAATGCTCGCCTGCGCGCGCATCGGCGCCATCCATTCGGTGGTGTTCGGAGGCTTCTCGCCGGATTCGCTTGCCGGGCGCATCGACGATTGCAAATCCAACGTCGTCATCACCGCGGACGAGGGCATACGCGGCGGTCGCAAGATTCCGTTGAAAGCCAATACCGACGCGGCGATCGCCAAAGTCGGCGGCGTCGATTACGTGGTCGTCGTCAAACACACCGGCGCGCCGGTCGACATGGATCCGGTGCGCGACGTCTGGTATCACGAGGCCAAGGACGTGGTCACGGCGGAGTGCCCTTGCGAGCACATGAACGCCGAGGATCCGCTGTTCATCCTCTACACGTCGGGATCGACCGGGCGGCCGAAGGGCGTGCTGCACACCACTGCCGGTTATCTCATCTACACCGCGATGACGCACCAATACGTGTTCGACTATCACGACGGCGACATCTATTGGTGCACCGCGGATGTCGGTTGGGTCACCGGCCACAGCTATATCGTCTATGGACCGCTGGCGAATGGCGCCACCACGCTGATGTTCGAAGGCGTGCCGAACTATCCGTCGACCTCGCGCTTCTGGGAAGTCATCGACAAGCACAAGGTCAACACCTTCTACACCGCGCCGACGGCAATCCGGGCGCTGATGCAAGCGGGCGACGCGCCGGTGAAGAAGACCTCGCGCGCCTCGTTGCGGCTTCTTGGCACCGTCGGCGAGCCGATCAATCCGGAAGCCTGGGAATGGTATCATCGGGTAGTCGGCGACGGTCGCTGCCCGATCGTTGACACCTGGTGGCAGACCGAAACCGGCGGCATTCTGATCACGCCGCTTCCCGGCGCCATCCGGCTCAAGCCGGGATCCGCGACGCTACCGTTCTTTGGCGTGGTGCCCCAGATCGTTGATGCGGAAGGCAAAGTGCTCGAAGGCGCCGCGAGCGGCAATCTCTGCATCGCTGACTCCTGGCCGGGCCAGATGCGCACCGTCTATGGCGACCATCAGCGTTTCGTGGACACCTATTTCAGCACTTATCCGGGAAAATATTTTACCGGGGACGGCTGCCGGCGCGACGAGGACGGTTACTACTGGATCACCGGCCGCGTCGATGACGTGATCAATGTCGCCGGCCACAGGCTTGGCACGGCGGAAGTGGAATCGGCGCTGGTTGCGCATCCGAAAGTTTCGGAAGCCGCGGTGGTCGGCTATCCGCACAACATTAAGGGACAGGGCATTTACGCCTATGTCACCTTGATGGCCGGCGAGCACCCCACCGAAGAATTGCGCAAGGAACTGGTCGGTTGGGTGCGCAAGGAAATCAGCCCGATCGCCTCACCCGATCTGATCCAGTTCGCCCCGAACCTGCCGAAGACGCGCTCCGGTAAGATCATGCGCCGTATCCTTCGCAAGATCGCCGAGGACGAATTCGGCAATCTCGGCGACACCTCAACCCTCGCTGATCCGGCCGTGGTCGACGATCTGGTCAAGAACCGGCAGAACCGCAAAACCGCATAGC
>Ga0126373_10003882_pt1 | contig 11305 bp, 10 predicted proteins | sample PanSoiMetPlot_11_FD_92545 | JGI IMG/M metagenome (GOLD analysis project Ga0126373, IMG submission 92545) | Tropical forest soil microbial communities from Panama - MetaG Plot_11 | ecosystem: Environmental > Terrestrial > Soil > Tropical forest > Bulk soil | place: Panama | collected 2016-02-17
ATGTTCCGGGGGTCCCTGTACTACGGCAGGCGCGGCGCCGCCGTGCACGCGATCAGCGGCGTCGACATCGCCCTGTGGGATATCGCGGGACAGGTCGCCGGGAAGCCGATCCATGCCCTTCTCGGCGGAGCGCGGCGGGACCGGGTGAAGGCCTACGCCAGCACGCTGATGCCCGATACGCCGGAGGAGGTCAGGCGGATCGTCGCCGAGCAGGTCGCCGCCGGCTTCCACGCGGTCAAGCTGGGATGGGGTCCGCTGGGCCAGGACGGGGATCGCGACCTCGAGCTGGTCACCGCTGCCCGGGCAGCGCTCGGCGAGGACTATGACCTGATGATCGACATGGGGAAGGGCTGGGCCGACCAGCAAGATGCGATCGGCCGTGCGAGAAGGCTGGCCGACCTGCATCCGTACTGGATCGAAGAACCGTTCATGCCCGATGACTACGCCCGATATCACGAGCTGGCGCAGGCAGTGGACGTCCCTATCGCGGCCGGCGAGGAAGACTCCACGCTGGCCGACTTCGAGCGGCTCATCGATGCCGGCGGGGTCACGATCGTCCAGCCGGACGTGACCCGGGCCGGCGGGATCACGGAGACCATGCGCATCGGCTCCATGGCGCTGGCCCGGGGGAAGCGGCCGGTCACGCACGCCTGGAGCACCGGCGTCATCAAGGCGGCCAGCCTGCACGTGCTCGCCGCCCTGGAGCGCGCCGAGTACTTCGAGTACTGCGTGCAGACCACTGAGCTCAACCAGCGACTAGTGGCGGAAAGGTTCCCGGTTGCCGACGGCTATGTAACCGTTCCGCAGGAGCCGGGCCTGGGCGTGCGGATCGTCGAGGAGGTGCTGGAAGAGTGCCTGGTGAGGTAGCGGCCTCCGCCGGTCTGCCGGTGCTGCCGAGGCTCGACGGGAAGGCGGGCATCGTCACCGGCTCAGCCGCCGGACTCGGCCGCGAGGTCCTGCTGACGCTGACCGCCTGCGGCGCGCAGGTAGTGGGCATCGACATCGATGCCGAGGGCGGGAGGCGGTCCGCGGATGAGGCGGTCGCCGCGGGCGGCGCTGCGGTGTTCGAACCTGGGGACATCCGCGGCGAGGCTGACGTCGCCCGGGCGATCCGGCGGTGCCAGGACGAGTTCGGCCGCTTCAACATCATCAACAACAACGCGGCTATCGCCATCGAAAAGCATCTGCACGAAACCACCGAAGACGAGTTCGATTCGATCGTCTCGGTGAACCTCAAGGGAACCTTCTTCGCCTGCAAGCAAGCGGTTATCGCGATGCGCGCCGGAGGCGGCGGCAGCATCGTCAACACAGGTTCGATCGTCAGCGTTACCGGCGATCCGATCCTCCCGGCCTATGCGGCCACGAAGCACGCCATCCTCGGCCTGACCAGAGTCATCGCTGTGGACTACGCGACCGACAACATCCGGTGCAACTGCGTGTGCCCCGGAGACATCCTGACGCCGATGCTGCAGCGCACCTTCGACCGGAACCCCGAGGCCCGGCCGATGATGGAGGCCGCCTATCCGATGCGGCGCGTCGGGGACCCGGCCGAGGCCGCTGCCGTCGTCGCCTTCCTGCTCTCCGACGCGGCCTCGTTCGTGACCGGAGCCGCCTACATGGTCGACGGCGGACTGACCGCCAGCTGCTACTGAGAGGCGCGATGAACGAACCAATAGCGGGCCTGCTGCCGGTCATCCCGACTCCGTTTCTCGACGGACGACTCGATGAGCGCAGCCTCGCCCGGTTCCTCGGCCATTTCCTGCCTGCAGCCGACGGCTACACCCTGCTGGGTAGCACCGGGGAGGCGCCGTCGCTGGACACCCGGGAGCGGATGCGGATCGCAGAGGTCGCGATGAGCCTGACGCCGCCCGGTAAGACGGTCGTTGTCGGGGTGACGCACACCAGCCTTGCTGACAGCATCGTCCTGGCGCGCCATGCCGCAGGCATCGGAGCCCGCGGTGTGCTCTGCGCGGCCCCCTACTACTTCCCGAATACCGCCGACGGCGTCCTTCGCTACCTCAAGGGCCTAGATGAGACCCTCGACATCGAGCTTGTGCTCTACGACAATTCCGCCCCGAGCGGCTTCCGGCTCCCGGCGGAGATGCTGATCGAGTGGGTCGGCGAGCTCGCGCACCTGCACAGCGTGAAGCTCACCGACCACGACCTTGGCAAGATCTCGCTCTGGCATGAAGCCGGGCTGAAGGTTCTGGCGGGCGACGACCCCATCGCCTTCCGCTTCCTCGCCGCCGGAGCTGACGGCGCGATGATGATCGCGCCGTGCATCTTTCCCGAAGCGTTCCGCCGCGTATGGGACCTTGTGCGCAACGGTGAGATCGACGCCGCCTACCAGGTGTTTGCCGCACGGATCTTGCCGCTCATCCACGTCTTCGGAATCGGCGATGAGATCGCGACGTCGAAAGCGGTCCTGCAAGATATGGGCCTCTTTAGCTCCGCCGAGGTGCTGGCGCCGCTGGAGCCGGCAGCCCCCGACCGCGCCGCCATCGTGCGGCTCGGATATCGGATCGCCGCGAGCGCCGGAGAGGAGGCGGCACTGACTTAGAAGCTGCGTCTGCGTCAGTGGCAGCTCAGCCCGATAAGGCAATGGAAGGGATTCCAACAAGCAACAACACGAAGCAATAGGAGGCGCGCGATGAGCGCACCGGCAATATCGGCACAAGCAGATCGTGATATCAGGGATCTTCACGCACTGGGCTACCGCCAGAGCCTGCGGCGCACGATCGGGCTCTTCACATCATTCGCGCTCGGCTTTGCGATGGTCTCCATCACCGCAGCAGTCTTCACGACCTTCTCCACCGGATTCACCTACATGGGCGGCGCATCGATCTGGCTCTGGTTCCCGGTGCTCATCGGTGTCCTCGCGATCACCTTGGTCTACGGCCATCTGTCGTCGAGGCTTCCGCTGACCGGTTATGCCTACCAGTGGTCAGCCCGCCTGGTGAACGGGCACGTCGGATGGTTCACCGGGTGGTGCGCGATGCTCGCGTTCACCGCTGGCACGGCTGGACTGTCCATCGCGATGGGGACGGTGTTCGCGCCGTATGTCTGGTCGCACCCGACGACCACCGACGTCCAGATCTTCGGCGTCGTGATGATAGCCGTCGGCACGATCCTGAATGCCGTCGGGGTGCGGGCTGCCACCTGGGTGAACAACGTCGGTGCCGGGGTGGAGTTGATCGGCACGGTGGGCCTTGCCATTGTGCTGGCCTTCGGCCTGCTGTTCTTCCATCACGAGGCCGGTCCGTCGATCCTGACCCAGGTCGGCACCGTCAGCGGAAGCCCGGTCACATTCACCGGGATCATGCTGGCTGTGCTGCTGCCCGTCTACACGCTGATCGGCTGGGAGGGCTCAGCCGACCTCGCCGAGGAGACTCGGGACCCGCGGCGCACCGCGCCCAAGGCAATGGTCCGCACCGTGATCATCTCGACCATTGCCGGTTTCTTCATCTTCGCGATTTTCTCGATGGCAATCCCCACGGGGGTCAAGGCTGCGCTCGGCGGTACGCAGGCGCCGATCATCTTCATTTTCAAATACCACTTCGGTAACTTCGTCGGCGATCTGATGACGGTGATCGCGTTCATCGCGTTCTTGTCCGCGCTGATCGCCAACGTCGCCGTCTGCACGCGGCTGATTTATTCACTGTCACGCGACAAGATGCTTCCGGCGTCACGTTTCCTGAGCCAGGTGAATCCGCGGACCCGGACCCCGCTGTACGTCATCGGCGTGGTGGCCGCGTTCTCGCTGATCCTGAACTTCCTGTCAGCTGGCATCGTTACCCGGATCGTTTCGATCGTCGCCGTGACTTACTATCTCACCTACGTCTTGATGATGGGGTCAGCGATATTTGCCGAGCGGAGCGGCCGGATACCGCCGGCACCCGAGGGTCCCGGTTACATGAACCTCGGAAAGCGGCTCACCCCGGTCGCCGTCTTCGGCATCGCCTTCGCGCTGTTCGTCTGCGCCTACCTCACGCTCCCCGCCGGGAACCAGGTCGCGGGCGAGTACACCATCTACGGCCTCATTCTCGGGGTCCTGTGGTGGGCCCTGTACCTCGCGCGTCAGATCCGGGCTGGTAAAGCCGGGCCGCCCACGGCGGCGGTCGCGGCTGACGAGAGCGCCGACGAACTGAAGATCGCCACCGAGAGTGCCTGACAGCACAAATGATCCGAGGCGTGTGGCGGACCCGCTGAGCTGGGCCCGCCACACGCCCGCCGAATTCGTCACCCTCGGCGAGGCGCTCGCCGTGTTCATCGCTGATCCGCCCACGCCGCTGGCGGCGGCCACGCGGTTCCAGTGCACGGTTGCGGGAGCGGAGAGCAACGTCGCCGTTGGCCTGGCCAGGCTTGGCCACCGCGCGGCGTTCCTGGGCAGCGTCGGTGCCGACGCGCTCGGCGAGATGGTGATGCGCCGGCTACGGGCCGAGAACGTCGATGTCAGCTTCGTGCGGCGCTCCGCAGACAAGCCAACGGGCGTGATCATTCGCGACTCGTCCTACGCCCGGCCGGCCGAGGTCGTCTACTACCGGCGCGACTCGGCCGGCGCCGAGCTCGAGCCCGCTGATGTCCCCGATGAGGTCGTGGCCCAAGCCCGTCACCTGCACGTCTCCGGCATCACCGCGGTGATCAGCCCAAACGCCAGAGCGGCCGCCGAGCACGCGGCCGCCGTCAGCCGGGGTGGGGGTGGCGAGGTCTCGTTCGATCCGAACCTCCGGCGCCGGCTCAGCACCGTCGACACCGCGCGAATGGCTTTCGGTGGCCTGCTGTCATTCGCCACCATGATCTTCGTCAGCGCGGACGAGGCCGTCGCCCTCGCGCAGACCCGCGATCTGGATGCCGCCGAGCGGTGGTTCCTCGACCACGGCGCCCGCCTGATAGTGACCAAGCTAGGCCGCGAAGGCGCCCGCGCGACGGACGGGCAGCGAACGTGGACCTGCCCAGCTCACGCTGTCACGGTCGCAGATCCGATCGGTGCCGGCGACGCGTTCGCCGCCGGCTTTCTGTCGTCCTGGTATCGCGACCGCGACTGTCATGCAGCGCTGCGCTCGGGCACGGTCGCGGCGGCGCTGGCGATGACCACTCCGGCGGACATCGACGCCCTGCCGAGCCGCAGTGACCTGGAGGCGATCCTGGCCGGAGATGCCGATGCCCGACGCTGAGCCAGCAGCGGCCAGCCCGGCTGTTCATGCGATCCGCAGTCAGCGGGTACTGGGAATTATCCGAGCGGAATCAGCGGACGCGGCGTGCGACTTGACGCGAGACCTGTGGAGCGCTGGCCTGCGAACGGTCGAGATCTCCGTCAGCACGCCCGGCGCCATCGAGGCCGTGACGGCGCTCGCTGCCGAGCGCTCCGATCGCGCCTGCATCATCGGCGCGGGAACTATCACGGATGCGGCAACGGCACGGGCCGCCGTTGAGGCAGGCGCTGACTTGCTGGTCAGCCCGATAGCCGACCCGTCCGTCATCGCTGTCGGCCTGGATGCACGCGTGCCCGTGGTAGCGGGAGCGGCGACTCCGGGCGAGGCAGTAGCAGCCATGCGGGCGGGCGCGAGCCTGGTCAAGCTGTTCCCCGCCAGGATGTTCACGCCCGAAGTCCTCGCCGACATCCTCCAGGCCCTGCCGGAGTTGCCCCTCGTGCCGGTCGGAGGAATCGCGATCCGCGATGTCGGCGCCTGGCTCCGCGCCGGCGCGGTCGCCGTAGGCCTTGGTACTTCCCTGACCGCGGCCGGACCCGGCAACGTGAAAGCGCTCGTAGCCGAGCTGCTCGCCATCGCCGCGACCTCCTGAGGCGGCTGGCAAGGCTGACGCTGTGGCTGAACTGGCCGGGCCAGTCAGGCGGCGCACGACCGCGAGTCCCCACGCGATGCTCAGCAACCTTCACCGCATCGTTGGCGCCCTGCCGCTGTCCTGATGGCGTCAATGGCGTTCTGCTGCTGTTGAAGCGCGCGGTTTATCGCGCCCGCATCGTCAGGTCCTACTACAGGTCGAACACCAGCCGCGCCTTCACCTGGCCGGTCTCAACTTCGTGGATGGCGGTGTTGACATCCTCTAGCTGGCGCCGCTCGTAGACCACGTGGGTCCTTCCCGCCGCATGCAGCTCGAAGACTTCCTGCAAGTCCACCCTGGTGCCGACGATCGATCCGAGCACCTTGGTCCCGTTGAGTACGGTCTCGAAGATCGGCAGCTGGATGTGATTGTCGGCCGGCAGCCCGACGAACACCAGTGTGCCGCCGCGACGCAGCGAGGCGTACGCCTGCTCGAATGCTTTAGGTGAGACAGCCAGAGAAATCGCGGCATCAGCACCGCCGAGGGCCTTGATCGCTTCGGCCGGGTCCTGCTCGCGCGCGTTCACCGTGTAGGCGGCGCCGAGTTCCTTGGCCATCGCCAGCTTCTCGTCGAACAGGTCGACGGCCACCACCTGCGCGCCGGCGATCAGCGCGTACTGCAGCGCCAGGTGGCCGAGCCCGCCGACCCCGAAGATCGCCACAAGATCCGCCGATCGGGCTCCGGATACCTTGACGGCCTTGTAGGTAGTGACGCCCGCGCAGGTCAGCGGCGCTGCCTCGAATGGATCGATTCCGTCCGGGACCTTCCCGACATAGGAGCCCGAGGCCAGGGCGTACTCGGCCCATCCACCGTCGACCGAGTAACCGGTGTTCTGCTGCCGCTCGCACAGCGTCTCCCAGCCGGTCATGCAGTATTCGCATTCGCCGCACGCCCAGCCCAGCCACGGGATGGCGACGCGGTCACCTTCCTTAACCCGGGTGACGCCCCGGCCAACCCGGATTACGATCCCCACACCTTCGTGGCCGGGTACGAACGGCGGTGTGGGCTTGACCGGCCAGTCACCGCTCGCCGCGTGCATGTCGGTGTGGCACAGGCCCGAGGCCTCGATCCTCACCAGCACCTGGCCCTCGCCAGGCTCGGGAACGGAGCGCTCTTCGATGACCAGCGGCTGCTTGAATTCCGTGACGACTGCTGCCTTCATGACGGCATTCCTTTCTAATGTCGCGTGTTAATGGCAGCCTGGCCTCCGGATTGGGCGCCACATCAGGGCCAACGGCCACCAGCGCGCAGGACCTGCGGCTCCTGCTCCCGGGACCATCGGCATCTCATGTGACCGAGCTCGCGGCCCTCACAGTCTCCGCACGCGGTCTAGTGGACCGGCTAAACAAGTGATATTTTTATCACATGTTTCCCGGAGGTGCGGTCACGGCGGCCAGTTCCGGCCCTGCGGAGCCGGACCTGTGGCGGGCGCTAGCCAGCCCGTGGCGCCGCCGACTGCTCGACCTTCTCCGCAAGGGCCCAGCGACGACCGGCGCCTTGGCCGGGCAAATCCCGGAGCTGAGCAGGTTCGCGGTGATGCAGCATCTCGGGGTCCTAGCCGACGCCGGGGTAGTGGTAGTCGAGCGCCGCGGCCGCGACCGGTTCAACTACATCAACCCAATTCCGCTCCGGGAGTGGTATGAGCGGTGGGTTCAGCCCATGGCTGACGCCGATGCCGCCGCCCTCCTCATGCTCAAGCGGACAGTCGAAATGGGAGAGGATGCCATGCCTATTGCCACAGAGCCGGTCCGCACCGTCCGGCTCGCCTACGAACTCCGCATCCGGGCGAGCGCACAGCGCACCTTCGAGGTGATGACGAGGCAGTCCCTGGACTGGTTCCCGCACACCTACGGAGGCGAGCGGGTGCGGGCGGTGGTGCTCGAGCCCATGGTCGGCGGCCGGCACTACGAGGATTGGGGCGGCGAGCAGGGCCATCTCTACGGCCAGGTCACGCTGTTCGACCCGCCTCATGCGTGGGCGACGCGAGGCCGCCTGTCGCAGGGTGTAGTCCTGGATTCCGAGTACCAGCTAACCGAGGATCCCGGGCCGGTGACGGTCGTCCGGGTCCTCAAGGTCGCGGTCGGGCCGATCTCCGACGAGGAGGCAGCGGGGATCGCCACGTTCGGCGACATCCGCAGCTATGCCGCCGCGATCGAAACACTAGCGGGGGGCTGAGCGCATGGCCATCGAGCTGCACGGGTTCCAGCTCGTCCTGCTGCGCCGACCCGATAACGCGCCTGGCTACGACGACGAAGTGCTCGAGCGGATCCAGCGCGACCACCTGGCCTTCTATGCCGCCATGCGGCAGGCCGGTCAGGTCATCACGAACGGGCCGGTGCGTGACCAGCCCGACGAGGCGCTGCGCGGAATAGCGATCTTCGCGACCGAGTCGGCCGACCGCGCACGGGAGCTGGCGAACACGGACCCTGCCGTGCAGGCAGGCCGACTGGAGGTGCAGGCCATGACCTGGCTGTGCCCTCCGGGCACCATGATCAAGAAAGGCATTGCGGTCAGCGTGGACGACTGAGTATCGCCTGCAGCGACTGCTGCACCGGCACGCCAAAGGTAGCTGAGCCGAGCGCCCACGGGCGCTCGCCGCCGCATCGGCTGAGCGCCGGGCCGGCGATCACGCCCGGATTGTCCAGGAAGTCAATGCTGAGGACGGCGTCGTGGGCAAGGAGTGACGGGTTCGGCCAGCCCTGCGGTGGATCTCTTGACCAGATCTCGACTGCCGCAGACGTGGCAACGATGCTGATGACGGTGTTGCCGCTAGTACGCCTGCGTCCTCCCGTCCAAGTCGGCGGGCCTGCCGCACTGGCCCAGCGCATGCGCCGGTGACCAATGACGGCCTGGTAGACATCGCTTCCCCGCTGATAGGTGACAGATCGCGCTGGCCTCGCGCCCGCCGGTCTCGGGAACAGGCGCGCAGTTCGCTCCCAGTCCATGCCTGGCGTACTCATGCTCACCTCCGGTACGCGTGCCGGCGTCCACTACCCTGCGCCTCGATTGGCATGCGCGGCTACCGCAGAGCGACGGCCTTGGCTACGCTAAGGCGGGATATCCGGACGAGGCTCCGTTGCGTTAATCCGATCTGTGATGTCGACGTCGTAGTTCCCAGGCGGGCTCAGGCTGGAGGGACCGTGACTTCGCATCGCCGTCGGCGATGGAGACTCTGGGCGCTAGTGGCGGTGGGCCCGGCGTTCGTCGCCGTGGCGATACTCGCAGCAGTGGCCAGTCGCTACCAGCCGATAGCGTTTGGCGATACCAGCAGCACCGTCTTGTATTTCTGGGGTATGCCCACCGGTAAGGGTGTCCGGCCGGTCAACGACATGGGCGGCTTCCACCAGGACATTTACATTCCGCCGCAGCGCGGAACGTTCTCCCTGTCGGCAACCATCGCGAACAACGGCTCCCACCCGGTGACAATCGTCTCGGCATCGCTGGGCGCGATCTCGGGCCTCGCGCTGTCCGGCCCGGTACGCTACTCCATGCCGGGGATGGACGGCTCCGACGTGATCCCGCCGCCGGTTTCGCGTCTGCTGCGCGACGTTGTTCTCGCTCCCGGGCACGAGATGTTCATCGGCTTCCCGGTAAAGATGTGGCCGTGCGCGACAATCGGCAGCTGGCAGGCAGTGCCCGACTTCACCGTAACGACGCGGTACCTCATCTTCAGGCATTCGGTATCCGTTCCCTGGGGAATGGAAGGCGACAGCCTGATCATGCGGCTCCCGGGAGGACAGCCCGGGCAGCAGGGCGTGATCTGCGCGCCCGGGACCACACGAGCGAACATGCCTAAGGTTCCGCAACAGAGTCTCGGGCCGCAGCCGCTCGCCGGCACGATCGTCCGCATCAACAAGGGCAAAGACACTGGCGAACTCCGGCTCATCGAGATGAACGCTCCGGACGCTGCCGAGAACGTGGGCGCGCAGCTCCCTCCGTGTTTCACCCAGTTCCCGACTACGCTGACCCGCCTGCCGGCGTACCGGGTGATCAACTTCGACCTGAACTACGCCTCGACCGATGAGGGCAGCAGCGGTACCGCCCCGGACGTGCGGGTGACCATCGCCGGACCCGACGGCACGCCGATGATCGCCGCGATACCGCAGGGCCCGGGGTACGACACGATCGCCTGCCAGTCGGTCCAGTCCTTTCTGCTCACCTCCGGAGGCAGGGACTCTCAGGAAGTCCTCGGCCTGACGCTGCGCGTCCCGCTCCACATCACGCTCGGTCACCTGCTCGTGAGCGCAGGAGGTCACACGATTACGGTGCCCCTCGTCCCCGACTGCAGCAGGACCTCGGCCAGCAACTGCTTCCAAGGCGACCAGCTCGGCGGTCCTTGGATGGCCGGCACGCCGTACTCTGTCCAGCTGCGGCTCTGATTAGTGCAGCCGCGCTGTTCAGCGTACAGGGGCGATAGTGTCCGGCTCATCCAGGACGAACTCCGGGCCTTCGGTGCTCGCCCGCTTGAGCGCTTCTGGACGCCGGGTGTAGACGATGCCCGTGGCTACCGCGGAGATCGCTACGATCGCCAGGATCCAGGCCCAGAACACATTGGCCGGAGCCGGCTGGTTAGGCTGCACGAACTCATAGACGCCGTACACCAGGACCGCCGAGCCGATCAGGGGCCACAGAACATGCTTCACCCAGCTGAACGAGGCGCGGTTGGTCGTGAGCACGTAGACCGGCAGCGCGACGTTGGCGATCAGGTACACGATCAGGATCGGCACCGTCCCGATCCCGGCCTCGTCGGAGAAGATCGAAACGGCGTTGCCGTGCATGGCGAAGTACGGGATGACGACCAGAAGCACCAGGATTCCGGTGTAGATCAGCACAGATGCCAGCGGAACTTTGGTGCGGGTCACTCCAGCCATTGATTTCGGGAGCAGACCCGCACGGGCGCCATTAAAGATGATCCGGGTCTGTGAGTTGGTCGCGGCGATGAAGCACCCGAACGAGCTGGTGAAGCCGACCAGGCCGATGAACCAGTCGAACCAGGGGCTGAAGTGGCGGGATAGGTCGAGGAAGGGCGTAGCCTCGACCGCGGGGTTACCGAGGAAGTTGACACCGGCGACCGTGCCCTTCCATTCGGCGAACCCGGCAACCGCGGCCCAGCTCGACAACACGTACAGGCCGGCGATGATCGCGATTGAAGTGAAGACCGTGATCGGGATGTATCGCTTGGGGTCTTTGGACTCCTCGGCGAGCGCGCCTGAGTTCTCCCAGCCGATGAAGCCCGAGACGGCGAGGGCGAAGGTCAGGCCGACCAGGCCGCTGAACCCGCCAGGCGAGCCGCCATGGGCATGGAATGGCGCGCTAGCGTGACCGGATGCCCGGGCCAGTACAACGATCGACAAGATGATCAAGCCGAGCGCCTCGCTGCAGAACATCACGAATGAAGCCCGGGCCGAGATGACGACGCCGCGCAGCAGCAACGGCAGGGCCAGCGCCACCCCGGCCAGCGTGA
>Ga0126373_10003884_pt1 | contig 11304 bp, 8 predicted proteins | sample PanSoiMetPlot_11_FD_92545 | JGI IMG/M metagenome (GOLD analysis project Ga0126373, IMG submission 92545) | Tropical forest soil microbial communities from Panama - MetaG Plot_11 | ecosystem: Environmental > Terrestrial > Soil > Tropical forest > Bulk soil | place: Panama | collected 2016-02-17
ACATCGATCCAGCCATCGGTGCACAGCGGCTCGTCGTACTGCGAGATCTGGAAGTTCTTCGGCATGTCCGGGTAGAAGTAGTTCTTCCGCGCGAACCGGCACCATGCGGCGATCGAGCAGTTCAGCGCTAGCCCGATCCGGATCGTGTACTCGATCGCGGCGCGGTTGGCCACGGGCAGCGAGCCGGGCAGGCCGAGGCATACCGGGCACACCGCAGAGTTCGGCGGCAGGCCGAAGCTCGTCGGGCAGGCGCAGAACATCTTCGTCGTGGTGCCGAGCTCTACGTGGGTCTCCAGGCCGATCACGGGCTCGTACCTGGCCACCGCCTCGTCGTAGGGCACCAGTTCCGCAACCTGGCTCATCGCGACCCTCCGTCCGGGCCCATCCCTGCCCTTGCCTCTGGGGCCGGCAGCCCCTTCGCGTGCGCCAGCAGCGGGCCGCCCCACCGCTGCTCGAATGCGGCCTCGACTGCGGCCGCGACCCGATAGGTGCGATCGTCGGCTAGCGCGGGCGCCATGACCTGCAGCCCGACCGGCAGCCCGTTTTCCGGCGCGAGCCCGCAGGGCACTGAAATCGCGGCGTTCCCCGCCAGATCTGACGGGATCGTGAACAGGTCAGCCAGGTACATCGCCATCGGATCGTCGACGCGTTCCCCGATGGGGAACGCAGTGGTCGGGGTGGTTGGTGAGACCAGCACGTCGACCTGCTCGAACGCGGCGTCGAAGTCGCGGCTGATCAGCGTCCGGACTTGCTGGGCCTTGCCGTAGTAGGCGTCGTAGTAGCCACTCGACAAGGCGTAGGTGCCGAGCATGATCCGGCGCTTGACCTCCGGGCCGAAACCAGCGGCGCGCGTCAGCGACATGACCTCGTCGGCACTGCGCGTTTCGTCGTCCCCGACCCGCAGCCCGTAGCGCATGCCGTCGAAGCGGGCCAGGTTCGACGAGCACTCGCTGGGGGCGATCAGGTAGTAGGCGGGCAGGGCGTAGGTGAAGTGCGGGCACGACACCTCGACGACCTTGGCACCGAGCGACTCGAGCAGCTCGACTGCCTCGGTGAACCTGGCCTGGACGCCGCTCTGGTAGCCATCACCACTGAACTCGGCTACGACGCCGATCCGCAGGCCGGACACGTCAGCCTGGCGCGCAGCGGCGACAACCGGCGGAACCGGGGCGTCCACCGACGTCGAGTCACACGGGTCATGTCCGGAGATCGCCTCGTGCAGCAGCGCCGCATCGAGCACCGTCCGCGCCAGCGGGCCCGGGGTGTCCAGCGACGATGCGAACGCAACAAGGCCGTACCGGGAGGAGCCGCCGTACGTCGGCTTCATGCCGACGATGCCGCAGACCGCCGCGGGCTGACGGATCGAGCCGCCGGTGTCGGTGCCAATCGCGAGCGGCGCCTCGAAGGCCGCGACCGCGGCCGACGAGCCGCCCGACGACCCGCCAGGGACCAGGCTGAGGTTCCAGGGGTTGTGGCTCGGCCCGTAGGCGGAGTTCTCCGTCGAGGAGCCCATCGCGAACTCGTCCATGTTCGTCTTGCCGAGAATGACGACGCCGGCGTCGCGCAGCCGCCTCGTCACGGTCGCGTCGTATGGCGGCCGCCAGCGTTCCAGGATCTTTGAGCCGCACGTGGTCGGCATGTCCGCGGTCGTCATGACGTCCTTGAGCGCCAGCGGCACCCCGGCCAGCGGGCCGAGGGGCTCACCCGCCGCACGTCTTCGGTCGACGTCTTCGGCGGCCGCCAGCGCGCCCAGCCCGGCAACGTGCAGGAAAGCATGGACGTCTTGGTCAACGGTCGCGATCCGGTCCAGGTGCGCCTGCGTTACCTCGACGGCCGATACTTCTCCCGTTGCGATGGTCCCGGCGATCTGCGCGGCGCTCATGTGCGTGAGCTGCGTCGGCTCGGCTGCGGCCATGTCAGTCCTCCGCCAGGATGCGCGGCACCCGGAACCGGCCCTGCTCGGCTGCCGGCGCCCCGGCCAGCGCCTGCTCGGGGGTTAGGCAGGGCTCTTCGACGTCATCGCGGAAGATGTTGACCACGGGGACCGCGTGCGTCATCGGCGGAATCCCCTCGGCCGCGACTTCCTGGACCCGCGCGACGGCCCCGATGATCTGATCGAGCTGGCCTGCGAAGTGGTCGAGTTCGGCGTCGGTCAGGGCCAGCCTGGACAGCCTGGCCAGGTGCGCCACCTCGTCCCTCGTAATGGACATGCAGGCCATCCTATTGGGCCATCTGGGCGCGGGCCGAAGGCATTATGCCGCGGTACCCGGCTGTCCAGTTCCGGCTGCCGTCAGCCAGTTCGTGCTGAAGGTCGGCCTAGTTCCGCCAGCCCGACGGCGGAAGGACGACCGGGTCCAGGTCGGCGGGCCGCAAACTGGCCGGCCTCCGGACGGCCGCCCTTAAGGCAACCGGCTCTGGCTCGAGCGTCATCCTGCCGTCCGCGTCGCCGTCTCGGGTGTGCTCGGTCAGCCACGCCGTCGCCGACACGGCGTTCATCGGCCGGCCGAAGTGCCAGCCCTGAGCCGCGACGCAGCCCATGGCCAGCAGGGCACTCGCGACTTCCGCAGACTCAACGCCCTCTGCGACCGACCGGATCCCGAGAGCGGCCGCCAGGTCGAGGATCGACTTCACCACGACCTCGTCGTCCGGGGATTCCAGCAGCCGACCGACGAACGAGGCGTCGACCTTGACCTCATTGAACGGCAGCCGCTTCAGCCTGAGCAGTGAGGAGTAGCCAGTGCCGAAATCGTCCAGGCTCAGGCCGATGCCGATGGCTGCCAGTGCCTCGGCCGTCGCGAGCGCGTGCGCCGGCTCGCTCGTCAGGACGCGCTCGTCAATCTCAAGGACCAGGGCATCGGCGGGCACGTTGTGCCGGTCGAGGCACTGCTGGATGACGTCGGCGAGGCCGGTATCCAGCAGGTCGCGGCCGGACACGTTGATCGATACCTGCAGGTCCAGGCCGGCCTGCCGCCAGAGCGCCGCCTGAGCCACGGCGGTCTCGATGACGAAGGCCGTCACCTCGCGCATGAGGTAGGACTGCTGCACGACGGGCAGGAAGTCGCCGGGGCCGAGGACGCCACGCACCGGATGGCGCCAGCGCACGAGCGCTTCCACCCCGGCGGGGCGTCGGTCACTCAGGTAAACCTTCGGCTGGTAATGGAGCTCTAGCTCGCCCCTGTCCAGGCCGCGGCGCAACTCGCCGAAGAGCGCGAGCCGGGCGGGCGAGTTGCGGTCCAGGTCGGCCTCGTACCGTTCGACCCCGCTGCGCCGCTGCTTGGCGACATACATCGCCACGTCGGCACGCTGCATCAGCAGCTCATCGGCCGTCGCATCGTCAGGGAACATGGCGATCCCGATGCTCACCTCGATGACGAACGACATGCCTTCCAGCCGGATTGGCTCGGCGACCGCCGCTCGGAGCCGCGCGGCGACCTCGCGAGCGGCAGACGCCTCCTTGACGGACGGCAGCAGGACGGCGAATTCGTCGCCGCCGAGGCGCGCGACCAAATCACCGGGCCGGATGCTGTGGGTCAGCCGGTGCGCGACCAGCCGGAGCAGCCGGTCACCGACAGCGTGCCCCAGGGTGTCATTGACCTCTTTGAGGCCACGATCAAGGTCAAGCAGCAGGAAGCCCGCCTTGGTACCAGAACTGGCAGCCTGGGCGAGCGTGCTCTGGAGCCGCTGCATCAGGAACTTGCGATTGGCGAGCCCGGTCAGCTCGTCATGGTGCGCCTGGTGCTCGCGCTGGACGGAGATCGCGGCGTTGACGAAGATTGCGGCGAGCGGGAACACGAACAGCAGAACCAGCACGGCCGACTTGTGCACCATGACGATGGCCACGAGCGGCGCAGTGGCCAGCAGCACCAGGTTGATGAATGCCTGGTATGGCAGCGTCTTGACGAGCGTCTTGCCCAGCGGCTCGCGAGAGTGCAGCGCAACAGCGAGCGTGACCAGCATGTAGCTCACGGCGAAGGTGGCCACGGCCCCTAGCAGGATCTGCCAGATCGTGCCGCTGGTCGGCACCCACGGGTGACGTGGCGAGATCTTTCCACGGAACGCATGCAGCACTAGACCGCCCGCCGCGAGGCTCAGCGTCGCGACAGCGGCATTGAAGGCCGCCCGGTGCGGCGCCTTGCCCCTACCGAGCAAGATCAGCATCGTCGTCGTTGCCCGCAAGAGGACAGCGACTGAAACACCCCAGGTGAGCATCGCGGCGAAGCTGAATGTGACCGACGCAACCGGCGCTTCCAGGGTGGTGCGGCCAGGCGTGACAATCGGCCAGATCTCGCCGAGAACCATCAGGCCGGCGACAACCCAGAACAGCGGCTGACCAATCAGCCTCGAGACGTGCATCATTCTCGCCACGCTGAGCGCGAACACGGCAGTGCCCACGACGATGACGAGCGTCATGTGGATCCACAAGGGCGAACCGACGCGCGGGCCGATGTCCCTTGTATCGGTGGGGTCCTTCATGGCTCCTCGTCGGCCAGCCGTCGCGTAGGGTGCACCGCTCGGCGCTATCCGTGAATCCTACGGCAAAAAACGTACTTCCCGAAGCCAATTGCATACTATCTGTAACAACTCGCGAGCGTACGAAGCCAAAACCGCCCGGATTAGCTGGCCATCCTGGCCCGCGCAGCGTCGGCTCCATCTGACAGCAGCACAGTCAGGCCTGCCTCGTCCAGCACCGGCACGCCGAGCGTTTCGGCTTTGTCGAGTTTTGACCCGGCGTTCTCGCCGGCCACCACGAAACTCGTCTTCTTCGAGACCGACCCCGCCACCTTGCCGCCACGCTCCTCGATCGCCTCGCTCGCCTCGTCCCTGGTGTAGCCCTCCAGGGTGCCGGTGAGGACGATGGTGAGCCCCGCAAGCGGCCCACTCACACCGCCGGCTGCCAGGCCCCCTTCGTGATCGCGGGCAGGCGCCACGAAGCCGGCCGTGGCCAGATCGACCCCGGCGCGCCGCCACTTATCGACGATGGCCGAGTGCCAGTCCACCTCGAACCATTCACGCAATGACCGAGCGATCGTCGGACCTACGTCATCGACGGTGACCAGGTCGGTCTCGGACGCGCCGGCGATCGCGTCGACCGAACCAAACGCGGCAGCCAGTGCCCGTGCCGCGGTGGGGCCGATGTGCCTGATGGACAACGCCACCAGGATCCGCCAGAGCGGCCGGTGCCTCGCGTCCTCCAGGTTGGCCAGGAGCCGGGTCGCGTTGGCCGTCAGCACACCGCTCTTCGTGACGAAGAACGGCACGGCCGCCAGGTCCTTCGCCGTCAGGCCGAACAGATCGCCCTCGTCCGTCACCAGCCCCGAGTCAAGCAGGGCGACGGCTGCTTCATAGCCCAGGACCTCGATGTCTAGGGCACCACGGCCGGCCAGGTGGAATAGCCGCTCCCGCAGCTGGGCCGGGCACGACCTGGCGTTGGGGCAGCGCCAGTCGACGCCGCCGTCTTCCCGCGCGAGCTGGGTACCACACGCAGGGCAGTGCGTCGGGAACTCGAACGCCCGCTCCTTGCCGGAGCGCAGGTCCACCACCGGACCGACGACCTCGGGAATCACGTCCCCGGCCTTGCGCAAGACGACCATGTCGCCGATGAGGACGCCCTTGCGCACGATCTCATCGGCGTTGTGCAGTGTGGCGTTCTCGACCGTGGAGCCGCTGACCTTGACGGGCTCCATCACCGCGAACGGAGTCACTCGCCCGGTCCGGCCGACGTTCACCCGGATGTCGAGCAACCGCGTGTTGACTTCCTCGGGCGGGTACTTGTACGCGATCGCCCAGCGCGGAGCCCGGCTGGTGTTGCCGAGCCGGTGCTGCACGGCCAGAGTGTCGATCTTCACCACAACGCCGTCGATCTCGTACGGGGGGTCGTGCCGGTGCTCGGCGTAATGGGCTATGTACTTCCTGATGCCGTCGATGTCGGGCACCACCTGGTACAGGTCGGTGACCGGCAGCCCCCACTGGGCCAGGCGCTCGTACCACGCGGACTGCGTCTGGGGCGGATCGACAAGTCCCTCAACCCGACCGACGCCGTGCAAGATCATGTCGAGCGCTCGCGAGGCCGTGATTCGCGGATCCTTCTGCCGCAGCGACCCAGCCGCCGAGTTGCGCGGGTTGGCGAACGGGGGCTTGCCCGCCTCAGTCAACCGCAGATTGAGCTCTTCGAAGGCCGCGACCGGCAGGAATACCTCGCCTCGGACCTCAAGCACGTCCGGCCAGTTCGTGCCGGACAGCCTGTTCGGCACCGCCGCGATGGTCTTGATGTTGGGCGTCACGTCCTCGCCGGTGGCGCCGTCGCCCCTTGTCGCTGCTCGCTGCAAGCGGCCCTTGCGGTACACGAGCGCGACCGCGAGGCCGTCGATCTTCAGCTCGCACAGGTAGGGACCCCCGCCGCCCAGCCGCTCGCCCCTGGTCACCCACGCTTCGAGGTCGGCGGCCGTGAACACGTTGTCGAGGCTCATCAGCCGCTCGAGATGCTGGACCGGCGTGAACTCTGTCGAGAACATTCCGCCGACCCGCTGGCTGGGCGAGTCGGGCGTGCGCAGCTCCGGGATCTGCTCTTCGATGCTCTGAAGCTCGCGCATCAGCGTGTCGTACTCGATGTCGGAGACCAGCGGCGAGTCGAGGACGTGATAGCGGTACTGGTGCTCAAGCAGCTCGGTGGACAGCTCCGCGTGCCGCTGCCGTGGATCTTGCTGCGTCGTCATCGCTCGATCTCCTCCGTCAGTCCTCGGTCAGCTCGGCTCGATCATCTCGGGCATGATCCGCGCCGCCTCGCGGCAATGCCGGAGCGCCGCGCGAGCAGCCGCGGGCGAGACGCCGGCAAGGCCACAGGCCGGCGTGATGACAACTTGCTCCGTCAGCCGACCTGGCGCGAGCCCGATCCGCCGCCACAAGGTCACCACCTGCTCGGCGGTCTGCCGCGCCGGAGGATTCGGCCCCGGCAGCAGCCGCCGCGCGCTTTCGGTCGGCAGCGCGCCAGCTAGGATGCCGAGCCCGTCCTCGGCCAGCTCCGCGACAAGATCGATATCCCTTGCTGGCACGTTCGCGAGATCGAAACTGACCGCCGCGGCGCCGGCTGCTCTAATTTCAGGGAACGGGGTCGGTCCCGCGCAGCAGTGCACAACGGTGTACGCCCCGGGCGCCGACAACACGGTATGCAACCGCTGGCTCGCTACCACCGTGTCGATCGCCGGGACCACGTTCAGCCCGCTCGCCGTCGGCACGCGGCCAGCCAGCGCCGTCGGCAGGGACGGCTCGTCGACCTGAACGATGAGACTGGCGCCGGGCACGCGCTTACGGACGTCGGCCGCGTGTGCCGCCAAGCCCTCGGCCAGCGACTCGGCGATGTCGGCAACCGCGCTGGGATCGGCGAGCGCCGGATTGACCGAGCGAGTCAACTCGAGGTTCGCGGCCAGCGTCCACGGCCCGCAGACCTGAATCTTGAGCGGCCCGGCGTAACCATCGGCCACTTCTTCCAGCACGTCGAGGTCCTGCGACAGGTAACTGGCAGCCCTGCTCATCTCGCGGCCGGGCCGGTCGGTGAGCTGCCAGCCGCGCGAAGTCGTCTGTACCGGCAGGTCGACCAGGAGCGCGGCGGTCCGCCCGGTGATGTCGGCGCCGGGTCCCCGATCCGGCAACTCCGGAACGTACGGCAGCTCCGGTAGCTCGTCGAAGACCTCGCGGCACGCTGCCATCGGATCAGTACCGGGCATCGACCCGATGCCGGTCGCGCTCGCGTTCGGCCACGGGAACGGCGGGCTCTGCTCGCTCACGGTCCGAGCCTAATGGTGCGCACCGACGGGGCGGACTCGGTGCGAAACGAGCCTGGCAAGCCGCTGCCGTACCGCGCCCCTCTCGCGGTACGGCAGCGGCGGTCTCGGGTGACCAGCCGACTAGCTCCTGATGCTCATGCCGCTGAACTCGAGCGGCTCGGTTCGAGCATCGTGTCGTTCGTGGCCAGCGGGCTCGCGGTGATCGTTGCGGACATTCCAGCCGAGCACGATCCGGGCCAGCCGGGCGGTGACGCCCGGCGGATTGCTTCTCGTCAGCGTGAGGCGGCGCTCTTCCCGATGTACTCCGATGATCACGATGATGGTGATCAGGACTGCGAACGCGAATCCTGCGGCGACGGCGAAGACGATCGCGTCGATGGCTGCCATTGCACATCCCCCTTCCGACCGGTTGGCGGCTCGGCAACTCTCCTCTCGGAACTGCTCTCGTATGGGCTGGGACTGCTAGGATCAGACCTACTGTTCCTGCCATCCCAACCTTTGGTATCTTCATCCTGACAGGCTCGAAGATCCACAGCAAGGGCTAATCACCAATTATCTGAACCGCTGGTATGGTTCCAATCAGTCCATCTGATCGGACTGTTGGGATGTTATTCTGATGCGGTGCTAGAACCTTTAGTGAGGGGGCGAAGGCGCGATGGCTGATCCGCTGTGGAAGCAGATCGCCGAAGACCTGCGCCAGAAGATCGATACCGGAGAGCTCGGCGGCAACGGCATGCCGCTGCCGACAGAACTCGAACTTCAGGCCGAATACAGCGCGTCCCGCAATACAGTTCGCGACGCGATCAAATGGCTCGTAACTCGCGGCTTGGTCTACACGCGATCAGGCCAGGGCACCTTCGTCGCGCAGAAGATCGATCCGTTCGTGACCAGCCTGTCCTCCGAGATGGCGCCTCATCATGTCGGTCACGACACGACTGCGGGTTACGCATCGGAAGTGGAGAGCCGCCTGCGCAGGCCCGATGTCTCGGTGCCGCGGATCGAGATACAGCGGGCGGCGGGCCTGCCTGCTACCGAACTGCGGCTGCCTGACGACGCCACCGTGGTCTGCCGGCAACAGCAGCGCTTCATCGACGGGCTGCCGTACTCGCTGCAGACGACGTACTATCCCATGCGCCTCGTGGAGCGGGGTGCCGTCCGGCTCATCCAGGCCGAGGACATCGCCGAGGGCGCCGTCGGCTACATCAAGGACGCCATCGGCGTCGAGCAGGTCGGCTGGCGTGAGCGAATCATCGTTCGCGTGCCTGATGCCACCGAGATCGCCTTCTTCAACCTCCCGGATGACGGGCGCATAGCGGTCTACGAATTCATCATGACGGGCTACGACAAGACCAGTCAGCCAATTCGCACCACTGTCACGACCTATCCGGCGGATCGCAACCAGTTCGTGAGGACGTCCGGCAAGGTCCCCGTCGAGCCCCCGGGACCAGCCCGGTGACAACGACAGATGCAGCCGAAGGGAGGTGTCATGGCAAAGCGTCACGGTCGGCCGTCGCTGCAGTATCGATACGAGCACTACGATCCATGCTGATGGGCAGCCACGCGCTGCGCTCGCGGTAGCTCCGCCGTCGCGGAGAGCCGACCTACATATATGCCGCCGGCGCTGGTTCAGGCTACGGACCGTCAGTGCAGCGCCGGCAGGCGACTGAAACGTATATGAGCGCTGCTGCACCAGTGGCCGCATTCAGTAACTGATGCACGTCTGCAATACGACACTTTCGTTACGCAACTGCCGTGATACCGAGTGGCCTCCCGCCGTTTCCGCCTCGCCGCTGCTGGAAACACCAGTGCTGCACCGAGTGGATACGCCAGAGCTCGGCGCCGAGGAGGTGGCATGGTCAAGCGACACGGGCGACCTTCCGCCCAGTACCGATATGAGCACTACGACCCGTGCCGGTAGCGGGTTTGCGCCGTAATATATAGGCCTATGCCCGATTGGCCGTTAGCCGTGCGGCGTGCAGAGCCCACGCATATGGACGCGATTATCGGCCTCATCAACGAAGCCGCCGAATGGCTTCGGACCAAGAACACCGACCAGTGGGCCCAGCCGTGGCCCAACCGGGCCGACCGCGATAGCCGGGTCTTGTCGTCATTACGTCAAGGCAAGACGTGGATCTGCTGGGACGGTGAGATACCGGCAGCGACCTTGACGACCGATCTCGACAACGACCCCTACTGGGCGTCCGAGCACTCCCGGCCATCGCGGCGTGCTGTCTATGTACACCGCCTGGTGGTTGCGCGAAGGTATGCCGGAATGCACCTCGGCGGCTCGCTCCTGAACTGGGTCGGCCGCACCGGCCAGCTGGCGCACGGCGCGCGCTGCCTGCGGATAAGCGCCTGGACTACCAATCAGGCTCTGCACCGGTACTACCAAGCGCAGGGATTCGCTCCGCGCGGATACCACGCCGACGACGGCTACCCCTCTGCGGCCCGCTTCGAGAAGCTGACGAGCATCATTCCGTTCAGTTGGCCTCCGTTGTTCAGCGCACCGAGCTTGCTCGCGGAGCCGAGGCGCTGATCGTCGCGCTGCCGAGTACCGCGTCGCCCGCGTAGAACACGGCCGCCTGTCCGGGAGCGATGCCACGGGCGGGCTCGCGCAGGCTGATGCGGACGACGTCGTCATCCTGCTCGCACACGGCCGGAAGAACCTCGCCGTGGGCGCGGAACTGGACGAGGCAGTCAAGCGGTCCGGTCGGCGGCAGGCAGCCGGACCACACCGGCCCCGTGGCCTCGATCTCTAGCACGCCGAGCGCCTCCGCCGGGCCAACAGTGACGGTCCGCGATACCGGCTCGATCGAAAGCACGAACCTCGGCCTGCCGTCCGGAGCCGGGCGGTCGATCCCCAGTCCCTTTCGCTGCCCGATGGTGAAACCGAACGCCCCATCGTGCTTCCCGAGCACGGTGCCGTCAGCGCCAACGATCGGACCGGGCGCGCTGCCGAGCCTGCGCTCTAGGAATCGCCGCGTGTCGCCGTCGGGTATGAAGCACACGTCGTGACTGTCGGGCTTGTCGGCGACGCCCAGACCCCGTGCCGCGGCCTCCCGGCGGACCAGCTCCTTCGTCGTGTCCCCGAGCGGGAACATGGCCCGGCTGAGCTGGTCGTTTCGCAGCACCGCGAGCACGTAGGACTGATCCTTGGCCGCATCCACGCTGCGCACCAGCCTCGTCAGGCCGGAAGCGCCGGGAACCGGCTCCAGCCGGGCGTGATGACCTGTGCAGACGGCGTCGAAGCCGAGGGCTACCGCGCGGTCGAGGACGGCGGCGAACTTGATCTTCTCGTTGCACCGCAGGCACGGATTCGGCGTGCGGCCTTGCGCATACTCACTGACGAAGTCCTCGACGACGTCGGCGTGGAAGCGCTCGGCCATGTCCCAGACGTAGAACGGGATGCCGATCACGTCGGCGGCCCGCCTCGCATCCCTGGCATCCTCAAGCGTGCAGCAGCCCCGTGCGCCGGTCCGATAGGAGCGCGGGTTGGCCGACAGGGCCAAGTGGACGCCGGTTA
>Ga0126373_10003885_pt1 | contig 11303 bp, 9 predicted proteins | sample PanSoiMetPlot_11_FD_92545 | JGI IMG/M metagenome (GOLD analysis project Ga0126373, IMG submission 92545) | Tropical forest soil microbial communities from Panama - MetaG Plot_11 | ecosystem: Environmental > Terrestrial > Soil > Tropical forest > Bulk soil | place: Panama | collected 2016-02-17
ACACGACCGGTCTACAGGAATTCACTCGATAGGTTTCCCTCTGGCCTAGGTGCTTTGTGTGGACGGTCATATGCTCGGACTCAACGGTTCGCCCAGCCAAGATAACGTTTCCCGTCTAAACTTCTTCTTGGCTCTGCGATTTGATTTCAACACCATTCAGTTTTGTTCCACCGGTGCTATTAAGGTCTTCTCGATTCAGTAGCAGCCATTGGCGTGCGAGCGTGTAATCGAGAGACGCCACTATCAGCTGTGGGATCAAAGACCGGCCGGTTCGATCCTTGACGCTTCCGATGATCACCTCCGAATGAGAAAATTCCCGCTCTTTTTCTTTGCCGCGATAGGTGCAAGGGATTCGCATGGAGGGCTCAGCGAGAAGACTATTCTACCCGGGAGAGTGCGCCAAACTGATCGAGTGAACCCCCGAACTCCTCGTTAGAATTCGAATTTGGGAAGCATGTTGTGAACCTACACTTCCGATTTCGATTAGAAAGTATATCCCACTCCAAACAGCGGCGAAGCGCTTGATCTGAGCCCACCGTCATCTAGTCTGACGAGAACATTGGCAGTAAAAACCAGTCTTGACACCTTGGGAAATGGGCGTGCCTTGAGGCCCATTGACGCGTTCGTAATGTTATAAGACGAGTTTGGGTGGGTTTGCAGGGAGTTTAGCGTCACCGTAGGGGGGGTTGCTTCCGCGGTGCATGTCCCGCAATTTGCAAGAAACTGTTGTGGTGTGATACTTACGGTTTCGGTTCCAAAAACCCGCTGTCCGACGATATCAAAATCTCCCGTCAACCATCTAGTTATCCTTGCGTCCGCTCCGGCGGTATAGACGAAATCATTCGGAATGCTCCCTTTTACGCCCGTCGTGAGGTCACCCGCGGTAATCGAATTCGTGTTCGTCTCGTAGCCGACAAGCACGTGAGGAGAAATCCGTGCGCGGTAGGAAAAGACAAAAAACGGCCTGACGCCGTATGATCCGGATCCTAAATAGTTTACGGCATCGCCAGTCGCGAAACGCACGTCTACACCTACGGCTATACCGGCCCGTTCACCTTCCCATGCATTCCACTTCACTCGGGCAACGACATCGCTAATACCGGCCGCCGAATTTTTAGACACGCTGCCGCTTCCCGTGAAGTTGAAATCCGGAAAAGTATGCATCAAGCAGGAGGGATCAAGCCCGGTGACGCCAGACGAAGGACTCGTATTTGGGCAATTCTTGAACAAGTGAAAAAAATAAGGAGCTCCGTTGGTATTCGTCAGGTTTTGGTTATGTACCGTCGCGTCGGGACTCCCCGGTGTAGGTACGATGAATCCGCTGGTACCAGGAACAATTGTGTCCTGAGAAGTCAAATTCATGTTGACATTTTCGATGGGAATTACGATCGAGACATCGATGCGATTGGTGAGTCCGAATGTTATGTAAGACGTATATTGATTAACCTTAAGATGGATCGAATTTATCGTATCTATTCGATCTCGAATAAACCCACAGCCATTGAGATTTTGGCCACTGGTGGAATTCGTTGAACAGGTTATAGGCGCAAGTGGCAAAGGTGGCGAGTTATCACGATTGTCGTCTGTGTGGGTGAAAACAGCGGGAAAATTATGCAGATTTACGCCATCGATTTTGTTGAAATCAAAATACTGATAGCTGAATGCGACGAATAAGCGATGGCGGCCGACAGTTTCTGCGCGCTCGCCAAGGATCGGACCCAAACTGTCTGTGCTAGTGACGAACGTCTTAAGAGATGGATCGTAGGTGAGGGTGAACCCGGACGAGGGAGAGGCGAGCGGTAACAGGTTTGTTTGACGGCCTATATCCTCCGTCAGAGGCTTCAGCGTAGTCCCGAAGTCGCTAAGGAAGTGAAACGGATGCCCCCCGACCGGGAACAGAACGCTCTGGAAGGCATTCACTGCGCCGTATTCCTGCGGAATCACGCAACCTAGCTTGCTGCCCGAGTTTGGCATCGAGCAGGGACCCTGCGCGAAGGCACTGGAGTAACCCAAGAATACAAAGAGAATTGAGAACACGGCGCGGTTCAACATGGAGTGCTCCCCCTCAGTGACTGGAAGTGTAGCCGGTCTTCCTCCTCTGTCAAGGCGAGGACATGTTTCCCAATTTGCGGTGCATATGCTACGGGCCAAGACTGTCGCGTCCGCTACGCGACGGGGCTTTCCTCACTCGAAACGAGATGAAGGTCACCACCTTGGCGCAAAAATAAAGAATGAGATGGGCATGCGGTCGGTCCAACGAACGTAATCTACCGAACGTCTGTAACCATCCAAACGCCGTTCTTCTTGACCAGTTGAAACTTCCAGGAGGCCTCTGATTTCTTCGCCGTTTTTCCCGTCTTCGAAGTGTACTGCTGCTGCGACTCGGCGGAAGCTGTAGCTGAAGCTCCGTCTGGACTCACGTTCACAGTTTGATTGACGATTTGCATGGTTATCACGCTTGCGTCTGCAAACGAACGCTTGTAGCCATCATACGTCTTCTGAGGAATGGTCGGCCAAACCTGCCTGAGTTCATCGGGATTTCTTTCTTCGAACGCCCGAAAGAAAGTTTGGACCACACTGAGAACCGCCGTTTCATCCGCAGCCGTCGTGCTCTGCGCCTCCCGTTTCGCTGGGGGAGGCGGCAAAACGGCGGCTGGAGGTTGATTCAATGCGTTCAACTTGGCGGTGATATCACCAACGCATTTTTGCGCTTCGTCGGCGTGAGGTCCGTTCTGTGTGAACGATTGCATGGATTCACGGGCGGATGCCAGTCCGCTCTTGTCGTTCCCCGCTAGGACCTGCTGACATTTCCGAGAAGCAGCCTGGAAGGCGAGTTCGAACCGCTGCGACTGCGCGCGAGCTTGGATGTCGGAAATTGACGATTGAATGCTATTGACGTAATTCTGCGCTTCAGATGACTTGGGTCCTCCGCTATTTACGAGCGCCTGGAATTTGGGCTGCAAAGCCTTCAGCTGCTGCACGGATGAATCGTCATCACCCTGCTTCAATTGATTGAATTGACTCTCAAGCTGGGTTAGTCGATCCCCTTCGGATTTTTCAATTTCACCGTTCAACTCGCTCGCATCGCCACCGCTCTGCTGAAGCTGCGCACTAAATTTTCGGGCCGACTCGATATCACCCTGTTTGAGAGACTGGCGCGCTTCTGTAAGCTGTTTGCCCTGCTGCTTCAATTTGGGGATGACCTCGGTGAGATACCTTTGGGCATCCTCGCGGTGCACGCCTCCATCCGGCAATGCCTGCACCTGTCTCAACTCAGCCTCGGCTTGTGCGAACCGCTTCGCGCCGATGTTGCCGACCGCTTGCTGCCACAACTGCGCCTCATGCTGTCGAAGCTGTCGAAGCTGTGCGTTCCTCATCGATTCTTCGATTTGTCCGCGCATTGATTGAAGGGCAGGAGTAAGAGGACCGTTTAAGTTTTCGGCGTCGAGGACCGTCTGGCGAGCCTTCTCGAGATCGTTGGCCGCTACGAGTTTCTCTGCAGCGACCATTGCGTCGCGCTGCTTGACCTCCAGCGGATTCGCCGGAGGGAGAACAACCGCGGTCTTGGTGGTGGCGACTTCGGGAGCTTTAGGCGGCGGAGTCTGCGGCCAGAGGAAATACCCAGCTGCCACGGCGGCGGCTAACGCTAAGCCCATCAGTGCGGGCAGCAGCGGCTTTTTGGGTTGGGCTTCCTCGGACGCTGGGCGCACACCGGGAGCGAGCGGTTGGCCAGTCGCAACCTTTGCCGGAGGCTTGGGCGAAACGAAAACTGGACGCGACGCAATCATTTCGAGCTTAACCGGCTGATCGGCCGCGATTGGCTCGTCCGACGTGGCAGGCGGTTCGAGCGGAGAAACAGTTTGTGACGTCTGAACAGGCTCGATCGATTTCATTGGCGCCGACGCCCCCTCCGGCTTCGGCAGCATGTCTTGAGACGGTTTGCTCGGCTGAGTGGGTTGAACCATCGGAGGCGCAGAAGGCTGAGCGGAGATACTAGGTTGAATCGCGGACGCGTGAGGTCCCGTAACCTCGGCGGCGGGAGTGCTCGTTTTTGGAAAAGTATTACGCGAGGGCGGTCCCTGCTGAAATGCATACTCATTCCTAAAATCTTGCGACAGAGTGGAGGTGGACGACGGCTCCAGTGGTAGCTGGGCGGCTTTTCGGCCCGCCGAAATCTCATCGGCAGCCCTCTGGGCACGAGAATCGAAGGCCTCGAGAATCTTCGTGGCAATTGCGGCGTCCAGCGCTTTCGTGGCACCGTCAAAGTCGCGAGAGTTTACGAACCCGCGAATGCTTTCGATCGCTTTTTCCTGTTGTCGCTTCCTTTCGCGAGTCTCCATTTCCACGTGCGCGGAATTAAGAAGCTGAGTGATGTCCGTATCGGGGCCAAAGCTGGCAATCGATTGCTTGGCTAAGTCGACCGCTTCGCTAAACTTCTCGCGGTTGATCTTACCCTTGATCTCGCGAATGCGCCGTTCCATATCCTGGCGCGTCATGGATTTTTTCTTGTCCGGTTCAATCTGTTCGAGAAGTTTTTGCAGATCGTGGTTGGCTGGATCGGCTTTCAAGCCCGCCCGAACGGTACTCGCCGCGTCAGCATATCTAGCTGCATTCAAAAGCGATTTGCCTTCATCCAACGCCTTTCGGGCTGCCAGTTCGCGATCAATTTCCGCCTGCTGGCTGCGCGCAGCAAGTTCGCGGCTTTCCGTCACCATTCCTGCTACCGATTCCGCCTGAAGGGCCTTACAAATAGGGTCGAGTTCGAGCAGGACATCTTCCATGGACTGATAGCGATTCCGTGGAGACTTTTGGAGCAGCCTGGACGCCACGATTTCCAGGTCCGCGGGTACCGCAGGATCTACAGAACGCAAGGAAGGCGCGTCCTGCGAACATATGCTGTGCATCAAAGCGGCGGGCGTAGTCTCAATGAAAGGCCGCCGGTAGCAGAGCAATTCGTAGAGGAGCACACCGAAGGACCAGATGTCGGACCGTTCGTCTGCATGCTCGCCGTGATATTGCTCGGGCGACATGTATGCGAAAGTTCCGATCAGCATTCCGGTTTGAGTCTTCGAAGTCTCGAGCACGCGAGCGATCCCGAAATCGACGACCTTCACCGCGCCGTCTTTGTTCACCATAATGTTGCCGGGTTTGATATCGCGGTGAACGATGCCTCGTTTATGGGCGTAGTCGAACGCGCTGCACGCCTGCGCGGCATAAAGGAGTTTCAGAGAGACTGGAATTGGCATGCGCTGGGAGATCATCTGCTCAAGATTGTCCCCCTCGATCAGTTCCATGGCAATGTAGGGCACGCCAGCTTCATCGCCCATGTCAAAGATGGTGACGATATTAGGGTGCTGCAAGCCACCAGCGGATTGCGCTTCGCGATAAAAGCGCTCAAGCAGATTTTGGTTGTCTGAGGCAGCTGCGGTGATCGTCTTGAGAGCGACCAGGCGATTGATGATCGGATCGCGCGCGCGATAGACCACGCCCATGGCACCACGGCCGAGTTCGCCGATTATTTCGTACTTGCCCAGCGTCTTCAGGGCGCACTCCGCAAAACGCCATGCCGGATCGACCCCACTTGCTCACAAACCAGCAATTCTAACAGATACACACTCGACTTTGTCTCATTTCATAGCTGGACGGTGGTGCTCTAACCGATTGTTGTTGAAAAGGAGGCCGCTGTTCGCTGAGATAGCCGTCCTCCATTTGGATCATCTCGACAATATCGGTGAAGGTGCGATATTAAGTAACCTATGCTCATTACGAAGATTCGCGGCAGGGAATGTCGCGAGATTCTGACCCGACTCGGCTACGGCAGACTCGCTTGCGCCTGTAACAACAGGCCTTATATCATTCCCCTCTATTTCGTCTTCGACGTCGACCGCTTGTGGTGCTTCTCAACGCTGGGACGGAAGATTGAGTGGATGCGGGAGAATCCTCTGGTGTGCGTGGAGGCAGAGGAAGTTCGCAGCCACGACGACTGGGCCACCGTCATTGTCCTTGGCAAATATGCGGAAATCCCGAATACGAGCGAATATGAGAAGAGCCGGGCACGGGTCCGCTCCCTACTGCAAAAAAGATCCCTGTGGTGGCAAAGCGGATATACGGCAACCCAGGTTCGCAGAAAGGGTACGCCCCTTCCGGTGTTCTACAACATTCGGATCGAGGAAATGAGCGGCCTGCGCGGCTCGCCGGATACAAGAGAGGCAACTAGCTCTCGGTCGATTTAATGCTTGGTAGTCGGAAAGAACGCGTTCGGCAGAAGGCTGTGCCGTCCAGATCTGATAGGTGTCGAGAACTCCCGTGGCTGTTGAAAAACTCCCTCTCGACGAATTTGCAGAAGTTGCTTCGCGTCATAAGCTCCAGGAACGATTTTCGCAGTCTCCTGGACATCCTTCATCACCCAGATTTCGGTTTCAACAACCACTCCTTCCGACACTTTCGGCGATGTTGGGGCACACCAGTATTCAGGTGACGATGCGATACGTTCATCCCGCCGAGGAGCAAAAGAAAATTGCAGCTGGCAAGCTCGAAGCTTTTCGCATTGTATGCCCGTGCCCGTTTTTTCCGAATGGGCCAAGCAGCTGGCCCCAGCGGGCTATGGCGATTAGGCTAACGATTCGGCCTGGGCAGAAACCTTTGAAGTATGAACTGATGTTCGCGACTACGACCCCGCACTTCGGTGGGACGCGAATCGCCGTGAAACAGTAGAGCGCTCTGGTCATGTTCACCGCGTACTTCGACGACAGCGGTACCGATGCAAATTCCGAGATTGCAATTGCGGCTTGTTACATTTCAACGAATAGGGGATGGGAGCGTTTCACGAGTGAATGGGATATTGCGCGGTCCGAAGAAGGATTCGATACTTCCACATGGCCCATTTTGTCGCGAAGGCAGATCAAAAACATGAGCCATGGTGCACCTGGAACAATAATAAGAAAACCGGCGTGTATGGACGGTTGGCGAAAATCATAAACGAAAATAAACGGATCGGAATCGCCAGCGCCGTACCGAAAAGCGTGTGGGACAAAACACCGGAGTGTATTCGTCAGCACTACGGATGGGAACACTACACCTTTGCCGTCAGAATGTGCATGATGAGAATCGCGGACTGGCGGGAACAAAGCCGTCTTAGACTTCCCATTCGATACATCTTCGATTGGGAAATGGCGATTACCCAAAAGCGGAAGGAAATCTCCAGGATCTTTGACGTGATCTCTAAACCCGGCCACGAAATGTTAGGTCAGCTTTTTGGTGTCGAGGCGCATGGTTTCTCTTTTGATAAAAAGGAGATCGTCTGGCCGCTTCAGTCAGCCGACATCCTCGCCTGGCAGATGAGGTGTCACATGGAAAAGATTTGGCCGTTAGGACATGACGACATTTCCTTGTGCCACGATGGCTTCAAACAACTCCGAATCAACCAAGAGATGGATTTAGGATTCTTCAACGAAGATCAAATTGAAAAATTTGTAAAACGGAACACCGAGTGGGAAGAACAGGCTGGCCATCCGCTACCGGTTTGGTACCCAAAGCCTAATTAAAGGGAGGGGTGGCAACGGTTCTGGTTGACACGGGACTGCGCCCCGAAGAAGCCTTCCGTCTACGCTGGGCGTCAATCACTTGGGCATATGAACGCCCCGGCACGCTATTAGTAACGCACGGTAGAACGGCAGCAGCCCGCAGAGTTCTTCCAATGACACCGCGCGTTAGGCATCTGCTAGAAACGCGTTGGACAGTCTGGTAGCCGGCCGGAAGATGGTTGGGTCTGGCCTGCGTCCACGAAGAGGCGTTTAGGTGAGTCCGGCTGCGATGCTTGGACGCTCGCGGATCGCGGGGCACAGCTCAATCACGATATCCGCGCGCTGCGTTCATCCGTCGGAGGACGCTGTACTCACTGCTATGTCTCAATGCGCGGCAAGGACGGCCTGGCACACGCCGTCACGCTGGAGGCAGCCAGCGCTTTCGATGTGGTCGATAAAGCTACTGATTCGTGGTCCCCAAAACTCTTCAACCCTTGGCCCGCGCGAGATTCGTCCGGAAACGGCTTGCCAGTGAACCTCGTCGATTCCTGAACGCAGAGCCTCAAGCGATCGCCGACCAACAGCCTCTCGTCGCAATCTTCCGCCCGAACAACTGGGAGAACAACTTGGGTTGCGTCATCGAGCGGTCGCGCACTGCCGAACTGGTTCTCTGAACTAGTGGCGTTTCAAGCGGTTAGGAAGTGGGCCCGCTAGGATTCGAACCTAGTGAAGTGCCCCCGTTTGCTGTACCAACCTCCGTGTGAGTCCCCGAGTTGCGCACCTTGGCGCGCGTTTGTGATCTTGTCTGTTCTTTAACTAGAGAACAACTTGACCCCACACAGTTTTTTAACCGTTTGCCCTCAGCACGTCCGTCCGTACGCGAGGTTGCGCTTGGCCATACCCGATTTGACTAACGAGCTTTTGAATCTTAGGCGGAATCCACCACCGCTCACAGCGCGACAATATCCGACGAAGTCGGCTTTGCTGGCTTCGCCGTTCACAACGGCAACGCAGCTGGGAAATCCCTCAAAAAAGAGAAACGCCGGAAAGTCGCTTATAACCTTCCGGCGTCAGTGTCGAACTGCTTGGACTTTTACAGCTACTTGCTCGCCGTCGAAAGATCAACGGCTGCTTCCGATTTGGTCTTCGATGACTCGTATTTGCCTTCCTGGGGGTCTACCAACGTAATGCCGCCGTGTCCTTTCCACATTCCGGTTTGAATATCCAGGCGCACGTAATAGGTTTGACCGGCCTTAACATCTAGGTCTATCCCCGTCGCCTTGTCGTTTGAATACACTCGGTGCTGTCCGGCAGGAATAGTGATGTTCACTGTCTCTCCGTTCTTAAGACGGGCGACTTGAGAATCATCGACGTAGATCGACGGTTTCAGTGCCGATCCTTGAAACCGCCGAGGTCGATAGAAACAGATCGTCGCTGTTTCGGTGGGTGGAAGCGCAGCTTCCTTGGCAGGTTTCTCTTCCGAGAGAAACTGTGATTGAGGTGATTGTTGCGCTTGAATCGACGGCACAAGTACCGACAAGAGCGCAAACAGGACGATGAGGAGTGATCGCTTCATTCGGGTTCTCCTGATAATGGATTTCGCCGCGTAGAGCGAGGATAACGACTCGAAGACCCCTTAGGGAGCGCCGCCGTAGGCACAGTAACACGACTAGTAAACTACTCTGGCAGATAAGTTGCAGGCTCGATTTCACGCCGCAATATTCGCGCTGGATGAAAAAAAACGCCGGAGAATCCCGTTAAAGACTCTCCGGCGTCGGGGTCGAGGGCCATTGAGCCGTGTCTGGAGTGCGCGAACCAACAATGCCTCTCGAAACACCCTTTTCGGTTTTCGCGTATTATTAGTCTCTGCAATTTCTGTTCCACCGTTCGTTCACCGAAAATAAATCCGCTTACGTTCTCGCCGAAAGATACATTGACGTTCCATGTAGGTTCCGCTCGACATTTTTCGTCATGCCTTAGCGCAAGGGTGTCAAGAGAGGCGTGCTTCATTCAGTCGAGCCACGCGTGTGGCCGCCAAATTTTCGGGTGCTCGTTGTGCACCATCTCCTCCTGTCGGAGTCGAAGAGGATTAATCATTAGGAGCAGTCTTGGCGATGGCCTTCTTCACTCTAGGAAGCGTTGTGAATTTCAGATCCTTCCTGCGCTTCTGCTTCGTGATGAAAACAATCTGGCCCGTGTGGTAAGCGAAATGCTCGACCACGTGTGCGACTGCTTCAAGACCTGTGACGTGGAGCCCCTGAATCGTAAACTTCTGTAAAAGGGTTCCTGCCGGCAGCCGCCCTAGAACTCCGCAGGCCTCTCGAACGGTCTGCTTCAATCGCTCGATCAGCACTTTTCGAGGGATTGGCCTTCGCTCGGCAAACTCGCTGTCGCGGTCGCGCACATCGGCTGTTTGTCCGAAGTTCGAGATAATCCACTGGCGAACATTGCCGCACAGATGCAGGACGAGGTTGCCGGCGCTGTTGGACGCTTCATTGGGCCGCCACCAGATTTCCTCCTCGTCGAGCTGCTCGAGGCACTTCACGATGTGGGGAAGGTGCTCTTCGGCGAGCAGCTTCTTGGAGTCAGCAAGAAAGCCTTTCGCGAGCGGATTGGACGTTGTTTTCAGGACGTGGGTTCCTCGCTGCGAATGCTAACCCGATGGGGTTGATTTTGCCACTCGCCTTGATGCCCCAGTACGACTGGTTGCTATCGCGTTGATTTCGCGCGTCAATACAGGCGATTTCGCGCTCGCTCTTCTGCTACCACCAGCGACCGAAATTGATCCAGGCGGGGCACAAGATGGGGCACGGCGAAATTGTCCGGGGTGCCTCCGGGGGCCGCGCAAGCGATTTGGTCTCGAACCGATTTTTTTGCGCGCTGGGTCAAAGGTCATAGCGAACAAAAGGCGAACATGCTATCTTCTACCGGACGCCGGCCCCTTCATGTCGCTGAGCTTCACCCGCTCGCACAGCATCCAATAAGGAGCTCCGATGCCCGCAGCTTCGTTGAGATCAGTCTCGAGCCCCGTCATCCCTGACGCGTCCGGCGATTCCGCCCTTCGCGCTTTCCTAGCCCTGGCCATCACTCTTGCACTGATTGTGTTCATGTCGCGCAAAACGGTCGACCACCCGCTGCATTTCGTGCCTGCATCGGCCGCACACCACGCCTCCGCGGCGCAACCTCACGAGGAATGGCCCGCTGCCCGCGCGTCGGGCTCCCTGGCAGCGCCATTCTCCCGAACGCCGATTTTGCCTTCCGATTTCGACCCTCATACGGCGAACCTCATCTACTCCCGCGCCATGTTCCTGGCTCGCCGCTACGACAGTCGCCCCTACTGGAACCATCCCAAACTCGCGCCCGGCGCCCCCACCACGCGCTACACCGCCGACCTTGCCATCGAGCACCTCATCCCCTGCGAAAGCATGGGTCGGCCGCTCAATCGCCTCGACACCAACGGCAAAATGTCCTACGGCATTTTGCAGTTTCAGGATTGGGACGAATGGCAGCGCACCTCTGGCATCACGGGCAACCCCGACAATCGCGCCGACGCCATCCGTATGGCCGAATGGGCTATCCAGAACGGCATGATCAACCACTGGACGTGCGCCTCGACCCTCAAAATTATGTAGCCTCTACTTCGCCTTTCAATTTCCACCAGCATTCCGATTGAGCATCACCTGGTGATGAAGGAGATGCAACTCGTGCGATATGAGTTTGCGGTGCTACGGAGTAATAAGAGAAGTCAAACCAGTATCTTCTATATGCTGACGATAAGCC
>Ga0126373_10003886_pt1 | contig 11302 bp, 10 predicted proteins | sample PanSoiMetPlot_11_FD_92545 | JGI IMG/M metagenome (GOLD analysis project Ga0126373, IMG submission 92545) | Tropical forest soil microbial communities from Panama - MetaG Plot_11 | ecosystem: Environmental > Terrestrial > Soil > Tropical forest > Bulk soil | place: Panama | collected 2016-02-17
CGAATGGGGAGCTATCGTCGGCACTACTTTTTACGGCGGTCTATTGCTACACTGCGCGAATTTGCGGAGCTGCGAAAGTGCCCTGAATTCCAAGCGCTACTCGACGATGCCGACTGCGGTGAAACGCTCAACGAGGTAATTCGTTTTTTCAGTACGCACAGCCAAGTAATCAGAACAGTGCGGAAGAACATTGGAGGACATATTACGCTCGAAGTAGCCGGGTACGCAGTTGAAAAACTCAATGTCGGCCTCTCGAAAATCGAATTCATGACGAGCGCCAAAGGACTACCTACTGATGCTCGACTTCACTTCGCCGGGGATATTGCGGCTGCCGCGATCTTCCGCGGTCTACCCGACCAAAAAAATCCTAACGCGGCAATCCAGGTATTTATTCGAGATGTTGTGGTTGAGGGTTACAGACACGCCGCTCGCATTGTACAAGTGTTAATTGCTACTCATCTAGCTCAAAGTTTCGGAAGGTCGTAGCAACTCTTCGCTCAGCGTTGCTATGTCCCACGATGTCCCACGGCGCAAGTACACGACAGAACTAGACGGCACGCTCTAAACGCGGCGGACAAGAAATCAACCACTTGGCAGTGTACGACACCCATGGGCACATCTCCCAACGCTTTCGATTCCCGTTAGCGCTACCAATTCCTCAAACACTTACGGGCGTCAGGGTATCACGCGCAGTCGGCCAGCATAGCTTCCCGAGATCGCTATCCGTCAGCTACGACGTCGCGCGACTGTTGCACTGCCCAACAAACGAGCAGGGACGAAGTCGGGTTGGACTTGCGGATTCCAAGCTGAATCGCTCGAGTATTGTCCACAGGGATTCAAAGCTGGAACCTGACCATCTGCCTGGCAAGCAGGTGCGCCAAAGCCGTGAATTCCAATATTTCTGCAACGGTTGAGGGGATGGTGACGGAAACCAAAAATCTGATTCGGGAGAAGCGATTTTCAGCTTCACTGTATGTTTGAGACTCCGCTGCACACTGACAGAGATTACTATGATTGTGGCCGAGCGCTAAGGTCTGACTGGCTGGAGTGATGTTGAGACCGTCCGGGGTTGGGGTCCGCCTGATCCTGCAATTCGAGCACAATAACCGTGGACGCGGGGGACGAAGACGTGCCGGCGGGCACCGGTAGCACCCGCGGTGGCCCCACTTAGCACCAGTTTGACCCGCGTGCAGCCGCACGTCGTTCTGGGCATCGACCTCCTCGACGAGGATCTGCTGCTCAGCGGAATTGTTGCAAATCGAAGACGTAGACCTTAGTGCCTGCGGTCCGCGCTGTTCCCTAGTCCAGGGACTTTCCCAAGTAGCTGTGCAGGTAGAACACTAGCGCGACCTTGGGGACGGGAACCGAATCGGCTGCCGTTGTCCGATTGAGGCGCCGGTTCTTCGGCGGCTGGGCCGCGGGCGGTGTCTCTGGTGGAGTCAGCGCCAGGTTCGGCCAAAAGCCGGCCATCAGACCGGCGGCAATCGTTAACGTGCGGGATCGGACGTTCATTGGGGGAACCTCCTTTCACTCACTCGTCACCCACCGGGCTCCGACGATCTTTCCCTGACGCCTGCCCGTGGTGTCGTGAACCACATCCCCTTTGCCCTCGTTGAGCAGAAACTCAGCCATCAGCCCGGACCGCGGGACATCGCCATGGAAGACCTCTTGGATTTCCTGGTACCGCAGCGGCCGATTCCAGATGTGCACTTGCGACAGGCCGCCCTGAAAGAAACTCTTTAGGTCGCGGGTGCCCAGCCGCAGCGGCGCGTCGCCTGCGGCCGGTTGAATGCGCTCCGGATGAGCTTGACATCCGTGGCCCGCAGGACCGTCATACTCGTCGCAACGGACGTACTCGCCATTGCGATATATCGCCGTTTCACGTCCATTCGCCGAGGCAGTGATCTGTATCCATTCTCCTGGTTTCACTGGCTTCTGAACATAGCTACCCTGACCGAGCCCGCCCTCAGCGTTGAACAAGTAAAAACTGATCCGGTTCGGCCGCGGCGGCCTCTCATTGTTCGTGTAGTTGTACATCCGCGTGGCCCATTCGTACCGGCCCCGTTCGCCTTTTCCCATCCAATACACATAACCGGAGCCTTCACTCCGGCGGAACTCAAGTGTGTCGGGTTTGAGCCACGCCGAAACCGTAAAGCCCGATCGACTGACGCTCAGATCGGGCGCTGTGGGAATCTCGACGTATGCGCCATCACCCGAGAACTGGAGATAGGTCCTCGTGGCGGGATGGAGGTGCTCCGAAGGGTCGGAGGCCAGTAGAATGGCATACTGGATCGTCGCCAGGCACACTACCAGAAACAGGGTCAAACGCATCGCCCTAGTCATCTGATTTTCTCCATGGGCAGATGAATGAGCCTGCCCGATATAGGCTAGGTTGCCGGTTAACCATTGGGGCGGGTCCAAAGCTCCGACGAATCGGCATCGCACTGGCGCAATTCCATGGGAAGCCCGTTCTGGTTTCCGGGCGTTGCGATGCAGTGACTCCAGGTGTTTGAGACTGCCGACACCAACAGGTTGTTGGTGATGCCGAAGCCCCAGTTCTCATTGCTGATTTGGTTGCAAGGCCACTGCTGGATGGGTGTTCCGTTGACGGCCTTGCCTCGGGCATCGAGGCAGAGGCCGCTCTCCCTGTTGATCAGATGAACCTTGGTGGAGGAGACTAAGTGGACTGTCCATTGCTGAGCGGTACTGCCGTTGCAGGTCTGCTGAACGATGGCATCCCCCTGGTTGTGAGATTGGTTGATCGGCTGAAGGCACTTACCGCTCGCGGTGCTGACGAGCTTGACAATGGGGTCTTCGGCCTTGACCGGTGCTACGATCGCAAAAATGGCAGCCATGGCGATTGCTGAGCTCACAGAAAGGCTCGCAATCCAACGAGCCTGTTTGCCAACCTTGACAGAAAACACAATAACCCTCCTTGCGCCGAGACCGCGTGATACACGGGGCCTCGAATAGTTGGTAGAACGGTTCGCCACCGTCCTCTGTTCTGATAAGCGGCATTCGAAGTGAAATTTAGCAGGCTACGGCGCCAAAAATCGTCTCACTTGGCATTACGCGGCCACCATTTGGCTTATCAAGGAAGTCTCGCGATTCGAGATCTAACTCCGGCCCGCGAACTCCCGGCGCAGCCATGCATGCGCCAGCCGAAGCTCGTGACGAACTATATGCACGGATCTGCCCAAGACCTCGGCGGTTTCTTCAGCAGTCATGCCACCGAAGTAGTGCATCTCGATGAGCTCGGCCAGCGAACTGCGCTCCCGCGCTAGGGCGTCCAGAGCCAGATCCAGATCCAGGAGTTTCATCGGCTCGGCGCCGGCTTGGAACTCGATGGACGTATCTAACTGGACCCGCCCATCGTTACGCCGTGCCGCTGCCCGCGCCCTGGCGTGATCCACCAGGATCCTGCGCATCGCGCGTGACACCACTGCAAAAAAGTGCGCCCGGTCGACGAATTCTATTTCCGAATGGCCGAAAAGCTTCACATATGCCTCGCTTACCAGGTCGGTGGGCTGCAAAGTGTGGTCTGGCCGTTCCTTGCGAAGCTGCGATTCGGCGATCCGGTGCAGGGTGCGATAGACCACACTGATCAGTTCGCTCCGCGCGGATTCATCGCCGGTGCGCATCTGATGCAGCAACTCGGTGATAGGCTGGTGCGATTCGGCGCCGATGCGATACATTATATCCTCCGCTAATACTCTGGATACTCCTCGTTATATAGGTTAGGGTGTTAGACACTGGCGGCCCGGCCGGAGAGGGAGGGTCGACCTTCGGCGCTGGCGGTACGTCATCAATTTCCGGGAAGCGGTGTGGGATCATGTTTTGAGTTATGCGAGACGACGTCCTCCGATTATTCAGCGAGGTGGATAACCTCACTGCCGCCGGAACACAGGCGCTATTTCGACCGGCACTGGTTGCGGCGGACGTGCAGACGTAGTTGGAATGCTTCTCCAGTTCGACTCGCCCGACCCCCACACAGGTAGGTGGTCGTGGGAGCGGCAGAAGCCTTCTTGCAATCTTTCGAAGAGTTCCCCGCGCCAGGAATGCGCTGCGGGCCTTATCGGCTTGAGCATGTTCTAGGCCGCAGCGGTGTGGGCGAAGTTTTTCTGGCGGAGCGCGCCGACGGCCAGGTCGAGCAATGCGTCGCCATTAAGCCGCTCTAGCATGGCGTTCCGCGTCATTCGTTCCGGTCCCGGTTTCTGCAGTAGCGCCAGATTCTGGCCGGGCTCCAGCATCCCGGAATTCAAACCTTCCAACATCCTGGTCGACCAGACAGGCCAATCGAAGCTGCTGGATTTTGATCGAGCTTCCCGAGCGTTTGGTTGCCGGTGCCACCGCGCAATTCTTCCCAAAATGGCCAATTCGGAGGGAGTTGCTCTCTCAGGGGAGAAGGCCATGGTCTGCCTGAGCGGCGCAGAGTCTGTGGGTGTCAGCGGCTTTCTCATATTCTCTGAATTGGGACGTGGTTTTGGTTAACGGCGGACGTGTCGCTGCGGTGTGTAGCTTTAACTTTGGGCAATTTTCAACCTGTGTTTGCCGCCCGCGAATGTCGTGTAAACGATCGTCTCTCTCTAGTCCGGCCGCTCTATCCGCAATGTTTCCTGGAACGGGTGTTTCCAGGCTATCGCGCCGCTCGCGTCCCAGGCGCAGAGCGTGTTACTGATGAGGCCGGCGCTGCACTAACCTCTCATTGATCAGACCGGGCACATCCGCCAGCCCTGGGAGAGTGACTAACACCGGAACCGGCGTCATACCGAACACCGTGTAATTCGTCGGCGTCACTCCCGCGACTGTGAGGCCGCATTTAAATGCGATTCGTTTCCATTACCGAGAACGCGAACTGGCTACACACCGTGCCCCAAACGTGCACCACGCCCTGCACGGTGAGCGTACGGTAACTCCGGTGGGATTGGCGGCGGGCCGTTACACGGGGCTGAGGCCCCCAGCGCTGTCGCTCCAGTTTACCGACCGGAAGGGACGTTCGGGCTGGCTATCGTGTATCGAACGTGGAACTCCACGTCCCTTGTTCCTCGCATAAAAACCGGAAGCTCGTACTGCGGGTATGCCGACACCTGGGTTTTGCCGTCAGTGGCGAAAATTGGGAGTCCGCTGGGAACATTCACCGGTCGAGCCGGCGGGTCATCTTCTCCGGACACAGCAATCCAGCCCAAGGATTTGCGAAGTTGAAAGCGCTGCTGCTCGTTCGGACTACGCAGCGCCCAGGCGACCTCGTAGGCCTCGAGAGATTGCTTCCTGCACCGCAGTTCGGAGTTTGGTCTGGTCGGGATTTTTCCCCACCAGACGCTCTGCACGCTCTGCCTGGACTATCACCTCGTCGGCAGTGGGCTGGTGACTGCGAAACCTCTCATAGGCGCCGCGCCCTGTCACCGAAAGATCCGCAAACGCATCGCCCCAAACCTTGTCGCCTGCATAGTATTTCACCGCCGCGAATGCCAGCGCTGTGGTTGGATTCTTTTCTCGTGCCACATTGCGCAGCGGCTGCTTGAGCCGCAAGCTATAGTCTCCGGGGTTCTTATCATCGCCGAACTTACCGTGCTTAGCGGGCCGGGCGAGCCAACTCGCCGAATCGCCGTTTTCAAGTAGTTCCTGGGTAGGCCGAAAGAAGGTCGAAGAGTCGAAAAATTGAGGAGGCTGCGCCCGGCATGGTTCGTCCGCCATGTTCGGATTTCCAAAAACAGGGCGCACCTGCAGCGGTCCGCCATTCGTTGCGGGGCTCGCCAGAAACTGTGCAATATGGTCGGCAAAAAGGTTTGGGCGCTCGTTGTGGATTGAATGTCCCGTGTTTGGCAGATACAAAGTATAGCCAGGCGTGTTCCGCATCTTGGGAGCCATCAGCCTCGTTCTGGTCCAACGGTTTTCCCAGTGACGAGGAATACCCAAAGTTTCGCCTTCATTCCAATCGTCATCGTCACTGGAGACCAAAAGGGTAGGCTTCTGGATGCTTAGATAGTTTGCCTTGCCGGAATTGTCGGATGCAGTGTTGGCCGGCCCAGACCAACTGTCGTTAAAGAAGCTGAATATTAGGACTTCCGTGCCTAGGCGCCAGTGCCAGCGGCGATACGTTGGGTTATAGACTTCTTCCTGCTCGAGGCGGGAGCCAACGATGTAATCGAATTTGCAGTTCCATTCGGCGCGTAGAGGCTTCTGTGTATCCCGATTGGCCGCATAGTCGCTTCGGTTTCCGCGGTACCACTCTTCCGGGTTTGGTTGCGTTTCCGGCGTCGGCATGCCGAAGGCCTCATTAAAATAATCTTTGCGCTTGTCCTTATCCTCGTTTTCTTCTGACCTTCCCCAACCCGTGTTGAGCGCAAATTCTTTTCCTTCCGCTTCTCCGTGAGTGTAGGTGTTCCACACACTGGCGGCATTCCAGGCCACGATTTTCTTAATCCAGCCCTCCGGCCGGTGGCCCATGCGCAGAGTCAGTGCGCCCCCGCTGCTGCCGCCGATGACGTAGATGTTCCGATTTTTGATCGGCACGATTTTGTCGAGCGCGTCGATGAACTCGACGATAAAATCCTCGCTAAAGACGACCAGCGGATAGACATCACAATTTTTGCCGATACCACAGTCAATCGGCCCGCCAACGTGTTTCGGAACGACCTCAAGAGGATCAACCATCGAAGAGTACCCTTGACTGGGCTGATCAAACGCGATGAGCGTGTAATGTTGGCCTTTGGCGAGGCCGGCGCTTAGCAGTGGTCCAACCAAATCGCCAGCTTCTTCGAGCCGGGACCCCGGTCCCCCATGAAGGTATAAGATGATATCGTCACCAGGGGGAATATTCGGCTTCGGCTCAGGGGGGAGAACACCGACCTGATAAGGCAGGCCGGATGATTGTTGCGCAAGCTCGATCGTTCGTCTTTGCTGCCCTGTCGCGAAACTCAAAGTCAATAACCAGACGATCAGACCCGAGACGACCTTTTTCATGGTTTCCATCCTTTCTCAAAGAGTTAGTCTTTCTTAAAGCTGTCCGGATTCTCCGTGGCCGGTCGCCCAATCCGCCAAACAGGGTCTCTTGTTCATCCTCGATGGTATGACCGCCAGTTTCCGTTCACTACTGGCGCCGCCCAGGCGATACCGCCAAGGCGTCCGTTTTGTGCAGCGACAACTGGCGGCGTGGAGCGAGTAGCTCAGCGCCCCCGCCCCGCCGCCGCGCAGAGGGAAGGATAGCCCGGCACATTACTCTTATAAGCCTCGCAGAGCGCCCGCCGCACCGCCTCGTTCTTCTGTACCAGCCGCGGATTGGTTACGGCTTGCGGAACAACCGGACGGGCCAGTCGGGGCGGGGCCGGCAGTTTGGCCACCGTGAGGACTGGACGCATAGGCGGACTGGGCCGGGCGGCCGCCGGCTGCGGGGCGGCGGCGGGAGCGGTAAGCCGGGCGCGCAAAGCTGCCTGTTGCTGCGCCGGCAGCCGGGCGAACAGGTCGGCGATGCGGTTTTCGGGCTTCTCCTTCTCCTCCTCATCTTCCGCTGGGCGGACGGGCGCAGCGGCGCGCCGTGCGGCGGTCCGCGCGTTTAACGTGCTGCGCACGGCAGGCGGTACAGTCCACTGTAGATGCATTTCGCCCTCCCATCCCATTTCCATGGAGGGATCGGGCAACGTGAAATCGATCAAGATGCCCTCGCCATTGACCACCGTGATCTGCGGGCTGGGCACGGTTACGTTGCTGTGGGCATCTGCATTCGCGACCTCGAGGTTGGAGAAGTTCACAAAACCGTTGAAATGCGTATTCGGAAGCACAGACACCGCAGTCGCGCCGGGTAGCCACGGAATCAGCATCTTCAGGCCGCTGAGTGGAAGCGTATGCTCCTGGCTGGCGCAAAAGCCTTCGTCGCCCCAGTTACGCGCGAACACGCCCCACTGGTCGTCGTTGAGGTTGGAGTCGTCCATATCCACAGCCATCGTGTAGGCTGGATGCTCTTCCGAGCCGCAACTGGAGTGTCCGCAATCGAGCCCGAACAGAGACGTGACCACCGCCGTCTGCCCATTGATATAGGCCTGGGCGGCCGAATTGTCGTTGTCCACCATGTCGTGGAATCTCGTCCAGAGGGGCGAGTGGAAATAATTGATCGTTTCTTCCGAGTCGAACTCGATTTCGAGTTTCGGGGGATGCGGAGTGCCGATCGTGTTCGAGGGATACATAAAGAAGTTGTAATCGGAGTCCGTACCCCATGCCGATTTTTGCCACCAATAGGTCGGCCCCTGATAAGTAACCGCGAAGTAATTCACGTGAGGACCGCACCATAAGCCGTTATCGTAGGTGACCGGCCAGGCGACACAAGGCGACCGAAAAATGTGGCTGGAGGTAGCAGCGGGGCAAAGGCTGGTCGGGTCGAGAAGGACTGACCCGCCGTTGGCGACCTGATACTGCATCTTGGGGTTGAAGGGAAAGCCGTTCTGATCGCAGTTGGTCCAGGCCAGGTCGAGCGGGCTGCTCCCGGAACTGCCGGCACAATTCACCGAGCTGGCGTGCTCGGTTCTCCAAACCTGCGAGGGACCGCTGTTGCACCGGCGCAACGCCATGGGAAGCCCGTCCTGATTTCCGGGTGTTGCGATGCAGTGACTCGACGTGTCAGAGACTTCCGACATCAACAAATCGTGGGAGTTACCGAAGCCCCAGTTCTCATTGCTGATTTGGTTGCAAGGCCATTGTTGGATGGGTGTTCCGTCGACGGCATTGCCGCGCGCGTCGAGGCAAAGGCTACTGTCCTTGTTGATCAGATGAAACTTCGTGCCGGAGACCGCATGGACGGTCCATTGCTGAGCGGCGCTGCCGTTGCAGGTTTGCTGAACGACGGCATCTCCCTGGTTGTGAGATTGGTTGATCGGCTGAAGACACTTGCCGCTCGCGGCGCTTACGAGGTTGACAGCGGTGTCGTCGGTCTGGACCTGTGCCGGCGCGGCGGCCGCCAAAACGATGGCAGCCGCGATCGCGACGCCTAGCGAAGAAAAGATCGCTATCCAGCCAACCTGTTTGTCAACGTTGTGAGTAAACACAATCTTCCTCCTTGCACTGGGGCCGCACGAGCCAAGCGTCCTCGAACAGTTGGTTGGAACGGTTCGCCACTCCTCTGTTCTGGTAAGCGGCATCCGAAGCGAAATTTAGCAAGCTGAGGCCCGAATAAATCAAAAACGTCGCGCTTTGATGCAGGCGCTCTTACTCAGTTGTGATTGAGGCGTGAATGGCCGCTCCAATTTCTCCAAACTGCAGAGCAAGGCTCTCCAGGCCGCTAGTCCTCCCAGGCACTGAACCCGTTCCGAGCCGATCATGCGCCACCTCTTACGATGCCCGGCGTGACCCAGGCCCGACGGCGGCTTGTTGGAGATGGGTGGTGAAGATCAAAACGGCGGAACACCTGCCCGGCAAGCAGGTGCGCTCGATAGTTGGGTTCTATCAAATATGCGATCTTGCCTATCGCGCGGTTGCGCGTTTTTCGTGCATGTGATGGCGGTCACGCCGACGACCCTCGACGACCTCACCCCATCCTTACAAGCTAACCTTCATCACCCCGGCGCAAGCTTCGCGATCGATTGCGATGGCATGTGGCAAGGTTGAACTGACCAGGGGTCGCGCCTTTCGTGCCCCACGACATTACCCAATAGCCGTTCGTATTTGGCGACCCGCGAATTGATGTATCCCTCGGTGATATAGATATTGCCACTTGAGTCCCACGCAACGTCTGTCGGCTGACGAAAAAACCCATCCACAGCAGGCAGCGGAGGATTAACATGTTCCCACGGTCCAGTGTCTTCGTCTGCCGATTCCTTCCTGCGGCCGGACACCCACATCACTCGGCCGGCGGGCTTGAACCTAATTATCATGTCCGAGCCCTTGTCGATCGCCCAAATATTACCGTCTTTATCGATGCGCACTGAATGGGCGAAGGGCCAGCCATATAGGCCCTTCCCGATCTCACCCATGACTCCGCCTTGCCTGTCAAATTCGAGCAACTGGGCAGCGGTGGGTGCGTATGCGGGTCCATTGGCACTGTTCGAGCGTGTGAAGACGAAAATGTGACCTTTCGAGTTCACCGCCACGCCCGGCACTTCGCGGAAATTGAAGCCGGTCGGAAGCTTGAGAAAATCGGGAACTGATTCGAACGAGATCACTGGCACGTTCTGCTGCGCCGATGCAGTGCCAACGAGTAATACCAAGAGCCAATGCAACCTGGACGCATGTCTTCATGTTGGTCCTCCGGACTGTTCCTGATGTTATCCAACTATTGCCTTGCCTCCATGCCCAGGCTCAATTTCATGAGTATCCTAACCTTAAGGAGCCAGGCATGCGTAAAACGAAAACGGGAACCTTGCTATTCATTTTCGCGATCAGTCTCACTCTCCTTGCGGCGACGACCACCGTTCTAAACCACCCGACCGGAAATCACGGCCTCTTCATGGTGGATAAGCTCGGTGCCCACCTCCGTTTCTTCGATCCGGTCACGTTCATGGAACTGGCTAACATCGAAACACCTCCCAATCCCCACGATTTCGTTCTGTCGGCGGATCATTCGCTGGCCTATGTGCCGATCTACGGTGATGGCGTGTACGGTCGCAACCCGCATCCAGGGCATGAAATCGAGATTGTCGATCTGGCTGGACACAAGATCATCGGCGCGATTGATGTTGCTCCGTATCGCGCCCCACACGGGATTCAGATCGACTCGCATGGTCTTCTCTATGTGACCAGCGATCTGGACCGCAAGCTCCTAGTAGTGGATCCGAAGAAGCGATCGGTTCTCGAGGCTATCGACACGGAAGGCACTGGACACTGGGACGCGCTTTTGGCTGATGGCAGCAAGATCTACGTCACCAACAAGACCGACCGTCCCTTCGTGTCCGTTATCGATGTAAAGAAGCGCAAGATGATCGCCAAGGTGCCCGCTCCCGGTGGGACGGAAGGCATAGCAGCGTCGCCCGATGGGAAAAGAGTAATCGCAATGGACCATACCGATCCAGTGCTCATCGTGATTGATCCAAAGACCGACGAGGTAATCGATCGCATTCCGCTCCGCGGTAACGCGAAGGGCGCCTACAAGCTGTATTTTTCCCCCGACGGCAAGCGGCTCCTCACGATGAACATGGCTGAAAAATTCGTCAATGTTTTCGATGCCTCGAATCTTCGAGGCGAGCAGCGCGTGCTTCCGGTCGGCAAAGATCCCATGGGAATTGCATTCTCGGCCGATGGGAAAACTGCCTTAGTCGCGAACCATGGCGACGGCAGCGTGTCAGTGATCGATTTAGAAAAAATGCAGGTGGTCAACAAC
>Ga0126373_10003887_pt1 | contig 11302 bp, 7 predicted proteins | sample PanSoiMetPlot_11_FD_92545 | JGI IMG/M metagenome (GOLD analysis project Ga0126373, IMG submission 92545) | Tropical forest soil microbial communities from Panama - MetaG Plot_11 | ecosystem: Environmental > Terrestrial > Soil > Tropical forest > Bulk soil | place: Panama | collected 2016-02-17
GACCGTACTCAGGAGCCGTTGTTGCCCGGCAACGAGCGATTCAATACGTTCGGCCATTCGATCAAAATGTTGGCCCAGTAGACCGATCTCATCCCGTCGGCTGTGCATCGATCGCGAAACTCTGGTGCTCAGGTGACCATCGGCAATTTGGCTTGCTGCTTGGCCCAACTGCACGACGGGAGCTGTAATGTGACGAGCCAGCCAGCAACAGAAAAGACCCGCGACTAAGAGCACGCCAGCCAGGCCAAGAAATGCCTCGAAACCCATAGCCGTTAGTAGGTTCCGGATTGGGACACCCGGGGCGATAAGAAAGAAAACGTATTCTCGGCCGCTAGGGCCAACCACCCGTTGTGCCGCAAACCGGTCGGCACCTCGATACGACGGTAGGAAAGCCGTGTCCTTTCGAGCCTTGAGAGCGAGGTCAACTGCTTGCTGGGGAGGTTTTTGATCCAATATTTCCTTGCCATGATCATCCAAGAGGTAAAAGGATATGAATCTGGTCTTTTGCATTACCTCGAAATGTTTTCGTAGCGCAGCTATGCCTTCCCGTTCGTAAATGCCTGCTGCACGGTTGGCCTCACCCGTGACCGCGAAAGAAACACTGGCCTTCCATCCCTCTGCATCCGCTTGAGAATTGGAGCGCGTGATCAGGGTTGTGATCACCAGAGTCAGGCCAACCAAAACTACTGTTAACCAGAACCAAAGGAATATTTTTAGGAATAGACTCCGCATCGATCTACCCATTCTTGATCTCATCAGGCACGGCAAACAGGTACCCAAGTCCACGGACACCCTTTATGCGTTCGTTCCCATCGCTGTAAGGTCCCACTTTTTTCCGCAGGTTACAGACGTGCGTATCAATGCTGCGGTCAAAGGGCGAGAACTCACGTCCGAGGACTTCTCTCACCAGTTCTTCACGGCTGACAACTCGGCCAGCGGACTTCAATAGTTTTTCAAGAAGGTCAAATTCGATCGTGGTCAAGTTCAAAACATTTCCAGCGATGCGAGCGCTTCTTGAGCCAGGGTTGAGCTCAAGGTTTCCCACAACCATGAGCGCTGAACTCTGAGCCGAGACCTTCGTATTCGACCGCCGCAGGATCGCGCGGATTCGAGCCGCGAGTTCTCGAGGGTTAAACGGCTTCGGCAGATAATCGTCCGCGCCAATTTCCAGGCCCAGGATTCTGTCTAGGTCATCACCTCGGGCGGTCAGCATCAGGACCGGGGTAAGCGACTCCGACCGAAGTCGGCGAAGGATCTCAAACCCGTCCATTCCCGGCAGCATTACGTCAAGGACGATCAGTTCGTGTTCTCCCGAACGTGCTCGCTCTACCCCTTGTGCGCTCGTCCGAACTGTTTCGACGCTAAAGCCTTCGGCGCTGAGGAAGCGAGCGACGAGCTTGCACAGCTCCGCATCATCATCGATTACGAGAATGCGGCCTGAGGTCGATTCCGGGCTTGGGTTCTGCGATCCCATGGAATAGCAATAGACCAACCTATTCAACCCGGTCATTTTAGCTTCAGCGGGACTTCCAGTTCTGTCCAGAAATGTTAAGAACAAAGACTATCGAGCCGGGTCCTCGTTCGGCAAGCTCAGCCCACAAGCACATAGGGAACATGCCCCGCTCCGCTTCAAAAGTTCGTTAAGAAAGTGTCAAGACTCGTCTGGGCACTTGACTCATTTCCACCAGCCTTAACTGCCGTCGCAAAGCCAGAGTGTTCTTATCACTCCTGCGATTCGATTTCGCAAATTTTCCAAATGGAGACAACCATGATAAAGAAGTTTCTGATGTTGGGGATCGTGGCGACCGCCTCTATGTGCTTCGCTCAGGAATCGAGCAAGGCGGACATAAGCATTAATTTTAACGGTCTGTTCCCGTCGCACGCTGAGGGTAATGGTCTGGCACAGAAGGCGTCCTCTTCGGCCGGAGTTTTGGCGAGCCTTCGCTACTCACCTGCACGATTCGCAACCTTGGAATTTAACTACGCTCATGCGCAGGACACTCAGTATTTCACCGTTGCCGGACTGCAATCTTCGGTTCACACCGGAGTGCATGAAGTCACAGGCGCATATGTCCTGAACCTTACCTGGCGCCCCGCACGGCTCCAGCCTTTTGTCCTGCTGGGAGCAGGCATTATGCAGTTCAGCCCCACTAGCGCGGGGACGTTCGTCTCTGGAACGCAGTCTCAGACCAAGCCAGCTGTCCTCTGGGGGGCCGGCGTCAATTACGACCTCTCTCGTCACTTTGCACTGCGCTTGCAGTACCGAGGGCTGTTCTACGCGGGACCTGACTTCAACGTGGCGTCCCTGAAAACAGACAAATGGCAACCCATGTCCCAGCCTTCGTTCGGAATTGTCTATCGCTTTTAGGCCTTTCTTAAGACGGATGAGGAAAAGTAATGAATACCGAGAATAGCAATCCTGACCGCGGTGTAGCGCTGCTTGGAGAACTCAAAGCGCTGGTCGCTTCCTTCCCTGAAGACCAGCGCAAAGAGGTGATCAAGATCATCGGAAGCGTAGTTACCGGACTGAATGCTGGCTGTCAAAGCCGGCATTCAGCCGACCCTTGCCGTGAGACAGAGAGCCATTCACCAATACCCTTGCCACAGGCTGCGGGGACGCGCGATTTGAACGAATGAAACTCAATAAAGGAATGAAGAGTAGGAGCTGAGAAACGTCATGATGTGTACGTTGAAACGCAGCGCGACGGAGTTTTGCGAAGCACACGTATGCAAACATAAATTACGAACAGCGTCAATGTCTCCTCCCGCAACACCGCAACCTCCATCCTCCAACGGCGCTCACTCATCGCGACCGGGTCGTCTTGCCCCGCACAGTTCCAGCTGTGGTCTTTGCTGCTTTTGCAATTGGGAAACTAATAGCGATCTCGGTTGGTTCAACATTCGTTCCGGCCACGATTAGCCTTCCGGGGCCTGGCTTGGTTGCCCCAGTCGGGAGAAGGAGCTTGGCTGAAATCGTGCGGCTCTCTCTCGGCATGAGGTCGAAATAGTTGTCGTCATACAGAACCGCATAAGGAGTATCCTGTGTCGAGCCGTCCCACTCAGCGCGGACGCGTAAGAGGCGCGCGTAGCGATCGCCATTCGTGAACTGGATAAATAGATCAGAATTGGCGCCGGAGATCTCGGTGTGAGCTGTGGCTGGCATTTTCAGATTTGCCGCCGGAAGATCTTTCAATGTTTCAAAGAGCGGCTTTTCCCTCGCTGTTAGAAGTGTCTCATAGTCGACTTGCGGCTTCTCGCCTACGGCAGCGGTCAAGAGTTCCATAAAAAGATAAAAATAGGCTCGATTCACAGGATAACGATAAAGTTCCTGGTCGACCAAGTATGGATAAATGACTTTCGCGTCCCAGTCGGCATGTTGCTCGCTGTAGGCGGGCGTAAATCCGGTGAACGCTACGGTACGACCCTGCCCGTACTGCCCAATCACAAACAGAGGATGCGCATCGATGCTTAGGACCTGATGCGCGCCCTGTTTGAGGCGAGTATCGTTGAAACCCGGAAGGCCAAATGCTTTTATCCCACCGTCAGTCCAGTCTCCGTCCCCTTCTTGAGACACGCGAATATCCTTTATGAGTGAAAACACGGAAAACATCGTAGTGCGCTCGTCGGCCTGCCCAAGAACCAAATCGTAGCGATCTTGCACTTTCACAGGGAGAACGTCGACAAGCGAAGTGAAATCCAGGCATGCCCCTTCCCCAAAACCACCATGAAAGCTGCCACGACCACCTGTATGAATAAAGCCCACCCCCTGCTGAATGGCATTCTTCAGGCCGTTTGCTTCCTCGTTGTCCAATAATTTCCAAAGCGAATCAAAAGCTGCCAGCCAGACGACGTCATATCTTTTCCGAAGCTGTTCTGCATCACGCAACCGGGCGAAATCGGAGAAGGATCGTTCATCGATCACATCAACGCTCATGCCAGTTGCCCGTACCAGCTCGGCAATGGGGACCGCGTATTTTCTTTGTCCAATCAGAAGCACGTGGAGCTGCCGTGAAAAAAGACGGGGCGTCACCTTAATGAATGTCGAAGCCGACGCCTGAATGTAGTTTTGCTGCGCAATCACTTCCCCGCGAAGGACGTACACACCGGGGGTATCAGGGGCAACCCATTCGACAAGTCCTACTTGCTTCCTGCCATCGGCAGGGACGTCCGCATCAAACATTCCACTCCAAACGACGTGACCTGCCAGGTCCTGAATCTGGCACTGAATTCTTACGGCTACGCCTTGAGCAAAGTCGTTAATGATCCAGACAGGAATTTGCAATTGCTTCCCCGAAACTTGGGACTCAAGTGCCTCTTCGTAGGCGAAGTTCAACGCGAATCGCGACTGCGCTTGTTTCACGGCGTAGTAGCTCATCTTCGGAACTCGAAAATAATCGATGATCCCCCATCGGATTCCCGGCCACACTTCTCCGTAATCCCAAAAGCGAGTTCCATTAACCGGATCATATTTCTTTCTACGGTAGGCCTCCGTGGCGTATTTCATGAGAAAGGCCTGGTAGAGCTGCGAGTCGTCAACGAGATCCTGGACAGATCGAACGTGTCGGTCGGCATATTGATTCACCCGGTCGAGAAGGCTGGCAACGCCGTCATAGTCGAAGCTACTGAGGTACGAATAGGCCGAAACATTAATGGGCAGATCGTGCCAAGTGGGCAAGCTTCTGTTTTGAGCCGACCACAAGTCTTCCGGTGACAGTTCCTTTTTCAGACTCCTCAGCGTAGGCAACGAGAGCGAACCGTACTCGGAAACAAAACCTGTGTGGGCCTGGAAATGCTGGTTGTAACTGTCATTGTTGCCCATCCCCGCATTGCCCATCCAGAAATGTTGTTCTCCCATGTCGCAAAGGCTCGGATGATAAACCGTTCCCGGGTCCAGGTCGGCGACTAGTTTGCCGATAGCGTCGGAATATGGGCGGTAGCCGTACGGCTCAAAATCCCACTTTCCAATACCCCAACCACCGCCCTTGGCATGAGCCTCAGCGAAGGCTGCCCATTCAATGATCGACGGATGGTTTCGAAGGGCTACGATGATTTGCCGTAGCTGACTGAGCGATTCACGAACAAAGGCTTCGCGCCGGGGGTTCGAGTAAGACAGCACATCGACCGGACCATCTTGATTGAATGGGAACTCAAGGATTTCGAGAATTCCGAGCCGGTCGCAGAGGTCATAGAAATCCGGTTTTTCGACCACAGTAAACGCAACTAAGTGATTGAGGTTGGCGGCACGAAAAAGTTGCAGGTCCTTCAGGAAAGTCTCATGGGTGGGCTTGCTGCCGTAATAGTCCGACATGGGATACCAGGCACCCTTCAAGAACAGGCGCTTCCCATTTAGCCAATAGCTCATGTCACTTTTGACGGAAATAGTCCGGATTCCGAAGACAATTTCGCTGGTATCGCCAACGCCAGTTTTCTCTGTGAAGATGGAACCCGACAGTTTGTACAGATTCGGTTCTCCTAAATCCCAAGTCCACCAAAGATGGGCGTTCCTGACATTTGTTTCCAGGGCGAAGGAATTCTCTCCGGGATGAAGTCGCAGAACCTGCTCAGGCAGCGGGAACGACTCAGCAGTAGAGTTCTCCGGACTGATCTTCAATTTCAATCGAACGTCAACGTCGCGGTCGCGATAATTGATGATCGTTCCTGAGATCGCCAGCGCGGCGCTGCCATCACCGTTGAGGGCCTTGGTGGAAACGAACAAGTCGTCAATCACTGAGAAATCAGAACTCACCAGCCGTACATCTCTCCAAAGCCCCATTGGGAAAGCGGCGTTCCCATCGGCTGGAACCGCATCCCAGTAGGGACCCAGAAAGAATGGAGGCTGATCGATGTGGGGTTGGTCCTCTGGATCAATAGTCGTCCAATCACCCTTCATGTATTCGAGGAAGCCTCGCCCCTTGGGAATCCAAGGGCAGGTGACTTTCACTGCCAAAACGTTAACCTGTCCTGGATGAAGTTTGCCGGTGATGTTGTACGAGAATGGGACGTAGCTTCCTTCGTGTTCTCCAAGTTTCTCGCCATTCAGCCAAATGCTGGCAAAGTAGTCGACGCCGTCGAAAATCAAGCGTTGGAGCCTGTTCCCCTCGGTCTTACTGACTGTGAACTTCTTTCGATACCACCACTCCTTCTGATTTATTAGGCTCAGCGTTTTGCTCTGATAGTAAAGATCCATGTCTCGAAGACCGACTTGCCTCTGGACTTCGCCTGGAACCTCGACCGGTCTGAATCCATGATCGTTAAACTCCGGCCAAAATGCTCCCCGCCTTTCACCTTCGCCCATCTCGAACGAGCCCAACTTCCAATCGCTCCCACTTAGAGCAGTCTCAATGGTTTTTCCTGCTGTCGACGATTGAGAAGCGGGTAGGGCGAGTCCGAGAGGACTGAATAGCACGGCGAGGACAGCTGCGGGTGCGCGGAGCCAAGACATCTTCGTCATAGCGATCTCCAATTCCTGACAATGCCAGCCAGAGAAGAAGCAGATCCTCAATGAAAATACTCCCACGGACAATTGAAATCTCGAAGGGCTTCGGTCATGTCACCGGTCCGGATGCATTTCGTTCTCCGATCCGGCAGGGGTTTGAGTTCTCCCCGCATCTCGTAAATTCATATCAATGCGCAATATTCCATGCTCTCGCCTGCTCCGTACTCACCTTGAGACACAGCGAGGATCGTCGGAAGTAATCGAAGTATCCATTCGTAGACTTTCGCGTGATTCTGCGCCTTAGTAACGGCTGCTTCATTCTCGCGTGAAGAGCACGATCACTCGTATTTGTTTACCGTGTCAGTGCCGGCCTAGATGACCTTGTGGTTCGCCGCGGAAGCAAACGCGTGAGTATTCGGTTCACCGCCTCGGTGGAGAATGCGTCGGGATCGTAATCATCGCCGACCCAATCCCGCAGTTCTTCGTGCTGCTCGTGCGTAGGATCTCGAAGAGCATCCAACAGCTCGTAAAACCCTGGGATGCCTCCGCAATCCTCAGGGGGACAGGCCAGTTGGCCATCCGTGCATATCGGGTAAGCCATGGTCGGAGCCGCTGGCAGGCGTTTCTCGAGAACAATGTTGTGTTCCCAGCTGTCGCCAAAATCGTACGTGTAGATCGCCTTCGCGCCGATTCTGTGCAACACGCTTGAGAGGCGAATTCTGCCCTCATTTTCGACCGGTAGCATTCCCATGAACCGGTCTTCTGGATTAGGCCGTCCGAAGTGTCGGCCTCCCGCACTGAATTCGTGCAGATGGCACTCCTGCCACCCCATCGCAACCTGCAGCACGTCGTGCAATTGCGCCAGAGTCAGGTCTGCGGGCACTAACAGCCGGCGCCAGATCGGCGGGCTCGTGCCGAGCAAAGTAACCTTAAGCTGATAAATTTCCGCTGAAGTTGTGCTGTGTTCAGGCATCGCAGTAGTTCTCCTCGATCTTAACCGCCGCAAAGGCGCTGCCGCGTATTGCGCGTCAGCGGGTAAAGGTAGATATCTTTGATCGCTTGGCCATGAGCTTTGTGCTCCCGGTCCATGCGGCCGCGTCCGGAAGTTTGCCCGACCCGGATCCAATTCGCTGCGCGATAGCAGGTCCCACGGAACCTTTGCGGGTCGACTAAGGTTTCTAGCAACAACGGTCGATGGCCATAACGATGTTCCCAATCGATCGCGAGCTGGCGCGCACTCCGCGCCAAAATCTTGCTCGCCAGTCCCTGGATGCGTACCCAGGGTAGCACCAAGAAGCGACTGTTGTTCACAATGAACTGCAGATGGTGCGCTCGTTGCTCCGCACTCCAGCCGATCCACTCATCGCGAGCGGCCATCTTCCAGGCGGGTGAGGACCACAGTAAACAGGCCAGCACAACTCCTTCTCTCTGCCCGCTTCGCACCAGATAACGGAGATTGGCTCCCACCGGGACGCGGTATTTCAAGTAGTGATGGCGCTCGACCAGCTCCGTCCATAGCCGACTCTCTGGTTGGCTCTCGACAACCCGCAACTTTAAGGGCTCGAACTCTCCCGCGGTTCCCTCCACCTCGGCTTGCGGCACACTGGCTTCGCTGAGTTGGATCTGCCGTGGCCCACACGGCCCTGAGTTCCGCACCGGCGGTAGCCTCAGCCATTCCCGATCGCGGAGATCTTCCAGCAGCTGCCGACATTCCTGGTCCTTCAGTCCCCCGTTTGCCCGCTTCCATTGCAATAGCTCACATATCGTGCGCGCCATCTCCGTGATCGCCAATCCGGCGTAGTCGTCGGCGATGTCGCGGATCAACTCCAGTTCCTCGGCGGTGAACGTCCGGCCACAGAAGCGCCAGCCCGCGGGCGTGCTCCTCAGGCCTTCTCCGCTAGTAGAGCCATATAAACTGAGGGTCATACTCTACATAGGCGCCACGGCGTTATTCACCCCAGGCGGCTGCGCATAAAAAAAACGATTCGCTGACTTCGTCCGCTGTCCTCCAACGCGGTCGGCCGGAATCCGCCATCGCAGTTCCCGGTGGGGCAGTCGGGCACACCTCTCCTTCTCGGCTGTTCTTGCGGGCCACCACCAACGGTCGCAAGGCACGCTCAGCAGCATTGTTGGTTGCATCCAGACCGGGACAATAGAGAAAGGTGAATAGGTACGGCCTTTCCCGACAAAGATCTTGTGCCAGGCGGCGATTGGCAGAATCGTGATAATGGCGCTCCAGTAGACGATCCAGCTGCACTTCTAACCGCCCGGTCGCCGTCCACAACCCATGCCGCGAGATCTCCTGCTTCTCATAGCAGTCGCGCAAAGCCAAACCTTTTTCCAGAATGCCGCGCACGCCCAAGGGAAACTGGACTGCTGCCGCAGTGCTGACCGCGGCCATATCGCGGCAGCGGCGAATCAGATGCGCAATGCAGCTCTGATGTCCTGCCTGGAAGAATTTGTAATATACGGCCCAGCCGTCGTGGGTTAGCCAGCCTTGGTAATCGCTGCCTAACAGCGTGGCGGCTTGTGGGAAACCTCGCCCCGGCAGAATGTCGCAGAAGGTCACCTGCTGGCTGACCACGACCCATAACCAGCGCAGTTGCGCCTCCACATTCCGGCCCGTTTCATCGATTGCGTTTACCGGACTCGCGCGGGCAGCGTCGCGCAGAGCATGCCAGGTGGCCTCGCCTCGACGCGCTACTCGCTCCACCGCACGGCAGATCGTACTGTGATGTACGCGTAAACCGAAATTGTCCTGTAACACGGCAGCCACATCGCCATGCGGCATCCCCAAGCCCTTGTTCATGTTCACTGCCAAGGCCAGGGCCTCGGGCCCAGTTGCACGGCTACGGCTCCCAAGGCGTCGGAAGTCTGGCGCGCATCGCGCCCTGGCACTCGTCGATGGCACACGCAGCAGTTGCCAATCTCAATATCAAAGCGCCGCCAGATGGTCTTGCGCACCACCTCCTGCTGATACTGGCTCTCAACCTTCTCCACTTCCAGGGTACCCCCGCAGGGGCAGTGTGCCGGTAGGGCACGGAGATCACTTCATCCACTTGTAGCGGAGGATTCTTGCGGTAACGCCGACCGTAGGCGACGCCGGATTTACGCCCAGGTGGCTTGGGATTCTGTTTCTGTCGACCACGCGAAAAAGGAGCCGCTTGCCGCTTGTTGGCACGCTGCGCTTCTTCCAGTTGACGCTTGAGCCGCTCGTTTTCCTGACGCAACCGTTCGCGCTCCTGCTGCAGCCGGTCTTGTTCCCGACGCAGGCGTTCCTGCTCCTGCCGCAGCTGTTCTCCTTCTCGCTCCAGCTGCTTTTCCCGCCTCCGCAAGCCCTCAATTTCTTTGCGTAACCTCTCATTCTCCCGACCTGTGCTTCGCCACTGCTGCTGTAGCCGAGCGAGCTTCTCTTTGAGACTTTGAATGATTTCCTGCAGCGCTGAGGGGCTTGGGCCACGCCATGCTCTAACTCTCGCACCTTAACGTAGCCCAAGTCGTGGAATTTGTCCGGCAGATTGTTCAGATCTTAGTTGTTGTAGGGTACCGACACGGTAAACAAATACGATCACTCGACCTGCAGTTGTGAAACGCCACATATTCATTCCATTATTAAAATAAGGAAAAACCGCCACTACCACGCTTATGTACGCGGGCTCCTCCTGTATGTCAATGGATTTCTACACGGCTCCGCCAGATTCGCGAGTTTGTGGCGCTCAGTACAGTGATCCAGCACTTCGCCTCCATTAATTTCATCGACTAAAGTATGGCAAGTTGGGACACTCTCCCGAGCGGCTATATTCTGTCATTTCTGAGACGAGACCATTCTGCGCGTGCCGGAATTGACGCAAAATAGTTCTTAACAATAATAAAATTCGTTGTCTATATATTTGGCTCGATACTGTAATACTAATTCATAAATGTAATATTGCTGCCAACTCGACCGGTCTTCATTGCGAACTCTTCTTCTAAATGGGGGACCTGAGTTACTAAGTCGGAGTAGGACCAAGATCGCTCATGACCACCGGGTGGCCGGGGCGGTCACCCGTCCCCGGCTCCGCTCGAGGCCTGACTGGGAGCGAGCAGCTGAGCCGCATCTTTTCTCAACGGCCACCCTCGCGGCCGACACGGACTCGATTTTTGGAATCTGAGTGGTTGCTAGGGGTCGCCGAGTCAGCCTGGTTCCGTGGCAGACCCCTTAGTAGCTAGCTAGAAGGCATTGGTATGCGTACGAAAAGGTGAATAGCGTCAAACCTTCAAAGTACAGTTTTATGACTGCGTTCGGGAGATGATCGGACTCTCGAAACGCCAGTCTGCCACAGTTGATTTGCGTGCAGCGGTTCCCCTCGTCACTTCTCACGAGCCAAATCCCAGCGAACACCAAAGCTATAAGTCGGCTTGTAGTATTCACGCTGAATGAAAAATTGAGGGCTACCCTGATAAAACCCAAATACCGCGTTGTTAAGGTTCAGCCCAGATGCGAGTACGGTAAGCCCCTTCCCGAGATAGTAGCTAGCCTGAGCATCCACCTGGAAATGAGAAAACAAATAGACATCTCCCCCAGGACCTTTGATTCCGCCGGGCGTCGGTGTGCCATCCGATTGGAAAGGCACGAACCCGTAACTGAAAATGTTAGCCCCGTTGTAAGCCATCCCAACCCGTCCTGAAAAACGCTTGCGGTCGTAGGTGGGGCTGATATTCCAAGTGTTGGGCGCCTGGCGAAGCAGGGCGGGTTGGTCTGTACGGTTCGCCATCGGGTTTACGTTTTTGGCTTTGGAGGTAGCGTAGCTGTAGTTAGCGAACAGGCCGAGACCACTCAGCACACTGGGCAGATAAGTGAAGTGCTGCTGAAAGCTAGCTTCCACA
>Ga0126373_10003888_pt1 | contig 11302 bp, 11 predicted proteins | sample PanSoiMetPlot_11_FD_92545 | JGI IMG/M metagenome (GOLD analysis project Ga0126373, IMG submission 92545) | Tropical forest soil microbial communities from Panama - MetaG Plot_11 | ecosystem: Environmental > Terrestrial > Soil > Tropical forest > Bulk soil | place: Panama | collected 2016-02-17
ACGACGCCGGACGAAGAGATCACGCGCCGGATGAGCGAGCCGACGCCGCCCGTGATTGTGGCCAAAGCCACTAAGGCGGCGTAAAGAGCCGCGCTTATCGCTTCAATCACGCGACTTGGTCGACTACAGAGAGGCCGTGTGTTTCGGAGATGGATCTACGAATAGCGCCGCGAGTGGATCCTTGAAGAGTCCACTCTCCGGCTTAACATAGTGGAATGAACTCGCACTCGCCGCTCATTGCGAGGACATCCATTGAGAGAGGTTTCCTAGAGAAATTGGGAGCGGTTTCCAGAGAAGCCGATGGGCTTGCGCGCGTAACCTGCTCTACGCCGAATGGACGGCAAACGCGACCCTCGCGGGTCAGACTCGCGAGCTTCCCGTCGTTCGATCGCTTTACGCTCAGCAACGCGCTCGGGGTCGAGGGTGTGGCATATTTCGACGCACTCGCGGTGGCCGAATCGCACTTCGAGAGCTTCGGGGACGCGCCCGAGAGCAACGCGTAGCGGGACCTTCGATTACAAGGTGCTGACATGAGCGACAAGACCACTTCTCCGGAACTGGTAATGGCATCGCTGTTTCGCGGGCTTAGCCGGCGCGAGCAGATGATCTTGATGTCGAAACTGGAGATCGCGGGCGGCGCCGTCTACCGCGCGCTCGCCGCCGGCGAATCCAACGCGCTCGCGCGAGAGAAACTTCTGAAGGCGGCCGAAGACGAAGAACGCAACGGCGGGCTCCTGAAGCTGATGACAACGCCTAAGGATAGGTGCGAGAAGTGCGGCGCGGAGCTTGCCGATACAGCCGCGGGGCACGCCTGCTCGTTCCAGTGCACCTTTTGCGATCCGTGCGCCGCGTCTATGAATCGCGTCTGCCCAAACTGCTCAGGCACGCTCGGACCGCGAGCGGCCTCTGCTTGACCAATCGCGGCCGACGGTTCTCCTTCTGGCAGAGATCCGCGTTCAACGGGAATCGTTTCCGGCGAAATCTCGGTTAAAGGTGACGGACTGCTATAGCAGTTCTCGCGTTCCTCGTCTCGCTGTTCTTTTCTGCTCAGCCTGTTCTCGGCGGTGCCGCATCCCGCCCGACTGCCCGTCGAACTCCGCGCTCCGAGGAGCGTTGCGTTCATCGGTCCGCTGCCCTGTGGATCGACGGGCGGTTCCGGGCAATAATCCGCCCCTAGACGCGAAACGCGTGTGCGCACATGCGAACCAATCTAGGAGCTTTCATCGATGCCCGACCTCGAAGCCTTTCGCAAAGAGACCCGCGCCTGGCTTGAAGCCAACTGCCCGCCCGAGATGCGCAAGCCGCCGCGCGGCGAAGAAGATACGTGCTGGGGGGGACGCAAATGGAAGTTCCAGTCCGACGCGCAGCGCCTTTGGATGCAAAGGATGGCCGAGCGCGGCTGGACTGTGCCTGAATGGCCGCGTGAGTATGGCGGCGGAGGGCTCTCGCGCGATGAGGCGAAAATCCTCCGCGAGGAGATGCGCAAGCTCGGATGCCGCTCGCCGCTGGACAGCTTCGGTATTTGGATGCTTGGGCCCGCCCTTCTGAAGTACGGCAACGAGGAGCAAAAACGCGAGCATCTACCCAAAATCGCGCACGGCGAAATCCGATGGTGCCAGGGTTACTCCGAGCCCGGCGCCGGCTCCGACCTCGCCTCGCTCCAGACGCGCGCCGACGACAAGGGCGATCACTACGTTGTCAACGGCTCGAAAATCTGGACCTCTTTTGCCGACAAGGCCGACTGGATTTTTTGTCTCGTCCGTACCGATCTCAAGGCGCCCAAGCACGAGGGAATCAGCTTCCTTCTCTTCGATATGGAAAGCCCCGGCGTCTCGACTGCGCCAATCACACTGATCTCCGGCAGCTCGCCGTTCTGCCAGACGTTCTTCGAAGATGTGCTAGTGCCGAAGGCCAACCTCGTCGGTACGCTTAACAAAGGATGGGATGTCGCGAAGTTCCTTCTTACGCACGAGCGCGACATGATCGGCGGGATGGGCACGAACAACGGCGAGAATCGTTCGCTCGGGCAAATCGCGACCGCGTCAGTCGGGCTCGAAAACGGGGTGCTCGCGGATACCAACCTGCGCGGACAGATTGCCGCGCTTGAAATCGACGCGTGGGCCTTTCGGCTCACGATGGATCGCATTGGCGACCTCATGAAGACCGGGAAGATCAATCCCGCTGCATCGTCGCTGCTGAAATACTACGGGACCGAGCTGAACAAGCGCCGGATGGAGCTGGTGATGGCAGCCGGCGGTTTCGACGCGCTCGAGTGGGAGGGCGAGCATTCACACGAGGGCCGCTCGGCGCGCGCGTGGCTCCGCTCAAAGGCCAACTCGATCGAAGGTGGCACGAGCGAGGTGCAGCTCAATATCATTGCCAAGCGCCTGCTGAATCTCCCCGGCGCGTAATCAATAGAAAAGGATCTCCGAAACTCGAAGAATGGCACTGGTACTGACTGACGAACAGACGATGCTCCGCGATACGACGCGGAGCTTTCTCAGCAAGAACGCACCGATCTCGCACCTCCGGCACCTGCGCGACAGCCGCGACCGGGTCGGCTTCTCACGGCCGCTCTGGAAGGAATTCGCCGTCAACGGATGGGCCGGAATCCTCGTGCCCGAAAATCATGGCGGCCTCGGCCTCGGCTATGTCGAGGCCGGCATCGTGATGGAGGAGCTCGGGCATACGCTCACGCCGTCGCCATTCTTCGCGAGCGCGGTAGTTGCGGCGACCGCGATTACACGCACCGGCAGCGACGCGCAGAAGACCGAATACCTTCCGAGGATCGCCGCCGGCGAGCTCGTCGCGACACTTGCGATTGATGAATCGCCCAAGCATCGCACCGCCAATATTGCATTGAGTGCCGCGCGCGGCGAAGGTGGTTTCGTCCTCGACGGCACAAAGACCTATGTCGTTGACGGCCACGTCGCCGATTTGTTCATCGTCGCAGCGCGTACAGGCGGTTCTGCGGACGAAACCAACGGCATCACCCTATTCTTGGTCGATTCGAAGGCCAAGGGACTTCGCGCCGAACGCACCAGCACGGTCGACAGCCATAACGCGGCGCGGATCGTGTTCGACAAGACTCCCCTCGCCGCGGACCGCGTGCTCGGTGAAGTCGACCACGGATGGAAGCCGCTCGACGGCACGTTGAACGCCGGACGCGCCGCGCTCGCCGCCGAGATGCTCGGCGCGGGCGACGAGGCTTTCGGACGCACGGTAAACTATTTGAAGGAGCGCAAGCAGTTCGGAAAATTGATCGGCGAGTTCCAGGCGCTGCAACATCGCGCGGCCCTTCTCTATTGCGAGCTCGAAGTCACGCGCTCGGCGGTGCTCAAGGCGCTTCAGACGCTGGATGAATCGTTCGACGGTGCAGGTCCGATCGTCGCTGTCGCCAAGGCCAAAGCGGGACAGAGCGCGACGCTCGCGGCGCAGGAAGGGATTCAGATGCACGGCGGCATCGGCATGACCGACGAATTCGATATTGGATTTTTCCTGAAGCGCGTGCGCGTGTGCCAGGAATTGTTAGGCGACGCGAACTTCCAGGCCGACCGGATCGCGCGCCTGAGCCACTACTGATTCTTTCACAATCAAACGAGTCGGCCGCCAATGGCCGAGCTTGCCTACTGGCCGCCGCCCTTCGGTGGATGGTTTCGCCGCCATCGCGTGAACCATCCGTGCTTCTTCGGCGGAGGTTGGCCGCCCTGCGGCCCTTCGCCCGGCCCCGGCTGCTGACGATTAAAACGCGCGCGGGCTTGCTCGCGTTCCTCCGGCGTCATTTGCTGCCATCGATGAAAGTTCTCGAGCATGCGCTGGCGCTGCTCCGGCGGTAGCTGCTGAAAGCGTTGGTAGCGGCGGATCAACTGCTGCTGCCGCTCCGGCGGCAGTGTCCGGAAATGATTGTAGGCCTGGCGTAGCTGCTGGCGCTGGCCCTCAGGCAGCTTGCGCCACTGGCGCATGCCATCGAGCACGCGCTGACGCTCCTCGGGCGGGAGGCTCCGGAACTGCTGGTAGGTATGCTGCGCGACCATCCGCTCGGCGGGCGACATCGTCTGCCACTGCCGATAATTGTCGATCACGCGCTCGCGCTGAATGGGCGTGAGGCGAGCCCATTGCTCCGGATACCGGTTGGCGAACAATCGCTCAATCGCGCTCGACGATTGGTCCGGTGCTTGCGCGCGAGCGGTGCCGATAACCGGCAAAGTCACCAGCAGCGTGAAGACGAGGATCACGGCGATGCGGCGGAGGTTCATTCGATCTGACCTCCGTCGTCTCGCTGCTGATATTCCTGCTCGGGCGGCGGCGCGATGTCTTGGTTCTGCGGCCCGGACGCTGAGGGATACGCGGCCGGCGCCTTCCCGCCGCCATTCAGCAGACCCATCGAATTCAGCGTGCGGATGCGATCCATCATCGATTCGTCCTGCCCCTGGATGGCGGCATTTCCGCCGTTCGAATTGTCGGCGCGGAACAAGTCGAGATTGAGCAGCATCTGCGGATCGGGCGGTGGCTCCTGAGCTGCGGCGAATCGAACTCGGGTGAAAGCCAGCGATGCGGTCATAGTCAGAATCACCACGAGCTTAGGAAGACTTCTCATTGCCCTGCTGCGATGCCGGCGGCGTCTGATCCAGCCGCTCGATAACATCATAATTCTCCAGCAGGTCCAGATGCTCGACCACGTTGTAGTTTTTCAGCAGACCCAGGTCAGCGTCGTTGATCTCCGTCGCCATCGCCATCTGATCGAGCGGCGGCGCGGAGAATGGCGGCGGCCGGTGCAGCGAAATAGCGATCAAAAGGGCCGCGACGGCCGCGCCCGCCCCGACAAGCGCGCTCCACGCATAGGCGGAGCGCCACCATGGCGTGCGGGCTTCGGTGCGCGCCGCGAGCTTGCGGCGCAGCTGGATTCGATAAGCAGTCCAATCCGCTTCGGGAGTCTCATCCACGAACCGTGCTACCTTCCGCAGCACGCCCATCGAGGATTCAGCCAAAGCGCGGCACTCGGCGCATCCTTCAAGATGCTGCTCGACGCGAGCGCGCTCTTCGGCGCTCAGTTCGCCCCGTGCGTAAGGAATCAGCGCGATTTCCGGATGGTTAATCGACATCGTCAAACGTCTTTCAGCGTCTTCTTCAACTCCGCAACTGCGCGATGCACATGCACGCGCGCCGTGCTCTCCGAGCATCCGAGCACGGTCCCGATCTCCCGGCTGCTGAAGCCCTCTGCCTGCATGATGACGGCCGAGCGCTGATGCGGCGACAGACGAGCGAGCGCGGTGTGAAGTTGCCAGGCGCTTTCGCCGCGAATTGCTTGCAAATCGGGCTCCGGCTCTTGGGTGAGAGGCTCGATTCCGGGCGCGTCTGGATCGTCGCCTGCTCCCGTGAGCGGCAGCATCCGCTTCCACCACTTCGAACGGCGCTGCTGGTCGATACAGAGGTTGACGAGAATCCGATGGAACCAAGTCGAGAAACTCGAGCGGCCGTCGAACTTACCGGCAGATTCGAAGAGCCGGATGAAGGCGTCCTGCGACAGATCGTGGGCGTCGGCCTCGTTTCCGAGAATCGAGCAGGCGAGCCGAAAGGCGCGGCTCTGGTAGCGCTCGACCAGTTCCTCGAACGCCTGCGAGTCGTGACTCGCGACTTTCCTGCACAATTCCTCATCAGTTAGCTCCGGCTGCATCGCTTGAGCCCTAGCGGACCCGACTCGTTGTACCACGGGGGCCAAGTTTCACGTTCAAAGCGTAGTGCCGATGCTGCTGCCGCCGGGCGATAAGACGTCGCGGGACGGGAAAACGTTTACAACCTACGGTGGCGGTGGGGAGATTTTTCAGCATGTAAACGAATCGTGGACGGCATTCGTCGAAGGCAAGGTAGGCAGGAGTAACACGATGTCCAACGATGATCCGACTCCCCGACGCGACAGGAAATGGATTTTTGCAGCGGTAATCATGGGCGTAGCGGCCGGATTCGCGCTGGCGATCGTCACCCGCTCGTGGATCGGCCCGGAGCGGTTCGAAGTGGACTGCGTCGGGTCTTTCAACCACTTGGTGACGAGCCGCCGCGCCGACTTGTTCGCGATTGGACTGAGCTCAGGAAGCGCCGGCTTTGGGACGGGTGCATATCGCTTCGGCCGCTTCATCTACCGCCTGGCGCAGGGCATGCGCTAGGCGATGCTCACGAAGGGGTACCTCGCGCGACCTTCAGCGCTCGGATCTCGGTCGTTAGAAAGCGCTACATTCCGACGCGTCCAGCGTCCGGGGTTCTGCCTTTGCTATTGGGGGATCCACTCACGCGATGACTGTCCTCCGCTGATCCAAGCTCGGGAGGGACGCAGTGGCGACTGCATCATCGGTGGAGCGTAAGCAAGAACGCTCAAGTTGACGCGCCGGTCATTGAAAGTAGTCGATGCGACGGCAAAGAAGACCGCTGCGGATCTGCCTATACAATCTTTTCGAGATGAGCAAGCTCAGCGTCCAACCTGGGCGCGAGCTGCCACTTGCTCGCGTATCAATGAACGCGGCGCCGGAAGTCGTCGGCGCCGCGTCTTTGTCGTGAAATTTTCTCGGCCGAGCGTCAGACCTTCGACACATTTACCACCTGGATCTCGGTAAAACCGAGCAGTCCCCATGGGCCGTTCTCCACTCCGATTCCCGACCACTTGGCGCCGCCGAACGGAAGGTTCGGCGCGATCGCGAGATGCTGGTTCACCCACGCCGAGCCGCACTCGAGCTGCGCAGCCACTTCGGCTGCCTGGTCGGCGTTCTTCGACCACACTGAGCCACTCAGTCCGTAGTGCGTGGCGTTGGCGCGGCGCACCGCGTCATCGACATCCTGGTAGGGAATAACGGGCAGCGCCGGGCCGAACTGCTCCTCGTCGACGAGGCGCACGCCATCGGAAATACCGCCGACGATCGTCGGCTCGAAGAAGTAGCCTTCGCTGCCCATCCGGCGGCCGCCGGTGACGATTTTCGCGCCGTGCTTCTTGGCGTCTTCGACCAGCTCGGTCACGCGCTCGAACTGCGGCTTGTTGTTGATCGGGCCGAGCTGAGTGCCGGCGTCGAGGCCGTTGCCAACTTTCACGCCCTTGGCGAGTTCGCCGAGCTTCTCCAGCATCGGCGAGTACATCTTCTCGGGCACGTAGACGCGCTTGATCGCGCTGCAGATCTGGCCCGAGTTTTCGAACGCGCCCCAGAAAATCTTCGGCGCTACGGCGTCGAGGTCCACGTCGTTGAGGACGATGGCCGCGTCATTGCCGCCGAGCTCCAGCGTGAAGCGCTTCAGATCGGGCGCAGCCGAGGCGGCGACTTTTTTGCCGGTCTCGATCGAACCGGTAAAGGAAAGCTTGCGAGGTATCGGATGCGAGGTCATCCAGGCACCGAGCTCGTCTCCGCCTGAGACGACGTTGATGACGCCCGGCGGCACAACGTCGCGCACGATCTCGCCCAGCATCAGCGTATTGATCGGCGTGAACGGCGAAGGCTTGATCACAACGGTGTTGCCGGCGAGCAAGGCGGGCGCGATCTTCCACATCGCGAGCATCATCGGATAGTTCCACGGCGTGATGGCCGCGACGACGCCGAGGGGCTTGCGGCGGATTTCGACGCGCGCCTGGTCGCTGTTCTGGATCACCTCGACGGGCAGCTCGAGACTCGCCGTGTATTGCGCCCACATCGCGGCGCCAAAGATCTCACCGGTCGCCTTGTCCAGAGGTTTGCCCTGCTCCTGCGTGAGCGTGCGCGCGAGACCCTCGGGCGGCTGCTGTAGCGCCGCAGCGATCTCGCCGAGGACTTTGCGTCGCGCGCCGAGGTCGCGGCTCCAGGCGGGATATGCGCGCTGCGCCGCTTCCATCGCCTGATCGAGTTCCGCGCGAGTGCAATCGGGGACTTGGGCAAACACTTTGCCCGTGGCGGGATTGATCACGCCAGTTGTCTTCGAACCTTTCACCGACTTTCCGTCGATCAACATTGTGTACTCAGGCATTTCGATGCTCCTGTTCAATTTTCGGCGCTGTCGCCATCACGCTCGAACAAACAGCGGCAGCAGTCAAGCGGAATTTCGAAGATTAAAGTCCATTAACTTTCGCGCGTCAGACGGTCAATCAATCCGGTTATTATCAACCCATTTCAGACACAGGTTCGATGAAAACGACGGCTCTATCGCGAAGTCTCGAATGGCACCATCGATGCAAATGCACCTGTTCAGAGGTGCACATCAATGTGGACCAGGATTCTCCGGATACTAAAAATTTCCTTGATCGCTGGCACGATCTTCATGTGCTCAGCGTGTGTTGACTACGGTCCCGGCTACGCCTACGGACCCGGCCCCGGTTACGCTTACGCGCCGGCGCCAGTTTATGCCGAAGGATACGGACGTCCAGTGGTCGTTGGCGATTACGATGATCATCACGTTTGGCACGATCGCGATTGGTGGGTGGGTCACGACCACGGCTGGGTGCAATCGCATCACAACGAATGGCTTGAGCATCACGGCCGCGACGATCATGACCATCACTGAGCTGCGCTAGGTTCGAACGAGAGTTAGTCGGATTGGCGGCGCGGCCTGCACCTGGGGATTCCAGGAGCTCAGGAGTCTCGCGCGCCGCGCCGCCACAAAAAACAAATTCCACAAAGCGCAATACCTGCTCTCAGCAGGTTAAAAGGACACAGCTGCCTAACCGAGCGCCACCTACGCCCGACCGCCGCTGTTCTCGGAGAGTCCCCTACTTGGCGGTCGCCGGCCGCAGTCGCAGAGTTGGAGAACCTTCTTGCGCGATCACGCCATGGGAATCGCTTCGATCGACCTTGTCGTGGTTCCCACCAGGTCTCTTTGGTGCGCCTGGGGATTTGTTTTTAGTCCGCGGCCGTGGCGCGCGGCTCCGCACGTTCAGCTCCGCGGGCGGCGGGCTCGACCGACCTTCCAGCAAGTCCACGCACAGCGATGAAGAACACCGGGACGAATGGTATCGCGAGCAGTGTCGAAGCGAGCATCCCGCCGAAGACCACGGTGCCGAGCGATTGCTGACTTGCAGCGCCGGCGCCGGTTGCAGTCATGAGCGGAACCACCCCGAGGATAAAAGCGATCGAGGTCATCAGAATCGGTCGAAACCGCCGGCGAGTTGCTTCGACCGCCGCTTCCAGCGTACTCATACCTTCTTCCGTTAGCTGGCGTGCGAATTCGACAATCAGAATCGCGTTCTTTGCCGCGAGCGCGATCATCAATACCAGTCCGATCTGTGTATATAAATCTACCGGGAAGCGCCGCAGAGCCAGCGCGGTCAAGATTCCGATCATCGCGGTCGGTACCACCAGGATAACGGCGATCGGATCGCTCCAGCTTTCGTACTGGGCTGCCAGCACCAGGTAGACCAGAGTGAGCGACAAAGCGAATATGAAATAGATCTGGCTACCGACCAGGTTCTCCTGGTACGAAAGCCCGGTCCATTCGTAGCTCATCCCTTGTGGCAGGATCTCGCTGGCTATCCGCTGCATCAGCTCAATCGCCTGCCCCGAGCTGTACTTCACCGGATTCGACACCCCGTTGATGATTGCCGAGGGATAAAGGTTGTAACGGGTCACCAACTCCGAACCGAGCATATGCCTGACTTGAATCAATGCGCCGAGCGGCACCATCTGTCCGAGCCGGTTCTTGACGTAAAGATCAGCAATGTCTCCCAACTGGCGACGGTAGTCCGCCTGCGCTTGCACGCGTACCTGCAGGCTTTGGTTGAATTTGTTGAATTGGTTCACATAGGTTGATCCTAAATAGGTCTGCAGCGTGGAGAATACATCGTTGATCGTAACCCCCAGTGAGTTTGCCATCGTGCGGTCGATATCCAGATAGAGCTGCGGGCTGCTATCGCTGAAGGTCGTGAATCCGGCGAGCAGAAACCCCGGCTCGCTGTGCGCTCTTCTAATCACCTCATTCACGGCTTTCTGTAACTCGCCCAGGCCACTGTTACCTCGGTCCTCGACCACCATCTGGAAGCCTGAGGCGTTTCCAAGCCCGGGAATGGGCGAGGGCGGCAGCACCGCGAAAGTCGCGTTGCGGATTGATCTGAGCCGCTCCCGCAATCCGCCTATAATTTTGTCTTGGGTGAGTCCCGCTGGGCGCTTGCCCCAATCGTCAAAAACCGGAAAGAAGGTGACGGCAGTGGATAGGTTCGCCGAATCGAGGATAGAGAGTCCGCCGATAGTTAGCCAGCCCTTGATACCCGGACTCTCCTTCAGCACGGCATCGATGCGCTTAGTGACCTCCTGCACCCGAGGTTGCGCAGCCGCTGCTGGAAGCTGCGCCGAAATAATGCAGTACCCTTGATCCTCGAGCGGTAACATCGTTGTCGGATAAACTGAAAATGCAAATACGGTAAGCGCGATCGCGCCAAAAAAAACGGCGATCATCTTCATCGGACGGCGCGCCATCCATCCGACGACCGCAATATATCGCTCCTGCACTGCCTCAAAACCGCGATTGAAGTTGCTGGCAAACCAGCTGGGCGGTTTATCCTTGGGCCGCGGCCGCAAATACTGTGCACACTGGGTCGGCTTAAGCGTCAGCGCATTAAGCGCGCTAATTATTGCGGTCGCCGCAATTACCAGCGCGAATTGCCGGAACATCTGACCCGTTATACCGGGAAGGGCGGAGGCGGGCAGGAACACCGAGACCAGTACCAAGGTGATCCCAAGCACTGGGCCGGTCAGCTCGTCCATCGCTTTGATCGCGGCGTCCTTGGGCGTCAAACCCTGCTCGACGTAGTGCGAACAGTTCTCGGTGATTACGATCGCGTCATCGACCACGATTCCGATCGCCAGAATCAAGGCAAACAGCGTCATCAAGTTAACCGTGAACCCAAGGAGCGCCATTGCCGCGAACGCGCCGATTATCGTTACTGGGACTGTGGTTGCCGGCACCAGCATCGCCTGGAAGTTCTGCAGGAACGCAAGGATCACGATCAGCACCAGCACCCCAGCTATTTCCAGCGTCGAGTATACGGCACTGATAGATTGGTGAATGAACAAGGTGGTGTCGTAAAGCGTGGTGTATTTGAGCCCCTGCGGAAATGACTTGCTCATCGTCGCCATCAGCGTGCGCACTTCTGCGGCTAACTGCAGCGCGTTCGCCCCGGGCAACGCATAGATGGCGATGTGCGCCGCCGGCTTACCGCTGAGGTTCGAAAAGTTTGTGAATGTCTGCTGACTAAGTTCGACTCTTGCGACGTCCCTAATTCGCACGATCGGCGCCGCCTGCTGCGGTTCCGACGACTGCAGCGACTGGCCGGGCAAGCCCGAGCGGCTCTTCACTATGATGTTCT
>Ga0126373_10003889_pt1 | contig 11300 bp, 8 predicted proteins | sample PanSoiMetPlot_11_FD_92545 | JGI IMG/M metagenome (GOLD analysis project Ga0126373, IMG submission 92545) | Tropical forest soil microbial communities from Panama - MetaG Plot_11 | ecosystem: Environmental > Terrestrial > Soil > Tropical forest > Bulk soil | place: Panama | collected 2016-02-17
CGACGGCCAGCTGGTGCGCGTCAACCTCGAGGGCGGGAATCCTGAAGAAAAAGTCGTGATCCCCCAAGCGGCGCTCATCGCCGACCAGGAGGGCACTTACGTCTTCGTGGTCGAGGATGGGAAGGCCGCCATGAGGCGCGTCAAGCCCGGCGGCGAGAGCGGAACGGGCGTCGTCATCGATCAAGGACTATCAGGCGGCGAGCAGGTCATCGTCGAAGGGCTGCAGGGCGTTCGCCCGGGCGTGCCCGTCAGGGCCAATCCGCTGCCACAGACCATCGGCCGGAGCTGAGCCAATGCTGTCCGCCCTTTTCGTCGACCGGCCGCGGCTCGCCATCGTCATCGCCATCGTCACCACGATCGCTGGCGCGCTCGCGCTTTACACCATCCCGATCGCCCAATATCCCGATATCGTTCCACCCCAGGTCTCGGTCACGACCACGTATCCGGGCGCCAATTCCGCGGTGGTGGATCAGACGGTGGCCCAACCGATCGAAGCGCAGGTCATCGGCGTCGATAAGATGATCTACATGAAGAGCGTGAGCGGCGATGACGGCAGCTATACGCTCACCTGCTCGTTCGAGCTTGGCACCAATCCGGATATCAACACCGTCAACGTGAACAACCGCGTCCAGATCGCACTCCCAAGCCTACCGCCGGAAACGCAGAAGCAAGGCATCACGGTCAAGAAGAAGTCGTCGGCCTTGTTGGGAGTGATCGCGGTCTATTCCCCAAAGCACACCCACGATCCGCTGTTCCTCTCCAACTACGTCACCATCAATCTGCTTGACCAGATCCGGAGTACGCCGGGCGTCGGCGACGCGACCCTGTGGGGTCCCCAGGACTATGCCATGCGGGCCTGGGTCCGGACCGATCGGCTGACCGGCCTGAATTTGACCACCGGTGATATCATCAAGGCGATCCAGGCGCAGAACGTGCAGGCCGCGGTGGGGCGCATTGGGGCGCGACCAATATCAAATGACCAGCAGCTCCAACTCAACATTCAGACCAAGGGGCGGCTGAATACAGTTGCCGACTTCGAGAAGATCGTGATCCGCACCAATCCTGATGGATCGGTGCTGCGTCTGGGCGACGTGGCGCGCCTCGAACTGGGGGCCGCCAATCTCGACCGCGATACCCGGTTCAACGGCGGACCGGCGGCTGCCGTCGCCATGTATCAAACGCCGGGAGCCAACGCGATCGCCACACTCAAGGCGGTCAAGGAGCGCGTCAAGGAAGCCGAGAAGCGATTTCCGGAAGATCTCGCTTGGAAGGTCACGTACGACCCGACCGTTTTCGTCACCGACACCATCCATGAGGTGCAGAAGACCCTGGTTGAGGCTTTCGTTCTCGTTGTGCTCGTCGTCTATCTATTCCTTGGTAGCATCCGCGCCACGCTGATCCCGACACTGGCCGTGCCGGTGAGCCTGATCGGTACATTCGTCGCGCTCCTCATGGTCGGCTATTCGGCCAATACCGTGTCGCTGTTGGCCATCGTGCTCGCCATCGGCATCGTGGTCGACGACGCCATCGTGGTGGTCGAGAACGTCGAACGGGTGATGGAGGAGCATCCCGAATTGTCACCCGGAGAAGCGACCAAGCGCGCGATGGCGGAGATCACTGCGCCCATCATAGCGATTACGCTGGTGCTGCTCTCCGTGTTCGTGCCGGTCGCTTTCATTCCCGGGATTTCCGGAGAGCTGTTCCGGCAGTTCGCCGTGACCGTGGCGGTCTCGATGTTCCTCTCGGCGATCAATGCGCTGACCCTCTCGCCCGCTCTCTGTGGCGTTCTTTTACGGCCGCACCACGGGCCACGACGCGGGCCGATCGGTTGGGTCATGCGCTCGATCGACCATGTGCGCGACGCCTATGGGGCGGTGGTGGCGCGGATCGTGCGCTTTTCCGTGATCGGGCTGGTGCTGACCGCGGTCGCCGGATTCGGGGTCGTCAGCTTAGCCAAAATCACGCCCACTGGATTCCTGCCCGAGGACGACCAGGGTGCCATCTTCGTGCTCGTCCAGCTGCCGGGTGGTGCGTCGGTGGCGCGGACCACGGAGGTGATCGGCCAGGCGGAGAGCATCCTGAAGGCCGAGGAAGCGGTCGAAGACGTGACCTCAGTCATCGGACTAAACTTCATCGACAGCTACTCCCAGCCGAACTCCGCTTTCCTCGTGGTCACGCTCAAACCGTTCGAGGAGCGCAAGGATCCCGCGCTCGGGGTGCGCGAACTCATCGCCCGCCTCGGCGCGAAATTCCGCGATATCCAAACTGCGACCGTCGTGCCGGTGGCGCCGCCGCCGATTATCGGTCTGGGGACGGGTGGCGGCTTTGCCTACGTGCTTCAAGATTTGCGCGGCGGCGATCCGAAGGGCCTCGCCCAGGCGGTGCGCGGTCTCGTCGTCGCCGCCAACCAGGATCCGAAATTGAGCCGCGTTTACACCACGTTCTCGGCTAGCAACCCGTCGATCTACCTCGACATCGATCGCGACAAAGTCCAGGTCCTGGGCGTGCAGTTGAGCGACGTGTTCCAGGCCTTGCAGGCCTCCCTGGGCGGATATTTTGTCAACAACATGAATCTGTACGGCCGCACCTGGCAGGTCCAGGTCCAGTCCGAGGCCTCCGATCGGTCAAGTATCGATGACATCTATCGCATCAACGTGCGCAACGCCGACGGCAAGATGATCCCGCTTCGCAGCCTGGCGGAGGTGCGCGTGGTGGTCGGCCCACCGGCGCTGATCCGCTACAACAATCTTCGTGCCGCAACGATCCAGGGCAGCCCGGCGCAAGGCGTCTCGTCCGGACAGGCGCTGCAAGCGATGGAAACCGTGGCGGCGCGTACGCTTCCCCAGGGTTTTAAGGGAGAGTGGACGGATACCGCGTTCCAGGAAAAGCGCGCCGAGGGTAAGACCGCGATGATTCTCGGCTTTGCGGTGCTGTTTGCCTACCTGTTCCTGGTCGCCCTCTACGAAAGCTGGACAATCCCCGTGCCGGTGTTGCTCTCCGTCGCGGTTGGCGTGCTCGGCTCGTTCGCGGCGATCGTCATTGGGAGTCTCACGCTCGATCTCTATGGGCAGATCGGCATGGTGGTGCTGATCGGCTTGGCAGCCAAGAACGGCATCCTGATCGTCGAGTTTGCCAAAGAGCAGCGGGAGAAGGGCGTCCCGCTGCTTGAGGCGGCCACCGAAGGGGCGCGCCTGCGCTTCCGGCCGGTGATGATGACGTCATTCGCCTTCATTCTCGGCCTGTTGCCGTTGGTCATCGCCACCGGTGCCTCGCAACTGGCACGACGTAATGTGGGCACCCCGGTATTTGGTGGCATGATCTTGGCCTCCTTTATCGGCATCTTTGTCATCCCGCCCCTGTACGTATCCTTTCAGTCAATTCGCGAACGTCTCCGGCCGGCGGCGCGCCCTCAGATCAAGAAGCCGCCGCTGGACCACGCTGCGCCGGAACCGTCGGGACACGACGCTGCGGCCACGCGTGCTAAGCCGACAGCGGCGGAATGAGAGCCGCCAGGGTTGCCACCATGAACTCAACCCGCTCGCCGTCGCAGATACCGCCCCGCCTCATCCCGCTCGTCGATATCGCGGTTCGCGAGGCAAGGAAACTAGTTGTCATTTTCTTGTATCTCTGGGTGCTATTTGGTTTGTTCGCCCTGCACAAATCGATCCTGTTGCCGGAAGAAGGCATCCTCTACGGCCAAGGCTTTGCTATTGTGAACGCCTTCGTACTGGCCAAAGTCATGTTGGTCGCCGACAACCTGCATGTCGGCGAAAACTTTAAGACTCGGCCACTGATCTATCCGGTACTGTTTAGGTCGGCGCTGTTTGCCATCATTCTGGTCTGCTTCGATCTGATCGAGGAGGTGGTGGTCGGGACGTTGCGCGGCAAAACTATCTCCGAAAGCATCGATGCCATCGGCGGGGGGACGCTCGAAGGGATCCTCTCGGTTGGGGTTATCATATTCGTGGTGCTGATCCCTTTCTTCGCATTTCGTGAGATGACGAAAGTGGTTGGTAATCGCGAAATGCGTGACCTGCTGTTCGTGCGCCGAACGAAACTGGCACCGGTCGCAATGCGTTCTGCCCTCTCAGAGTAACCAAAGCATACCTGCCGATCGCTCATCGAACCATTGACCAGGATGCCATCCGTGAGATTGCGGGCGCAGTCACGCAGCCGTAACGCAGGCGGACATGCAGGGCGGTATGGCGCGTCCGATTGTTTGCGCTCGTCTACGTTTGAGTCTTGCGGACCTTCCTTTAACGAGTGCTGCGTGAGCGCGGCGGCCTGCAACGTCCTCAGTCATTCTGCGCGCGTGACGATTTGGTAACAATCAAGCCCGCTTTCTGTACGATCTCTGCTACTCATGTGCGCGAGCGCTGCTGGCGCATCTCTGGACGTTCGATGCTGAACCTACAGTCCAAGGAGCAGGGCCTTTCTGGCGAGGGGCCCACATCGACGACCGGGGTGACATCTTACCGGCCTTGATACAGATCAAAGCGCCGGACCAGGGCGCGTCTATGGTTCATCTTGAGATTTTGCTTTAAGGAGCTGCCATGCCCGCTGAACCATCAAGCGAGATCGGAACTCTTCAGGCCATCGGTCCTTTGGGCCACCCTCCCGGCTCGAAGTACGAGCGCCTGATCGCGAGAGCCCAGAGCGTTCCTGCTGCAACGACGGTTGTCGTCCATCCTTGCGACGAGACTTCGCTCCAGGGTGCAACCGAAGCGGCCAGAGCCGGGATCATCGTTCCCATACTTGTTGGGCCAGCAGCCAAGATCCGCGCCGTGGCCCGTGAGCATAACCTCGACATCGAGAAATACGAGGTCGTCGACGCACCGCATAGCGATGCGGCGGCAGCAAGAGCCGTTGAGCTCATCCATGAATCCAAGGGCGAGCTGCTGATGAAGGGCAGTCTGCATACGGACGAGCTCATGCGCGAGGTGACTTCCGGCAAGACCGGGTTGCGCACTGCGCGGCGGATCAGCCATGTTTTCATCATGGACGTGCCAACCTACGGCGAAACGCTGTTCGTCACCGACGCGGCGATCAACATCTTTCCGGATCTCGACGCCAAGCGTGACATCATTCAGAACGCAATCGATCTGTACACGCAAACGGGCCTCGGTACGCCGCGGGTCGCGATTCTGTCTGCAGTTGAGACGGTGACCTCTAAGATTCCATCGACCATCGACGCGGCCGCCCTCTGCAAGATGGCCGATCGCGGGCAGATCACAGGGGGCATTCTCGACGGGCCTCTTGCCTTCGACAATGCCATCGATCCCGAAGCCGCAAGAATTAAGGGCATCAAATCCCCAGTCGCAGGCCGGGCGCAGATCCTCGTGGTGCCTGATCTCGAAGCGGGCAACATGCTCGCCAAAAACCTGGCCCTTCTTGCCAAGGCTGACGCCGCGGGGATTGTCCTTGGTGCTCGGGTTCCCATCGTTCTGACTTCACGCTCAGATTCCGTGCGGGGCCGCATGGCCTCGTGTGCAGCCGCTGTCATCTATGCCGACTCCCGCCGGCGCGCTGCGGTCGTACCTGAGGTGTAGTCCCCTCGTTTTTCGGGAAGGACGTCCAAATTTTCGACCGAGATGGAAGCGGATTCGAAATTACGAGCTAGCACGCTCGGTGAGGTGACGCTGCGCGCCCACGTCGGGCGATCGCGAGCGATAGGCACGATCTCGCAACCAGACAACCTTGGCGCGATACGCACTATCTAGCAGATCTGCGAAGAAAGTCCTCATGCTTCCCCAAGGGAGCCGCAACAGGCCGTCACCACGTCTGGCGTTTTTCGATTCCTGGGCTCGATCGAACGCACTGATGCGAAGTAGAATCGATTGAAGCGATGCGGCAATATTGAATTTCACCACGCGTCGTTCGTCGTGATTGGTCTGATGACCCAACCGTGGGTCATCTCTAGACATAGCTCATTTTAACTATTCGATCCTAGGCTTTGAGCCGGGAACCTTTAATGACGGGAGGGCGTTGTTGCGGCGGTTGATGAAACACGCCGCTACCGAACAGTTTGCGGGGCTTAGGCATGTTGTCAAAGCGGGGGCGGGATGCCGGCAAAGCGGGGGTGGCTCACTTGACGTTGCGGATGTTCGCAACAAAATCGGTCGTTATGATAAATTAAAGAAAGCTGCTTACTCGTGTCCACCTCGAGCAAGCTTCCGTTGATCTATGTCAAATTGAAGGTTTCCCGGCCGATCAACGATAGGTTGTTTTCAGGGACGACAATATGAATACCAGGCTAAAAACATTGGTGCTTCGCCTGCTCGAGCAACACCGCGTGATGGCCATCGCGACCAATCGGCCCGACGGGTGGCCGCACGCGACGATGGTCGGTTACGTCAATGACGGCTTTCTCCTTTACAGCTTTATTGCTGGCAATTCGCAGAAATATACCAATGTGCTGCGCGACCCACGGGTGTCGATTGCGATCGCCAGCGACGCTACAGAGCCACTAGAAATCACGGGGCTTTCGCTTGCCGGAAAAGCCTGCGTGGTCACTGATCCGGGCGAGTTTGAATACGTGAGCAGATTGCGATCACGACGCTACCCCGAGTATGCGGCCTTGCCGCCCGTGTTGGGCGAAACACAGCGCATCTCTCCGCCCCCAGCGGCCGACAGCATCGTCCTGCTGCGAATCACCTCAGAAATCATCTCGGTTCTCGATTATTCGAAGGGGTTCGGTCACAGCGATCTCATCACATTCTCCGATCGCGACCTCGATCTGCACCTCGAGAGCCGACGCCACCTGTGGGGCGGGCGATAGCGGACGTCATGCCGCAAGGGCAAGGATGGACTGCACCATCCAGCTTCCTGGAAGGCAAGATTGGTCGACCTCAAGCCTTTGCACTAAACCTTGTTAAAGGATGAGAGGGCGCCAATCGATCTCGCGATCGGCATAGGATGCTGGTTAGTCACCAAACAATCTCGAGAGACTTAGGTGACTCTTGCTCGTAAATTAGAGGTCATGAACGCTGTTCGGGCGGACGCGCATGAGTCGTCGTTGTTTGCACAGTGCTTAGCAGATCATTGAGCGTAACACTGCGGCCGAGCTCACCAGCCTTTTGATCGAGGCCGTCAGCTCGCAGAAGATCGCGCACCCATCCGTGCGACCCGACGATACGCAAGCGAATGCCACGGGCCGCCAGCGCGTCATGCAGTTCATGCAGCATCCGCGAACCTGAAAGATCGATGTAGGGCGACGCGGAAAGATCGCAGACGACGAGTTGGATCTTGGACGGACCGGCTTCCTCGAGATGACGTAAAACGGATTCTAGAACGGAATCCGCGTTGACATAGAGCAGTGAAGCTTCGGGACGGAAAGCGATCACGTTGGGAAGTGGCGCGTTCTCCGGATGACGGGTCATATCGGAGTATCGGTTGGTTCCGGGAACCCGACCAAGGAACGCCACGTGCGGCTGTGACACGCGTACCAGCAGCATCAATACCGACGCCAACGTCGCAAGCAGGATCCCCTGGAGTATGCCCAGGGCCAAGACTGCAACAAGGGCGATGGCGGCCGCGCAGAAGTCGAGGCGGCTCACGCGCCACATGCGGAGCAGCGCCGCAAAATCCATCAATCCTGAAACCGCCATCAGCACCACGGCGGCAAGTACCGCCTTCGGCAAGTTCTCCAACAAGCCTGTGAGGAAGAGCAGGCATAGGGCGAGCGTTATTGAGGCAAAGACCAGAGCGAGAGGGGTGCGCGCGCCCGCCTTGTCATTGACGGCCGATTGCGACAGGCCACCTGCTACCGGGTAGCCGTGGCCTAGCGCTGTCGCGAGATTGGCTGCGCCGATCCCGAGAAGCTCTTGCCGCGGGTCGATGGCGTATCCGTGCTTCGCCGCAAACGTACGAGCGGCTGAGACGCCTTCGATATAGGCGAGCAACAAACATCCCGCGGCTAGCGGGATGATACCCAATTCGTCCACCAGTCGCAGCGCTGGCCCTCCCAAAGTCGGAAGGCCTGAGGGGATCTCTCCGGTGGTCGCAACCCCCAAGCCGGGAAGTCCAAGCGCGGATGCGGCGACGATTGACAGCGCAACAACGCCGAGCGCGACGGGTTTTCCCGGTAGCAAGCGCTCACCGAGCGCCAGAATCAAGAGTGCGATGGCGCCGACCGCTAGCACGAGGTAGTGCGTGTTGCCGAGTTGTCCAACAAGCAGAAGGGCCCGATCAAAGAAATTATGGCCGCCACCTCTCACGCCGAGGAAACTGGGTAGTTGGGTGATCGCAATGGTCAAGCCCGCGCCGGTCTTGAACCCGACAAGGATACTGTCGCTGATCAGCTTCACGATGGCGCTGAGCCGCAACGCCCAGGCCATGAGGCAGAGCCCCGCCACGGTGAAGGCGGTAAGGCTGGCAATTTGGGCATAGCGTTGGGGGTCTCCATCCGCCATAGCCCCCACGGTTCCGGCAATCATCAGCGAGATGGCGGAGGTGGGCCCGATCGCCAGTTGGCGTGACGACCCGAGCAGAGCGTAACCGAGTCCCCCGAGCAGGTAGCCATACACCCCGACCTGCGGAGGCAGACCTGCAAGCTCGGCGTAGGCGAGAGAGACCGGGATCCCATAAGCCGCCAGCGTCACGCCAGCAACGAGATCACTGCGCAACCAGGCGGGACGGTATTGTGCCAACCAACTGGCCGGCGGCCTGCGCCAGAGCCATGTCAGTCCATTCTGTCGGCCTGTCGAATCTTTCATGCAGCCTCGATTCCGAAGTCTCCGCCTCCTCGAATCAAAACGCCCAAGGATAAGGGGGGTAGGATATCTCAGCGGCGAGAGGATCGAAAACCGTAACATCTGGGGCGAGCGCCACCCCGATGGGGCGCTGCCTATTTGTTACTCGATAGCACCTTTTCGACCGCCTCCATCACCGTTCCTTTGCCATTGTATAAGCAGTACCTCTTGATCTTCTCCGCATTGTCCTTTAATTGTTCAACATCAATGATCGTGTTGTTTCGCTTTCCGTGGTAAAAGCCGCTCAGCCAGATGGCAATGTAATCTGGGCTTGCCACCTTCGCGAGGGACAACTGATCGCAGGAAATCTTCGAGACATCGATTGTGGTCTGCGCGTGGGCGACCGAAATTGCAAACAGAGCAGATATTGAACCCGCCCATATGCGGCTGGTTCTTTTCATGGCGTGCTTCTCCATGGGTTAGTGGTGATTTTAAGAAGAGAGTATGTAGAACGCGCCAAGCCGGGATCGGCGCGGCTGCCGAGAAGGTCCGTCTCACTCAACGTTGTTTCGCCGCCAATCTCCGCTTCGTCCCGGCTTAGATCTCCTGCTCGCGCGGTAACGGGGGATCCCCAACGACCAACCCGGCCGGGCAGATAAGACCGCCACGGTGTAGGGTCCCAGGATAACTCTTGCTTGTGTACGGGCCCTCCCCATTGTAACGATACCCTGACCGAGAGAATACCTCCCGCGTTGATTTAGATCAATTTTCCCCGTACTTCGCGCGGTATGGTCAATTTGAACGATCTTCAATCCGCGAGGAAGTGGGCCGTCGATCAAGTGCTACCGTGCATTGCAATATCTCGAACAGGGGTAACATCGGTAAAGAGTTGCAATGATCCTGGCGCGCTGTCCTCCACGGTTTGAGGGGATCCATTGCGCTGCGAGCTGGTTCGGACCGGACGAGGGCGGAGCTACCAATCAGGAGGAGAGTGGACGGGAAACGATCCTGACAAGGACTAAAGCTTTACGCCGGTCGGGCAACCCTTTTGTGGTTGCCGGAGAGGTCGTTGAGTTTCTCAATGGGAATGCCCGGCGACGCACGCGTGACGGTGAGCTGGGGATGGTCACACCACTCTAACAAGGGGCGCTTTTGCAGTCTCGATCGAGGGCACCGTTATGCTGAAGTCCACAGTGGAGAATCATGCTCATTCCAAGATGAAGCAGAAGGTTTACGAACGAGAGTTGCGGAAGCTCCAAGTTGACCTCTGTCATTTGCAGGAGTGGGTGCGCGACAAGGGGGCGCGCATCATTGTCCTGTTCGAGGGACGCGACGCTGCAGGCAAGGGTGGTACCATCAAGGCGATCACGGAAAGAGTGAGCCCTCGCGTTTTCCGTGTCGTAGCCCTTCCGGCCCCGTCGGACCGAGAGAAAACACAGATGTTCGTGCAGCGGTATTTCGCCCATTTCCCCGCAGCAGGCGAGATCGTCATCTTCGATCGCAGCTGGTACAACCGTGCCGGTGTCGAGTACGTCATGGGATTTTGTACCGAAGATGAGCACCAGCGCTTCCTCGATCTTTGTCCAGTGATCGAGAACATCATCATCGATGGTGGTATCACCTTGATCAAATTTTGGCTTGAAGTTGGAAAAGAAGAGCAGGAGAAGCGATTTGCAGCTCGCATCGACGATCCGCTGCGACAGTGGAAACTGAGCCCGATGGATGTTGAGTCATATCGTCGCTGGTATGCTTACTCCAGGGCGCGCGACTCAATGCTGAAGGCGACCGACAGCAAGCACGCGCCGTGGAACATCGTAAGATCGGACGACAAGCGTCGAGCGCGCCTCAATTGCATCTCGTATTTGCTGAAGTCGATTCCGTACACGAAGGTTCCGCATAGAAAGCCTAAGCTGCCGAAGCGATCGAACAAGGGACGGTACAACGATCAGGCGACTCTAAAGGGAAGACGTTTCATCCCTGAAATTTATTGAACGATCCTGACTCGCGGCTAAAATCGCTTGTGCCAGATGTGATCGGCATAAGCGATCGGCTTGCTCTCGTGGCGAGCATCAGCTTGGTCGCCCGCACAATCGCTGTTTCTCTGACTGCGCCCGCGGTCACCTTGCCCCGCGGCTATCTGCTCGACGGACCTCGGGGGCTGCTGCACCCTGGTCCAGAGGCAGCGGCGAAATGGCTGGCGAGTAAAAGCTTAGCTCCCGTCCCGTCGGAAGATGGTGACTTATAGATATCGACACATCTCCGGGTCCCCGGCTCGACGCGAGTGCCAGCGAGCAGGCCTCTACCAGCGTCTCGATCTGCAGGTCCGACCGACTTTCCGCTGTGTGGCGGTGCGCGGGCTTACGCTCTCCTCTTCGGTGCTCGCCTACGCGTCCAATTAAACAACGGACGCTTTGCCGGAGCAGAAGGAGAGACGGCACTCGCTCGAGAAACGACACGCCAGCGGTTGCCCGGGATGGAGACTATTGGACTAAGATTCACCTGCGACGTTTGCCGATCACCCGGTTGTCCTCGGTAATCACTGTAAAATCCGGGCCAGTGCGCGTCTCTGGTCCGGCGGCGAAGTCGGTGATCACCATGATGGTTCCCGGC